>ERZ779797.891-NODE-891-length-11251-cov-4.392015_pt1 | contig 11251 bp, 5 predicted proteins | sample MGYA00511886_ERZ779797 | MGnify/ENA primary metagenome ERZ779797 (study PRJEB29588, sample SAMEA2155055) | human gut metagenome | biome: human gut; feature: human-associated habitat; material: faeces | place: Denmark | collected 2008/2010 ... | reverse complement strand
GTCTGAACGGAGCCGCTGTCAACAACGGCATAACCGTAGGTCACTTGAGCATTCAAATCACCCGTCCGGTCTGTCAGGGTCGGTGTGCTGGGCGTTTTACCGTAAGTATAGCCCGCCATGCTGAGCTTGCCGTACTGTCGAGCCTTTTCGACAGTGATATTCGATCTTCCCGAAACCGTTAAATACTTCTCGGTGTCAGTCGGTTCGAAAATCCACTCGGCTGCATAGGTACCGTTCCCAACCACGGGTATATGCGTGCCGTCCACCCATTCAAAGGTTCCATCGACATCCACGTTGTTGACATTATCATGGAGCTTGCCGGAGAGAGCGATGATATTCAGGGCGTCGCCGTAGGTGATGGCGTTCTTGCTCCGCGTCGGTGTGCCGGTGGGAGTGATCCTGTTCTTCGCGCTGACGTTGACGGTCAGCGTGATGTCCTCATAGTTTGTGCTCTTGATTACTACGGTCGCAGTACCCACAGAGCCGGTGGTTTTCACGTCATTTTTCTGAATCGGCAGGATCAGCTTGCCATCTTCCACCTTCGCGCCGTCGGCGTAATAGGTGCTGGACAAGTTGACCGTTGGTGCGCCGTAGGTCACTGTGCCGTACTCCTTGGGAGCCTCCAGTACAGGCAGAGTGGGGAGCGTCACAGTGTAGGTCTTTTCGTGGCCGTTTACAATGGTCAGCGCGGTTTCCTTAGTAAAGTCAGGCGCAGCGGCCTTGATGATGTTGCCAGTCGTGGTGAAGCTGCGCTGCTTCAGGGCGTAGTTCTTCGCGGCCTGCCCCATCAGGGTCACTGTGGCAGTGATGTTCTTGCCGTTGCCCACACTGGCATCGTCAAAGCTGGCGGTCACGGTGTAGTCTGTTCCTCGGTTCAAGGTCACGTTGTCGAAGGTCACGCTGGTAATGTCCGCGTTTGTCGTGCCATCATAGGTCTTATCTTTTACCGCAACTGAAAAATTCAGTGGGTACTTAGAAATTTCCGGTACCACGGAATCTGTTAATGTCCTATCGTATGAAGCACTTGCATCTGTCGGTGTAAATTTCACGGTATAAGCCTTGTTATCTTCTACCTTCGGATAAATACCAGATGCTGGACTACTATTTTCCGGTTCCCAGCTCCAGGTTCCGGCTACCAGTTGATTTGCACCATTATACACACCATAACCAGAAGCCAGGGAAACCGGAATCTGAGCAAGTGAAACCCCATAAGTCCCCTTCGCATCCCACTTTGGTGTTCCGTTTCCTACAATTCTCAGTGTATCCTTGGTAGACACATGAAGCGGTTGCGTTCTCTCAGACGCAAATGCATTCTCTTTCGCCTTTATTCTGCTGGTTACCTGATATCCATGTGCCGGATATAATCCCTGAATTTTCGTACCGTCAATCCATGTAAATGCTCCGTCTGAATCTGCATCACGGTATCCATACTCAATGTCATTTTCCGGATTCGTTCTGTTTATGGTAATCGTCGTACCGGTTATTTTCACCTCATTCTCAGTTATTGCAGCCGGTGCTGCCGTTCTTTTAAGAATCGTGATACTTTCAGGTTTTCCGGCAAATTTCTTATCCTTGTCGCTTGCAGCATACCGATAATAAACCGTACTCTCATGATCGGAAGAAATGATGTCTGTAATCGAAATTCCTGATTCACTGCCCATTTTTGCAGATGTCCAGTTTGGAGAGGTATTGGTTCCGTTTACAATCACATACTGTAAAGATGAGGAAATTGTGATTTTTTCCTTCCGATAATCAATATTCGGCTTGTTCGATTCTCCCGGAATCGCCTGTGTTTGCAAATCCGCCGCCAAAACCGCTTCACTGGCTGACATGGACGAGGATGCTTTCTTGCGAATATAGACTGGTACAGACCCACCATTTTCACGAATGTTATTCAGCAGCCCTGTCAGACGAACCTTACCACCCTGTCTTATCGTTGTCCATGACTGTGCATCCTTAGAAGCAGCATACTCCAGATCGCAGGAAGCTTTATTCTCTAAAGTCTCCTGTTCGTAATTGATAGAAACATCAGCAGCCTTAGGTGCCTCCTGCCGCACTTTTTCTGTCTGGAAATTTACATAGGTTACATCAAGAGATAATTTACCATCCTTTTTAATCATCAGTCTGACATGATATTCTGTGTCCGGAGTTAAATTCTCAATGGTACACTCATAGTTTCCGGAAGGACTTTCCTTAAGTAACGTTCCTTTCGAGAACATATCATCTAATGTCCCTGTCTGAGCATCCTCGCCGGAGGTTAAGAAAAACTTAACCTCTGCTCCGGGAGTTCCTGTTGCCTTAAGTGTAGCAGTCGCTTTTGTGTCAGAAATCGTCTTAATATCCGTGACAGCTGCGGAAGTGATACTTGCCGCATTATTATTAGAATATGTCTTAGTAGCTGGATCATAATATACCGTCTTACTGTACTTGCGGAAATGCGGGTAATCCTCCGTTCCGATCACCTGTCCCCACGTACCATCTGATCGATCACCGTTTAATTTATAGGCAATTTCTCCGGATTTCAGTTTTTCTTCGCTTATAGTAGTAATTCCACCCAAAGAACTAAAATCACCCTTTGTTGTCTCATAACAGTTCGTAAAAGTAGTCCTACGATCATTCGGGGTCTTAGTTCCTTCCAGTTTTCCTGATACAGCCAAGCAATTAGTCACCGTTCCTTTAGTCGACACTCCGTCTATAGAACTATATAAAAAATCTGTTCCTACTACAAAACAATTCTGAATTTTGACATCATACGTAGCGGTACGACACAACCCGCAAGTCCAATCACCTTCAAACACCAGCCCTATATTTTGTACACTCCCATGTTTAATCTTTGCCACCAGTCCCCACTTATTTGTATCGTCCTTAGCAGGTCGCAGTCCGGAAATTACATGGTAATTTCCCTCAATAGTCCCCTCGAAAGACCAAGTATTAGATTTGTCTCTAATGCTTGTCCAGTCATGTCCGTCTGGGATCTCAATATCCTTCATCAGCTTCAGATTGCTCTGATTAGAGATTTTACCATCATTAAACTGCTTTGCAAACCAGAAAAGCTGACCGGCATTATAAATCTCATAATATCCCTGCCAATTTTTGGGCTCCTGATATGCACCACATGCTTCACAAAATCCATCTGCATTATAGTGCTCATGACTACAAACGGTATCACCATAAAACATCGCAATTTCATTTGGTGTTATTGTCGAAATCGTCTCACCTGATTTTGTGATCGGATTGCCGTCATTTAAGCCCGGTACCGTCACCGAAATCTCTGTTTTATTCTTATTTTCCGGCAGATATACCGTCAGATGTCCCGTGTTCGCTTCATCATACGAAATCTGCATGGAAGGAATGACCATAGCTGCACTTTGACCTTCTTGATTGATCAACGGTTCACCATCCTGCTTGATCGTGATATCGGCTGCCTGTAATACCTGATCGCTCGTGATCGCCGTGGAAACAAATTTTAATCTTGTCTCATAAAGAGGAGTTGCGGCCTTCAAAGTGATCGTTGCATTCTTATCATCAACATCAGCAACGTCAGCTTCCATCCGATAAACATAGTCTCCAACCGTCACCGTTACCGGTGTCCCTGGCGTTAATGGCTTCAGATAATTGGATGCCTTAAGTGTAACTTGATAATCGCTCACCTTCATCGTCCCTGCATTCCAGGTAATCCCTCCCACGCTGATTGTCACCGGATAAGTGCTTTCGATGAATCGTACATCCGCAATCGTGCCCTGAATGGTATAGTTTTTCAGTCCGGGATTTTCACTTTTCGGGAAATAATCACCGCCATTTAAGTTTACTGTGGCTTCATTACTGATAGAAATAGAGCCATCCAAAGTACCACCCGGCAACGATTGACCTGGCTTTACTGCGATACCAATGGCATACACTTCATTCTGATATGCAATGGCTAAAACCGTTCCACCTTTGATCGCAATATCACCATACTTGTATCCGCCTTCTACCGCTTTTGCTCCACCGCCGCCAGTGCCGATTGCGGCTCCGGGGTGTCTTCCTGCGTTCGTAGCATATCCTCCATAGGCTGTCACATTGCCACCATTGATTTCAATCCGATCCACGCAGCCGTTCGCTCCACCGCCAATTCCTGCTCCACCGTATACATTTTGAATATCCTTATAGTAGCTTCCATGTCCGCCCTTGGCATACACAGTTCCGTTGTTGATGATAATGGTACCGCTGCCGCCCTCTGCACTGCCGCCAATTCCTGCTGCCATCTCGCCGCCATAAGCTTTGATATCGCCTCCGTCAATCACAATCGTCCCCAAGGAACCATTTCTCCTGCTTGACGCACCAATTCCGGCGCCTTCTCCACCGGTTGCTTTTAAGCTTCCCTCTCCGCTGATCGTCAGGGTGCAGCCTTCCGGCACCTCAATAGCCGCACACATATCACCGCCCTTGAGTGTATTTGTTCCCTCCAGAATCAGATTCAGTTTTGCATTATTTACCAGTCGGATCGCCGGTACCCAGGTACTCGCTGTCTCATCGTTCTTAACAAGCGGTATCTGGATATCCAGATTTGAAATCGTGATTGTAGCCTCCACACCATTAACCAGAATAACATTGGTCGTACTGCTTCCCGTGATAGTCGCATCCTTATACTGTTCCAATGTGTTGCTGTTGATGTTGATACCGCCATTCGCAATATTATAAGTATCTGTTGATGCCAGCAAAGCGATTCCGCCGTCCATGCTGACCTCGATCTCCGGAAGCTCCACGCCCTCTGCCAAAATATACTCTCTCGGAAGAACCGGAAGATAATAATAGAAACCACTTTCATCTTCCCGGTTCTCATCCGGCTCCCAAGTAACGCTGATATCCGTCAGCACCGGGATATCTTCTGGGATTTCCTCATCTTCAAACTCATAATCCTCAAGAAAATCCCCGGCATTGCTGTCGGTAGCAATTTCCGAGTCTTCTTTCTTATCACTGTCGTCTGCTGCCGCTTTCTCATCTTCCGCGCCCTTATCGCGATCCGCATTATTATTCTGATGATCCACGTTCTTATATTCCACCACCGAAGCCTCGATCGTCTCCGGGAAATTCAGATAATCCTCAAAGTTTTCTCCGGCATCCGCAGGGATCTGAATATGCGCGACCTCCTCCGGTAATTCCGTAAATCCCGTGATCACTTTCAACTGTTTTGTAGGAACTGCAGCAAACGCTGCAGACGGTATGCATAACTGCATCGCCATCATTGCCGCCAATGCTGCAGATACGATCTGCCGTTTCTTCTTTTTATACCTCATATCCATTTCCCCCTGTTGTCATTATTTTCTTTATAGCGTGACGGTTTTGTTCTCTCCGGTAATATTTTTTATTCATACGTTTCCTCCTCACCTGATTCATTACTTTCCCTTTTTCCCTGAAGCAGCCGGGAGACTGCTTCCCCCAGCTGATGCTCTGTAATGGGCTTCACCCAAAAGTCATCCACCTGCAGCCTGTGGCTTTGGGGTTCAAATTCTGCCTGATCGCTGATCCAAAGAAGCGGGGCATCCCTGCTGTAGCCTCGTATGCTCATGCAGAAATTCATTCCCCTGGCTCCGTCCTCCATGACCACCACAGCGTCATAAGGGCCCTCCCGCTGCATGGCATAGACGCAGAATACGCCATTGTCAAAGCGGTCTACTTTGCCAAGCTTCATCAGTAACGCCGTTTCTTTTTCTTTCTGGCTATAACTGCACAGCGCAATTCGCATTTTCGCACCTCCATTTCCTGATGGGCTCCATCGCCTCATATAGCTCCTGATCACTACAATCTATGGAGAGGAATGCCGGAATATGAAGCTGATACGCGATCAGGGCGAAGTTTTCATCATCACTCCACCAGACAAGCGGTACTTCCGGTGCCAGCTGCTTTGCCTGAATGGCAGCCTCCAATCCCCTTGCCCCGGTCATTGCGATGACAACCGCATGGTAGCGGCTCCGCCGCAGTGCCTGAGATAGCTGCTTCTCATTCCATAGCTCGTCGATGACAAGCTGTCCGTCCCCTTCAAAAAGGGAGCGCAGCCTGCTTTCAAACCATTCCACATTTCTTAGCTCCGTACAAAGTGCGATTTTCATGCTGAGCCTCCTTTCCTGAAAAGAAAAATTAAAAAACCAGACCTTCTCATCGGAAAGTCTGGTAGTATAATTAGAGTAGCATCTTGTCAAGAGAAATACAACCGACTTTGTTTAAGACGCAGGTTTCCTGTTTAAGACGCAAGTTTTTTCCTGCGGTTTTATGTTATACTCATATTGGATTATTGTGCAAAGGAGATGGTACGATGCAGATTGCGATTGTGGATGACAGAGCAGAGGACAGAGAAGAACTGTCTGCCTGCCTGGAAAATCATATGAAAAAGCATCAGCTGGACTATACGCTGACAGAATTTGAGGACGGAGAGAATTTTCTGAAAGCTGCCGCCCAGGTCAATTTTCAGCTTGTCTTTATGGACATCTATATGGAGAACATGGATGGAATAGAGGCCGCCAGAAGGCTGCGCCAGAAAAACAGGCTCTGTAAGATCGTTTTTCTGACCATTACAGAAGATTATGCCCGGATGGGGTACAGCCTGTCCGCCAGCTATTATCTGCTGAAGCCGCTTTCGCTCCATCAGGCAGAATTTGAAGAAGCGATGGAGCTGTGCCAGCTAAAACCGCCCTATGAAGTGATGACACTTTCGGTTATGGCTGACCGTCAAAAGCTGGAACTTCCCACAGAGAAGATTCTATACATAGATTATCAAAACCGTATGACACGGATTCATATGGCGGAACGCGTGATACCGGTAAGCGGAGGCTTTCAGGAGGTCACTGCCGCATTGCAGAAAGACAAGCGTTTTTTGCCCTGCTACCGGGGCGTTTTAATCAACATGGATTATATCAGCCATGTTGACAGTCAGACCTTCCATTTGATAAACGGCGAGGAGCTTCCGATTGCTCTCCGCAATGGAAAACAGCTGCGGGAAGCCTACCGTCAATATGTTTTCTCTGGAATGGGGGGTATCGTATGAGAATGAAGGAAATACACAGGCGTATTCTGGGTGGCTGTCTGGCCTGCCTTCTCTGCTTCACCGGCAGTATCCCTGCATTTGCCGCTGAAACCGCAACCCCAGCCAATGCCGATGAAAGAACGGAGATTCTGCCGGATTTAGAAAGCGAGGCTTCGGAGACACTGGATAACGGAACCCCGGAAACACCGGAAGAAGTATCCCTCATCCTTGTCACAGAAATACAAAATGAAGGCGAACTGCTCTCCCTGCCAGATTTCACCCTGCCCCTTAGAACCACACCGTCTGATGATGACCTGGAGGAAATTTATCAGCTGGCCCTTCAGTATCAAACCGTCTGCGCCACTGTATCAGCAGGTGAAGAAATCCGGCAGGAAACATTTCCTGTCTCATGGGATTTTTCGGCCATTGACCAGACCACTCCGGGCGAATATACCGCAGCAGGCCGGATTGAACTGCCGGAGGGGTATGCCTTTGGTGAAACTGTATTGCAGGAGCTTCAGATTTCCGTCCGGGTGGAAGAAATGCCGCCTGCTGTCATTACCTCCATAGAGCAATGGTATCCTTATACAGACGCGTTTGCGATTCAACAGGGCAGCGGAACCGAAGCACTGGAAGCATTGTTCGCTGCTTCCCCGTATTATCTGGAATGCTATGCGGAAAATGGAACCAGTTGCACCGCTGTGGTGGAATGGGATTTTTCCGGTATTGATCTGAATACTGTGGGACTGTACCATGCCATGGGAAAGCTGACCGCACCGGAAAACACTACGTTTGCAGAAGGAATTGCTTTCCCTGAAATCTCAATTCCTGTTTCTGTACAGGCTCCAGGCAGACCGGACATTAACTGCTTTCTGTCCGCCAGAGGAAACCTTCATTTTCCCTGGGTCACACCACCGGGGAATCTGGACAAGGTCAGCGTATGGCTGTCCGAAAATAACGGTTCATGGAACCGTCTGGAAAGTGGCGTTTATGTGGGTCAGGAAATGCTCTCGATTGCCACCCGTCTGCTGACGCCGGGCAGCAGTTACCGCCTTCAGGTCGATTATGACGGCGGACAGACCGGCATCCTGTCCTTGACCTACGCAGATGAAATTGTCCTTGAAGGGTATCACGATGGCGACCGGGATGGAGGTGATGCAGGCGGCAATCCACCTGATACCATCATTCAGCCGCCTCCCGAACATACCGACGATCAGGATGACGGTTTCACAGACAGTCCCCCTACGCAGCCTTCAAGACCGCCTGCAACAAATGACGGTGGGATAGATTCCAATGATTCTGAAAAAACACCACCTGTCAGCGAAGAAAATGATCCTACGGATCATGAACCATCCCACAAGCCTTCCGAGCCATCCTTGGATGGAATGGATGATTCCGATGAACCGGCCATACCGGAAATCGAAGCGCCCGTTGTATCAGGTCAGCCTGAGGAAGATACCGCTTTGCAGCAGCCCCCTGAAGTGCGGACGATTGCCGACGCTCCAGAGCTTACCGCTCCCAATCCTGCCTTGAATCTTTCGGAAAACAGGAAAGAGCCGGTGCAAAGCGCTATGACCGTTCCCCCGGAAAGTGCGGATTCCAAAAAACCTGCTTTTTCAGAGTTCTTCGATGAAACCACCGACCGGATTTCCGGCACACGCTTTTTGATGATGCTGCAAACAGGGGAGCAAAGAGCCGTCTTTTCCAAACAGGGAATCACCATCAGCATACCCAAAGACGCCTTGCCGGAGGGTATCCAAAACGAAGATCAGATTGAAGTCATCATCCAAAAGGATACGGACGGCGGTTTTTCTTTTTCGTTTTCCATCAACGGAACTGCGCTCAACTCCCTGCCGGATGTTTCTGTCATGCTGCCCTATCCAAATGACCCGGCAGCCGGCACATTGTTCCTCGGTGATGAAAGCGGCGTGAAAATTCCCATGACCGGTTACGACGATGCGGCAAAAGCCGCTTCCTTTCAGATCAGCCATACAGGGACATACACCATTGCAGTAAAGGAAGATACCGCTTCCCTGGCACATGCCGCCGACACTGAGCATAGCCGGTCGCCCATACTCCTTTTGATTCCGGCTTGTCTGCTTCTTCTGTCTGCCGGTGAATTGTTCCTAAGGAGGAGGCGAAAATAAGATGGTATCTTCTGTGGTAAAAAAATATGCCGCTTTATGTATGGTCTGCCTGTGTTCATCCCTGTTTTTTCTTGGCCTGTATCAGTTTAATAATAAATATAGCCAGGACACAATTCAGGCGGCAAATGGGATTCTGGCGCTTTCTGAGGAAGAACTTCAAAAGTCACCGGTGCGCTTTCTGGTATCCGGCTGGGCGTTTTATCCTGACGCGCTTTTGACCCCGGAAGAAATACGGGATGAAAGCCATTATATGCGCTACCTTTCCATTGGAGCGCAGACCAATTTCTCCAGCCCTGCAAACCCTTCTCCCTATGGCTGCGGGACTTACCAGATGACATTCTTCCTGCCGGAACGGAAGGAAGCGTATGCACTGGAAATCCCGGAAGTGTTTTCTGCTTACAACCTTTATCTGGATCATGACCTGATCCTGCAAATGGGGGAACCTGCACAGGGGACACCATTGGTTCAAAACCGCATGGTCACTTTTCATGGCGGAAAACCGTTCACACTCACCATAGCGGTCAGCAACTATGACCACTTTTACGGAGGGATTGTTTATCCGCCTGCTTTCGGAACGATGCTGGCGGTAAATACAACCAGAGGAATCCGGTTTGCATTCTGCCTGTTTGGCTGTACGGTTACCTTTGTCTGTGCGCTGCTGTCCTTTTATTTCAGCCGCCGGATGAAACAGAACAATACATCCCTGTTCGGACTGATCTGCCTTGCCATGTGCGGTCTGTCATCCTATCCTGTGCTTCATATGCTGGCTGCTGTTCCCATATTCCCCTGGTACACGATGGAACTGTTCTGTATCTATCTGGTTACCTGGCTGATCGTAGTTCTGCAAAACCGGATATGCAGGCCGGGCTTCCTGCCTGCGGCCATCAGCAATGGGGTGGGCGCTGCGTTCCTGGTATATGCGTTTGTGTATGGCATGATGGCTTCCCATCTCTCCCTTGGAGCGATTCGTTTCTTCTCTGCATCGGTCTTTTGTTATAAGGTGGCATCTGCACTCTATCTGCTTATCATCGCTGTGCTTGCCATTCACAGAGGAGAAAAACGGAGCAGGCCGATCTTCTATGCTGCGGCAGCCGCAACCTGCGCCTTTATATGGGATCGCCTTCTGCCGGTTTATGAGCCGGTTATCGGCGGTTGGTTTGTGGAATGGGGCAGCTTTTTCATAGCAGCCGCCATCGGTTATTCCCTCTGGCGCGATGTGGTAGAGGGGTATGGAAACAGCCTGATTTTTCAGGAAGAACGCAAGCAGGTCGTCCGGCAGCTTTCTATGCAGATCGAGTACAGCCGTCAGGTTTCTGAAGCAGCGGCAGAAAACAGAAGGCTGATTCACGACATCAAACACCATCTGCGCACCATAGACCGCATGGCCTCTGAACGTGGGCAGACGGAGATCTGCTCCTTCCTGTTACAGGTAGAGGAACAGGTTGCGGCAACATCGGGGCACTCCCCTGCCCAGTTCTGCAAAAATCCCGTTGTAAATGCGCTGATTGAATACTACTACGGCATGGCGCAGACACAAGGGACAGAATTTCAAGTGCGGCTCGATCTTCCCGATCAGATGCCGCTTACCGATGTGGAACTGTGTACGGTGCTGGGCAATCTTTTGGACAATGCCGTTGAGGCGTGCAGCCGCCAAAAGCAAGGGGTGCACCGCATTTTCATTGCAGGCGAAACCAGAGGCAATATGTACTTTTTGAAGATTGAAAACACTTACGACGGTCTGGCCTTGCAGGAGGGAAAAACATTCCTCTCCCGAAAGGGTACATCTGCTGATCATGGAATCGGGCTTTCCTCTGTCCGAAAAATCATTGAAGGCCATGGCGGTGATCTCGATCTTATTCCCGGTGAGGAATCCTTTCTCGTTGGAATTACAATACAGATGTAAAAACTGTTTTTTTGAGGCGCATTCAGATACGCTCGTTGGGGCCACCCCAAACCCCGGCCAGCCCGCTTTTGCTGGTCTGGCGAACACGCCTTACGGCGTGGCTTTTCGCTCCCTTACGGTCGCTGTTCCTGCCACGAAAATATTGTTTTATACCTATAAATCGTCCTCTCACTGACATTGTTCCGCTTTGCAATTTCTACC
>ERZ779797.877-NODE-877-length-11339-cov-3.047146_pt1 | contig 11339 bp, 6 predicted proteins | sample MGYA00511886_ERZ779797 | MGnify/ENA primary metagenome ERZ779797 (study PRJEB29588, sample SAMEA2155055) | human gut metagenome | biome: human gut; feature: human-associated habitat; material: faeces | place: Denmark | collected 2008/2010 ... | reverse complement strand
GTTCCTGCTGAACGGGAAAGCGTAAGATAGCCAAGTCCGACACGCTGTAAAAAGTTAAGTCGTTCACGGATTTCCTTTACAATCTCGGCAGAAATAATCTTTTCTTTTTCGGTAAACTCAATTGTATCAAGAAATTCAAGCGCAGATACAACGGATTTTTTACAGAAATCCGCAATATTAATTCCGCCGACCGTTACGGCAAGGCTCTCTTTTGACAGTCTGTCTCCGTTACATTCGTCACAATGAATTTCAGACATATAATTTTGTATTTCTTCCTTAATCCAATTGCTTGATGTATCTTTATATCTTCTTTCGAGATTATTTATAATACCCTCAAATTTTTGCTCATAACTGCCACTGCCGTAAACCGATTTACGGTGAATAGTCAAGGTTTCGTCACCTGTACCGTAAAGCAAAATTTTGATAATTTCAGGTGATAGTTCCGACAACGGTGCGTCAAGTGAAAAATTATATTTTTCTGCAAGTGCCTCAAAGTACATAGCCGCAATGGAACTGCCCTCCATTGCCCAGCCACTTCCTTTTATAGCGCCCTGTCGCACACTTTTACTCATATCGGGAATAATTTTATTTTCGTCAATCTTAAGAAATACGCCCAAGCCTGTACATTTAGGACAAGCACCGAACGGATTATTAAAAGAGAACATTCTCGGCGATAAATCTTCAATACTCACACCGTGGTCCGGGCATGAATACTTCTGTGAGAACATTACATCTTCTCCGCCGACAATATTCACAAGAATGATACCGTTTGAAAGTTTAGAGGCGGTTTCTATACTGTCCGAAAGTCTTGAAGTAATTTCAGGCTTTACTACAAGTCGGTCAACAATTACTTCTATATTATGTTTTTTATTTTTCTCAAGCGGAATTTTCTCTGACAAATCATACACAATTCCGTCTGCTCTTACTCTCGCAAAACCCGATTTTCTTGCACTTTCGAGTACCTTTACATGCTCGCCTTTTCTGCCACGCACAACAGGAGCCAAAACCTGAATTTTTGTGCCCTCGTCGTAAGACATAATTTTATCTACTATCTGGTCAACCGTCTGCTGTCTGATTTCTCTGCCGCAAACAGGGCAGTGCGGAATACCGACTCTTGCATAAAGCAAACGCAGGTAATCGTAAATTTCGGTTACGGTGCCGACGGTTGAACGAGGATTTTTCGATGTGGTCTTTTGGTCAATGGAAATAGCAGGTGACAATCCCTCAATGCTCTCTACATTCGGTTTGTCCATTTGTCCCAAAAACATTCTTGCATAAGAAGAAAGGCTTTCTACATATCGTCTTTGTCCCTCGGCATAGATGGTATCAAAAGCAAGCGAGCTTTTGCCCGAACCTGAAAGACCTGTTATTACAACAAGTTTATTTCTCGGAATTTCAACATTGACATTTTTCAGATTATGTTCTTTAGCTCCTCTTACTATAATTTTGTCGTGTTCCATCTCATTCCCCTTTTTCCTTTATTTAGCAATTATAGCCTCTCATAAAGAGAGGCTATAAAAATTATTATTCGTTATCTTTGTTTTCAGCAGTATTTGCATTATCTTCTTCGGATTCGGCATCTTCTGCCTCAACAGGCTCAACATAAGTGCCGTTCATAACAGCCTCAAAGTCTTCGCCGCCCATTTTTTCATGCTTAATAAGGTAAGCTGCAACCTCATGAAGTTTATCAATATTATCCTTCAAAATGGTTTCTGCTCTGTCGTAAGCATTGTTGACAATCTCAAGAATAAGCTCGTCAATCTTAGCGGCAGTTTGCTCTGAATAATCTTGAGTATGACCCATATCTCTGCCAAGGAATACGGCACTGTTGTCTTTGCCGTAACAAATACAGCCGAGTTCCTTAGTCATACCGTACTTTGTAACCATATCACGGGCAGTCTTTGTAGCCTTTTCAATATCGTTAGACGCACCGGTTGAAATATCATCAAGAATGATTGCCTCCGCAACTCTACCGCCAAGACATACTACGATGTCTTCAAGCATTTCTGTGCGTGAGTTGTAAGACTTATCTTCAGACGGCAACGGCATTGTATAACCGCCTGCCATACCTCTCGGAATAATAGAAATCTCGTGAACAGGGTCTTGTGTAGCAAGCTCGTGGAAACAGATTGCGTGACCTGCCTCGTGATAAGCGGTAAGTTTCTTTTCCTTGTCGCTCATAACTCTTGTCTTTTTCTCTGCACCGACTACAACCTTGATTGTAGCCTCTTCGATTTCTTCCATAGTAATGGCTTTTTTATTCTTTCTTGCAGCAAGCAAAGCAGCCTCGTTAAGGAGATTCTCAAGGTCTGCACCTGTGAATCCTGCTGTTGTCTTAGCAATAGTCTTGAGCTTAACATCGGGAGCAAGCGGCTTTTTGCGAGCATGTACCTTAAGGATAGCTTCTCTGCCGTTGATGTCAGGATAGCTTACGATTACCTGTCTGTCAAATCTGCCCGGACGCATAAGAGCAGGATCGAGAACATCAGGTCTGTTAGTTGCGGCAATAAGGATAACGCCCTCGTTTGCTCCGAAGCCGTCCATCTCTACAAGCAACTGGTTAAGTGTCTGCTCACGCTCATCGTGACCGCCGCCAAGACCTGCGCCTCTCTGGCGACCTACGGCGTCAATCTCATCAATGAAGATGATACACGGTGAGTTCTTCTTAGCCTGTTCAAAGAGGTCACGAACTCTTGACGCACCGACGCCGACAAACATTTCTACAAAGTCGGAACCTGAAATTGAGAAGAACGGAACGCCTGCCTCGCCTGCAACAGCTCTTGCAAGCAATGTTTTACCTGTACCAGGAGGGCCTACAAGGAGTACACCCTTAGGGATTCTTGCGCCGAGTTTATTATACTTATCCGGAGCTTTAAGGAATTCAACGATTTCTTCAAGCTCTTCCTTTTCTTCGTCTGCGCCTGCAACATCTTCAAATGTAGTTTTGCGCTTTTCGTCATTTGTATTTTTGATTTTAGCCTTGCCGAAGTTCATTTCTTTTCCGCCAAGACCGCCGCCCATTTTCTTCATAATGAATATCCATACAACTACAAAGAGGATTCCCGTTACAAGTATAGGCAAAAATTCATATAAAAGTGTGTTGTCACTGCCTTTGATATAATCATAAGAAACAGCTTCGTCCGCCGATGCGGTGTAAACTGAAATATCGTCAATAAATCTTTCAATATCGGCAAGAGTACCTCTTACAACAACATTTTTTGCCGAGCTCTTGGCATTTTTTCCGTCAGGATCTGTAGCTGTGATATTATCATCCGTTGTATCCTGAATAATGCTGTCAGCTGTAGCGATGTCCTTTGCGGGTTTAAGTTTTACACCCTCTTTAAGTGTAATTTCAATCGCACCTGTTCCGTAGTTGACGGTATAACTCTGAACCTTGTCCTCTTTAAAAAGATTTACCAGTTGAGAGGTTGTGTAATTTTCAGATGAATTTTTGGTCATCAAAAATGCCACACCGAGCACAACCATAACCGCAACAGTGATATAAATAATTATGTTACGCAGTTTTTTGTCCAATAGGAATCACTCCTTTTTATATTATGAATTTAAAAGCGTAATTTTATGTATCCTGTGAATAAACAGACTCCTTAAGAACGCCTACATAAGGGAGATTTCTGTAACGCTCCGCATAGTCAAGTCCGTAGCCTACAATAAATGCGTCGGGAATTACAGAACCGACATAAGCAACATCAATATCGGTAACTCTTCTGTCAGGCTTGTTGAACAATGTGCAAATCTTTACAGACGCGGCATTTTTTGCATAAAGATACTGTGAAATAAAAGCAAGTGTTCTGCCCGAGTCCACAATATCCTCAACAATGAGAATATGCTTGCCGTCAATAGAAGTTGAAATATCTTTCTGAATATTAACTCTGCCCGAGCTTACGGTTGAGTTGCCGTAGCTTGAAACAGCAAGAAAATCTATGCTGAAATCAAGGTTTACTTCCCTCATTAAATCAACCATAAACGATACGCAGCCCTTAAGCAAGCCTACCATTATAAAGTCCTTGCCATTATAATCCTTTTCAATCTCTTTTGCAAGCCTTTTCACAATATTTTTAATATCCTGCTCGCTGTAAAGTATTTTTTCGATGTCCTTATGCACAAAAAGTCCTCCCTTGTTCACATATTATAATAAATTTTCTTTTTTCTGCACTATAAGATGTCTGAACCGAATTCATCCCCTCACACCACAATATTTCATTATTCACTGCCACAAGCGGAAGTTTATCCCTCAATTCAGACGGAATTTTAAATTCATTCATAGCCTTTCTTAAAGGCTTGGTAATATTTCTGTCCTTGAAAAAAATTTTATCGCCCTGTCTGCGTGTGCGTATCACGGCATTTTTCGTTTCTTTTTCGGACAAATAAATCGGATTATCGGTTAAATCGTCAAAATCTGTAATTTCTTTTACAAAATATTTTATATTATCAAATGTAAATTCTTTATTAATAACATCGGCAAATAATATTTCTTCGCCGAAATTATTAATAGCATCGGTATTTTCTATCCGCAGTATTCCCTGTTTTACCACAGCTCGGAAATTACCGCACAAATCAACACAACCGCTTTTAAAAAGAGCATTATCAATAAGTTCGATATGAATATGCTCGGGAATATCGGCTCCGTTTTCAACACAAATTTTTTTGATTACATTCTGCCGTATGATTTTATCCTGCTCACAAATTTTTTTTGTCGAATATCCGAAAGCAAGTCTGCTGTCGGCAACCGCTTTATCTGTCTGTTTGTCAAGATAAACTGACAGAAGTTTTGCATCATCGCACAGTCGCTTTAAAGAAGTTTCAAAACTCGGATTTATCTTTTTCAGCTCGGTGATTACATTATGACGGATTTTGTTTCTTGTATAATCATCGGTAAGGTTTGTGCTGTCGGTCACATAATCAAGTGAATTTTCACGGCAGTAATTTTCAATGTACGCTCTGTCGCACAAAATCAGCGGTCTGATTATATAATCTCGCCTTTCGGGAATTGCACAAAGTCCGTTAAGCGATGTGCCCCTTATAAGGTTAATCATCAGCGTTTCCGCATTATCGGAAAGCGTGTGTGCAGTTGCGATTTTACAGTTAAGCTTTTTGGAAAGCTCGTCAAATTCTTTATATCTGACATTCCTTCCACAAAGCTCCGTACTGATTTTTTCTTTCTCCGCTATTGACGGAACATTTATTTTTTTTACAAAAAGTTTGACGGAAAGTTTTTTACAAAATTCTCTGCAAAATTCTTCATCTCGCTCTGCCTCTTCGCCACGTATCATATGATTAATATGGATTGCGTATAATGTAAGATTATATTTTTCTTTTACAGAACAAAGCATATGAAGAAGTGAAACCGAATCTGCTCCGCCCGAAAGCGCAACGGCAACGGAATCATTTTTTTCAATCAGCTTATATTTATTTACAGCCGTCAAAAAAGGATTACTCACTTCTGTCCTCCGTACCTGTAAATCTCATAAACTCACCCTGCCAATGCATTTTTACCGTACGAGCCTCGCCGTGACGGTTTTTGGCTACAATACACTCGCCCGAATTTTGATCTGCACCCTGCGGAGAATCGTCCTCGTTTTTATCGTAATATCCCTCACGGTAAAGGAAAAGTACGATGTCGGCATCCTGCTCGATAGAACCCGAATCACGCAAATCGGAAAGCTGCGGTCTGTGGTCGGTACGCTGTTCGCTTGCACGGGAAAGCTGTGACAGTGTGATAACGGGAACATTCATTTCTTTTGCAAGAATTTTAAGATTTCTTGTGATTTCAGAAATTTCCTGAACTCGGTTATCTATTCTTCTGCCGCTGCCCATAAGCTGTAAGTAGTCAATAATTACAAGGTCAAGTTTTCTCATTCGTCTTAACTTTGATTTCATTTCGGTAATGGTAATACCCGGTGAATCGTCAAGATAAAGCTCCGACTTGCCGAGAATATCGCTTGCCGGAATAAGTCTGTCCCATTCCTCATCGTTTAGCTTACCTATTCTCAGCTTTGTACCTTCAATAAGAGCCTCTGCCGACAATAAACGGCTGGCAAGCTGTTCCTTTGACATTTCCAAAGAGAAAAAAGCAACCGTTTTTTTAGCCGTGCAGGCAACATATCGTGCAATATTCAGCGCAAAACTTGTTTTACCCATACCCGGACGGGCGGCGAGCAAAATAAGGTCGCTTCGGTTAAGACCCGTAATTACTCGGTCAAGGTCGCCGATACCCGTAGAAACAGGTTTCATACTGTCGTCTGTTGTGCTGTTGAGAGCGTCAAGTCTGTCAAAAGTCTGCATAATAACAGAGTTAATTCTCTCAAGTCCCTTTTTCTCGTTACCCTGTCTTATGTCAAAGATTTTCTGCTCGGCAGAGTCGATAATAACAGATGTATCATCCGTGCCTGCCGTAGCGTCATCAATGATTTCTCTTGCAGCGGTAATAAGCCTGCGGATATTGTATTTATCTCTTATAACCTCCGCATAAGCCTCGGCATTGGATATTGACGGACAGTTGTTTACAAGGTCATAAAGATATGTCTTGCCTGTTGTTTCGTCAAACGAACCTGTCTGCTTAAGTTTTTCAAGCAATGTGACAAAGTCGATTTTGCCGCCGAAGTTGACCATCTCGGTCATCGTCTTGAAAATCAGCTTATGCAGTGAAACATAAAAATAATCGGGGGACTTGATGTATTCAATTACTTTATCAAAAACATCGCTTTCAAGAATAATCGCACCAAGCAGTGCCTGTTCAGCTTCGGGACTGTACGGCATATGAAGTCCGTCGTAGCTGCTTGAAATTTGATTATCTGCCATTTGTCACCCCTCCTTTGCAATCGTAAATAAAATCAAGCCTCTGATACCTTAACGGTAATGTTTGCAACAATACCCGAATAAAGTTTTACATCGGCTTTGTAAGAACCGAATTCTTTAATATCACTTTCAAGAACGACCTTACGCTTGTCTATGTTGATATTATACTGTTTTTTAATTTCCTCGGCAACCTGCTTTGCAGTAATGCTGCCGAAAAGTTTGCCGCCCTGACCGGCTTTTGCTTTCATCTCAAAGGTTTTGCCCTCAAGCTGTGCTTTATAACCCTCTGCCTGCTTTTTCTCGGTAGCAATCTTAAAGTTCTTTGAGTTTTCAGCGTTTCTATATTCATTCATAGCCTGTGCATTTGCCTCTCTTGCAAGGTTCTTAGGAAGAAGAAAATTTCTTGCATATCCGTCAGAAGCATTTACAAGGTCGCCTTTTTTGCCAAGTGCCTTAACATCCTGCAAAAGTATTACTTTCATAATTATCGTTCCTTTCTGCTATTTGCAACTTGCATCCTCAAGATTTGTATCTATAACTTCGATAAGCATCTTGAGAGCCTGTTCTTTATTTATATCACTAAGCTGTGTAGCCGACATTGTCTGATGTCCGCCACCGCCGAGCTTTTCCATAATAATCTGCACATTTACAGCGCCAAAGCTGCGTGCGGAAATACAAATTTTACCGCCGCTTTCATAAATTACAAAAGAGGCTTTTACATTTTCAAGCGTGAGTAATTCGTCTGCTGCCTGCGCAGAGGCAAGTCTTACATCACCGTCAGCGCCCTTTGCGATTGAAATTGCGCAGTTTCTGTATATTTTTGCATCGCATACTATGCTTACTTTTTCACGGTAAGTTTCAATTGAATCGGAGAACATCTGCTTTACATTGATTGTAGTAGCGCCTCTTCTCCTCAAATATGCGGCTGCTTCAAAGGTTCTCACACCTGTTTTTAAAACAAAATTCTTTGTATCAAGCATAATGCCCGCAAGCAAAGCGTCCGCCTGTGCATATCCGATTGCTTTATCATCAATACAGCTGATAATCTCGCTGCACATTTCACACGCAGACGAAGCAAACGGCTCGTGGCAGAAAACAAGTGCGTTATCTATATAATTAACCGCTCTGCGATGATGGTCAATAACAATGACCTTTTTACATTCATCGTAAAGCTGTGGACTTTCAAGAGAATTTCTCAAATGAGTATCAACAATGATAAGCAAAGTCTTTGGTGTAACCTGTTTCATTGCCTCATCGGGGGTAATAAATATATCTTTTCCTATGTTTTTCTCTGCATAATCAATCAGCTTTTCAGCCATAGTTTTTGTTTTGTCAACAACTATTTTTGAATACAGATTAAAAGATTTTTCCATAACCGACTGCATACCGATAGCCGCACCGATACAGTCAAGGTCAGAAAATCTGTGCCCCATAACAAAAACTTTATCGCAATCGTTTATCGTACGCTTGATTGCATTTGCAATAACACGCATACGCACCTTGCTGACCTTTTCGGAAGTAGCGGAAGTACCTCCGAAAAATTCGTAAATATTGTTGCTTATAATAGCAACCTGATCTCCGCCTCTGCCAAGCGCCATATCAAGCGCCTTTCTCGCATTGGTTTCGCTGTCTTTGAGAGAGTTTATGCCTCTGCACAAACCGATAGATACCGTAGCGGTATGCTGACCCGCTTTTATGCCGTGAATTTCCTGTAATATTGGGAACTTTTGTTCAACAAGTTTGTCAACATCAGTTTCTTTAAAGATAATCATATAACGGTTATTGCCGATTATCTTAAACAAAGCGTTATACTCGTTCGCCCATCTCTGCAAGAACGACTGAACATTCAGAGAAACCTCGGAATAAATTTCATCGGATTCGTTTGAAAAGTCATCGCTGTTATCAAAAGTAATAATCGCTACACAAGGACGGGTTGCATTGTACTCACGCATAATTTGCCTGTAATATGTATTCTCCACAAAATAACAAACATATCCCTCGTTTGTAGAGATGACAAAGCCTACAAATTCATTGCCGTTGCAGGCGGTTTCAAATGTTTCGTGGTCGGCGACATCTGTTATTTTCTTGCCGCCTATGTAAGGCGAAATCATATCGCCTTCGGGATTTTTACCGTTGCAGAACTGCTTTCTGAACCTTGTATTGCTCCAAATTATCTCCCCCTCTGCACCAAGCACCGTGACGGGAATTTTGTATTTATCAAGAAATTCGGGATTAAATCCGTTGATTTTCTCGGCTGTACTGCGAACGGTGGCAGCTATATAGTTACGAAAGCGAAGGGTCGAAACGACAACTATACCTGCTGTTACAACCGACACGGCAATCTCAATGTAGCAAAGCATCGGGTCATAGCTGTACGATGCAAAAGACATAGCAAGCATTGCAACCGAAAATATAACAAATGTCGGCATAGTCGTAAAACTTTTCTTCTTCAATTCAAACCCTTCCTTTCGTAGATTTTTAATTATACTTCCTGTAAAATCGGAAGAATCATTGGGGTTCTGCGTGTTTTTTGTGAGATAAGTTTGGAAACATCATCTTTAATTCTGTTCTTGATTATACCCCACTCATGAATGTTGTTGTCTGCACAATCTTCAAGAATGTTGTTTGCAACCTGTCTTACCTCGTCAAGCAAACCCTCGCTCTCACGAACATATACAAAGCCTCTTGATACAATATCAGGGCCGCTGATAACATGACCGTCATAAACATCGAGAGATGCAACGATAATGATAAGTCCGTCCTGTCCGAGGTGCTTTCTGTCACGAAGTACAATACTTCCGACATCACCTACTCCAAGACCGTCAACAAATACCTTTCCCGCAGGTACGGCAGGCAATTCTTTCATATAGTTTTCGTTGATTTCAATGCAGCTGCCGACATCGCCGATATAAATATCTTTTCTGTCCATACCGAGGAACATAGCAAGATCGGCGTGTTTTCTTAGGTGCTTTTGCTCGCCGTGAACAGGGATAAAGTACTTCGGTTTTACAAGTTTATGAATAATCTTAAGTTCTTCCTGACAAGCATGTCCCGAAACATGAACTTCATACATTGATTCGTAAACGACCTTACAGCCCTTTTTGAGGAGTTCGTCAACAACATTTCCGACTGTTTTTTCGTTACCGGGAATAGGATTGGCAGAAATGATAATAAAGTCACCCTCGCCGACCATAACTTTGCGGTGGTCTGAATATGCCATTCTTGACAACGCACTCATCGGTTCGCCTTGACTGCCTGTAGTAACAAGAACAATTTGCTCTCTCGGGTATCTGTCAAGCATATCAAGGTCAATTAAAATATTTTCAGGCACGCTAAGATAGTCGAGCTCGCTTGCTACAGCCATATAATTGACCATACTTCTGCCCGAAAAAGCTACTTTTCTTCCGTATTTTTCCGCACAATTAATAATCTGCTGTACTCTGTTTACATTTGAAGCAAAGGTAGCAATAATAATTCTGTCGTGCTCCGCTCTTCTGAAAAGATTGTCAAAACTATCCGAAACCGTGCGTTCGGTCTGTGTGTAACCGGGACGCTCTGCGTTCGTGCTTTCAGCAAGAAGAGCCAATACGCCCTCATCGCCTACACGGGCAAACGCCGACAAATCAATCATATCGCCTGTAATAGGTGTGCAGTCAATTTTAAAGTCGCCTGTATGCACAATTGTGCCTGCGGGTGTGCGGATAGCAAATGCAACCGCATCCGGAATTGAGTGGTTTACATGGATAAACTCAACACTCATACAGCCGAGTTTAATTGTTTCACCTGCATTAACTCTGTTAAGGCTTGACTCATTATAAAGGCTGTGTTCCTTGAGTTTGTTGCCTACAAGTCCGAGAGTAAGCGCAGTTCCGTAAATCGGAATATTCACTCTGCCAAGTAAGAACGGAAGTCCGCCGATGTGGTCTTCGTGACCGTGAGTAAGCACAATACCTCTGATTTTGTCTTGATTCTGTTCGATATAAGTAAAATCAGGGATAACAAGGTCAACACCGAGCATATCTCCGTCAGGGAAAGCCATACCGCAGTCAACAAGAATTATATCGTTCTCGCACTCAATCATTGTAATGTTCTTTCCGATTTCGTTAAGCCCGCCAAGGAAAGCAATCTTTACAGACGGCTTGTTTTTAATCGGTTTAAACTGTTTTTGATAAGGCTTTTTGCGGTAATTCTTTGAATATTTAAAATTTTTATTACCGCCCTTAAAAGTACCTCCCTTAAAAGATTCGGACGCTCCCTTGCCCTGCGACGGCTTGTAAGAATACCCTCCGTAATTTTTTTTACCTTTTGAGTACTTATTGTAGCTGTTGCTTTTTCTTCGATTATCGTACTTAAATTCTGTACTCACAAATTTACCTCCATATTTCTTAAAATTTATTAAAATTAACATTTCACACAATACAGGCATAAATTCCTTTTGTATGTATCAAAATATAAAGCCTGAAAATTCGTAATAAATACAAAGTTCTGATATAAAACGGTCATATCAGCAAAATGAAATATTA
>ERZ779797.873-NODE-873-length-11403-cov-3.227882_pt1 | contig 11403 bp, 8 predicted proteins | sample MGYA00511886_ERZ779797 | MGnify/ENA primary metagenome ERZ779797 (study PRJEB29588, sample SAMEA2155055) | human gut metagenome | biome: human gut; feature: human-associated habitat; material: faeces | place: Denmark | collected 2008/2010 ... | reverse complement strand
GGTTGACGTTGGCCAGGTTGACGCGCTCGGCAAAGTCGAAGATGTCCTTGTAGGGACCGTTCTTCTCGCGCTCGCTGACGATGGCCTCGGCAGCAGGCGTGCCCATGCCCTTGATGGCGCTCAGTCCGAAGCGTATCTCGCCCTTCTTGTTGACACCAAAGCCGATCTGGCTCTCGTTGACGTCCGGTCCGAGGGTGGAGATCTTGAGCGCCTTACACTCCTCCATGAGTTTCGTGATCTCCGTGATCTGGCTGAATCGCCGCGTCATCAGGGCCGCCATAAACTCGGCCGGGTAGTGGGCCTTGACGTAGGCCGTCTGATAGGCCACCCAGGAGTAGCACGTGGCGTGGGACTTGTTGAAGGCGTAGCTCGCAAACTTCTCCCAGTCGCCCCAGATCTTCTCCAGCACCTTCGGGTCGTGGCCGTTCTCCGTGCCCTGCTTGATAAACTTCGGCTTCATCTGGTCGACGATGGCCTTCTTCTTCTTTCCCATGGCCTTACGGAGGGCGTCGCTCTCGCCTCGGGTGAAGTTGGCCAACTGTCGGGAGAGGAGCATCACCTGCTCCTGATAGACCGTGATGCCGTAGGTATCCTTGAGATACTTCTCCATGCAGGGGATGTCGTAGCTGATCTTTTCTCGTCCGTTCTTGCGGGCGATGAAGGAGGGGATGTAGTCCATCGGTCCCGGCCGGTAGAGGGCGTTCATGGCGATGAGGTCCTCGAAGACCGTGGGCTTCAGCTCGCGCAAGTATTTCTGCATGCCTGCCGACTCAAACTGGAACGTGCCGATGGTGCGTCCCTGCTGGTAGAGCTGGTAGGTGAGTTCGTCGTCGATAGGTATTTTCTCCAGGTCGATGACGTGGCCCGTGGTCTGCTTGACGACCTTGCAGGCCTCCTTGAGCTCCGAGAGCGTCTTGAGGCCGAGGAAGTCCATCTTGATCAGACCCGTGGTCTCGATGACGTGGCCGTCATACTGCGTGACGTTACACTTCATCTCGGGGAAGTCGGGGTCCGTGGCCGTCGATACCGGCACCCAGTCGTCGATCCTGTCGCGACAGATGATGAATCCGCAGGCGTGGAGGCCCGTGCCGCGGACAGTACCCTCCAGCATCTTCGCATACTTGATGGTGTTGCGCTCGCGCGGGTCCTCGCTGACCTCGGCATCCTGGAGCTCGGGCGTACACTTGATGGCGTTGGCGAGGTTCATCTTCATCCCGTCGGGCAGTCGGTCGGGGATGGCCTTGCAGAGCGCGTTGGAGCGATCCAGAGGCAACTTCTCCACGCGGGCCACGTCCTTGAGGGAGTTTTTCGTGGCCATGGTGGCATAGGTGATGATATGGGCGCAGTTGTCCTCGCCATACTTGTCCATCACCCATCTCAGGACCCTTCCGCGGCCGTCGTCGTCGAAGTCGGTATCGATATCAGGCAGGTTGACGCGGTCGGGGTTGAGGAATCGCTCAAACAGGAGGTCGTATTTCAGAGGGTCTATCTGGGTGATGCCCAGACAGTAGGCCACCACGGATCCTGCTGCCGATCCACGTCCCGGTCCCACCATCACGCCCAGTTCGGTACGGGCCGCGTTGATGAAGTCCTGGACGATGAGGAAGTAGCCCGGGAAACCCATCGTCTTCATCACGTGGAGCTCGAAGTTGATATGCTCGCAGACGCGCTCCTCCAGGGGTTCGCCATAGAGGCGGCGGGCGCCCTCGTAGGCCAGCTTCGCCAGGTAGTCGGCCTCAAACTTGATGCGGTAGATCTTGTCGTAGCCTCCGAGTCGGTCGATGACCTTCTGTCCCTCCTCGGGCGAGAGCTGGTTCTGTCCCTTTTCGTCGGAGGTGAACTCGTTGTAGAGGTCCTGCTCGGAATATTTCTGTCGCCACTCCTCCTCCGTTCCGAATTCCTCGGGGATGGGGAAGAAGGGCATGATGGGTCCGTGGTCGATGTCGTAGATCTCCACCTTGTCGAGCACCTCGATCGTGTTGGCGAGGGCCTCGGGCACGTCGGCAAAGACCTCGTTCATCTCCTCCCGCGTCTTAAACCACTCCTGCTTCGAGTAGCGCATGCGGTTGGGGTCGTCGAGGTCCTCCTGGGTGGAGAGACAGAGCAGGTGGTCGTGGGCCTCGGCCGTCTCGCGGTTTTCGAAGTGACAGTCGTTGGTGCAGACGAGCTTGATGCCCAGTTCCTTGGCCAGCCGAATGAGTTCGCGGTTGGCGCGTTGCTGCAGGGGGAAGGTCTCGCGGTTGGCCACGACCGAGGGGTCCTTCACCTCGTGGCGCTGGAGCTCCAGATAGTAGTCGTCGCCGAAGAGGTCGTGATACCATTGTGCGGCCTCTCTCGCGCCCTCCAGGTCTCCGTCGAGGATCTTGCGTGGCACCTCGCCCGCTATACAGGCCGAGCAGACGATCAGTCCCTCATGGTAGCGTTCCAGGTCGGCCCGGTCCGTGCGCGGCTTGTAGTAGTAGCCGTCCACCCACGCGCGCGATACCAATTTAATAAGGTTTTTGTATCCCTTGTAGTTTTTGGCCAGGACGACGAGGTGGTAGCCACTATTGTCTCCCATGGCCTTGTCCTTGTCCTCCTTGGTGCGTCGTGCGACATACATCTCACATCCGAAGATGGGCTTGAAGGGTTCGAGGCCCTCCGCCTTGCGCTCCTTGTTGACCTTGGCGCAGCAGTCGGCCAGCTCCTTCACGCCATACATCACACCATGGTCGGTGATGGCCATGCCCCTCATGCCGTCCCCGACGGCCTTCTTCACGAGGTTGGCTACCTTCGACTGGCCGTCAAGGATGGAGTAGTGCGTATGGACGTGCAAATGTATGAAGTCTTCCATCAGTTTTCGTATTTCACGTGCAAATGTAGATAAAAAAAATGGAATCACGGCCTCTTGGGCCGAAAAGTTGAAGTGTTAATTTGCATAACTGACAAGAAGTATATAACTTTGCACATTATTCATGAATATGTAAACCTTCCGACATGGGAAAGAGAATAAAGAAACTCAAGATAATCCGTCTTCATCGTGAGGGCACGGACCAGTTGTTGTATGGTGGAATCGGCATTGCCCTGGTGGCCGCCATTCTGTGGTTTGCCCTGACGACCAAGATTCCTTTCTGGGCGTTCCTCGTCATCATGGTCCCCGTCTATTGTATCGTGCTCAACTTCTATCGCTGCCCGATCCGCTACCTCAACATCGAGGACACGGAGCATATCGTGGTGGCGCCTGCCGACGGCAAGATCGTCGTCATCGAGGAGGTGGAGGAGAATGAGTACTTTCACGACCGCCGCCTGATGATCAGCATCTTTATGAGCCTCTTCAACGTCCACGCCAACTGGTTTCCCGTGGACGGCGTGGTGAAGTTTGTCAAGCACTTCAATGGCAACTTCCACAAGGCTTGGCTCCCCAAGGCCAGCGAGGAGAACGAGCATGCCGACGTGATGATCACCATCCCCGACGGCCGCGACGTGCTCTGCCGCCAGATCGCGGGTGCCGTGGCGCGTCGTATCGTCACCTATGCCAAGGATGGCGAGGACTGCTACATCGACGAGCACCTGGGCTTCATCAAGCTCGGTAGCCGCGTGGACGTCTATCTGCCTATCGACTCCGAGGTCTGTGTGAAGATGGGACAGGCGACTACGGGCGACCAGACCGTCATCGCGCGCCTCAAGCCCGTGGAGAAAGCGTAGTCCGTAGGGAAAACGTAATCCCGTAGAGAAAACGTAATCTGTAGAGAAAACGTAGTTCTCTCCCCCACCCCTGGGGCGGCCCTCCCTTGGCGTCTGGCCTCCAGATGCCTGAGGCGTTGGCTTAGGACGAAGCTTTTCTGCTATAGGATTGGAAAAACTTTCCTGCCATAGAAATAGGAGTAGGATAAAACTTTTCTCCTAATAAGAATAGGAGTAGGATTTTTTCTGCTATATGAGCTAAATGATATAATGAAGCTTTACTGCTTATGATCAAGAAACATATCCCCAACAGCATCACCTGCTGCAACCTCATCTCGGGTTGCATCGCTACCTATTTTGCCTTCCGCCACGACTTCGAATGGACCCTGGCGTGGATGGTCATAGGAGCCGTCTTCGATTTCTTCGACGGCATGACGGCCCGCCTGCTCCATGTCAGTTCGCCTATCGGCAAGGAGCTCGACTCGCTGGCCGACGACATCACCTTCGGACTGGCTCCCTCGGCCATGCTCTTTGCCGAACTGGGCGTGGTGGCCTATCCTTCGGCCCTGGAGCCCCTGCGCGAGGTGCTGCCCTTCGTGGCCTTCGTCATGGCGGCCTTCTCGGCCCTTCGCCTGGCCAAGTTCAATCTCGACGAGCGCCAGTCCCTGGGCTTCATCGGACTGCCCACCCCGGCCAATGCCCTCTTCTGGGGCTCGTTGATGGTGGGTGTGGCTCCCCATTTCGAGTCCTCGCCCCTTTGGGCCGTGGCCATGGTCGTGGGCGTGCTGGTGAGCAGCTACCTGCTCGTGAGCGAGATACCGATGTTTGCCCTCAAGTTCAAGCAATGGGGCTGGAAGGGCAACGAGGTGAAGTATCTCTTCGTCCTCTCCTGCATCCCCATCCTCGCCCTGCTGCGCATCTCGGGCATCGCCGTCATCATTGCCTGGTATGTGCTGCTCTCGGCCATGGTGGCCAAGAAGCCTACGCCACAGAATCATTAACTCCATCCGCACATTATGATTTTCATCAAATTCATATTCCTACTCTTCGTCCTCGCCTTGGCGGCCATCGCCCTGATAGCCTACAAGTTCTACAAGCAGCTGCATCGCGTGGTACGCAGGTTCCAGCCCGAGGACAACGACTTCCAGGACCAGCAGTCCTCGGCCCGCACCTCGCGCCAGGCCGACGGCAACACGATCGTTGATTCCCGAAGCGAGGAGCAACGCGCCAAGAAGGTCATCAAGGACAACGAGGGGGAATATATCGACTACCAGTAGCCGTCCTCGTCCCGAGGCCATGTGGCAAGCGTCCCGATCACGAGCCGGTTTCTCATGTAGCTGTCTTTCCCATCATGGCCCGAGCTATTTAAGATCATGACTCATCTTTTCTTTTCATGAACCGAACTGCCGAAGATTCCGAACGGACTTCCTCCCTGCCGCTCCATCAGAAGACGACACGAGAGATAGCTGGCCACACCTGCACGATCTACGTCCAGGAGCGACCCGCCTTTCTGCTGATCCAACCTGCCGACGCCAACGACCTCAGGGAGATGGACCAGGAGGTGGAGGCCATCGCCCAAGCCACGGGAGCGCACTTCGTCCTCGTGGCCGTCCATATCGCCCGTTGGTTCGACGAGCTGCCGCCCTGGGACGCTCCTCCCGTCTTCGGCAAGCGGCCCTTCGGCCATGGGGCTCCGGCCACGCTCCAGTCTATCCTTGATATCATCGACCATCTGCGCTCCTCGGGCCTCGTCTCCTCTCCCGACTGCCCCACGATCCTCGGGGGCTACTCCCTGGCGGGTCTCTTCGCACTTTGGGCGGGCTACCAGCATCCCTTTGACGGTATCGTGGCGGCCTCCCCCTCCATTTGGTATCCCAAATGGCTCGACTATGCGGCCCTCCACACTCCCCTGTCCGCAGCCTTCTACCTCAGTCTGGGCGACCGCGAGGACCGATCCCGCACGCCCATCATGACGACCGTCAGCCAATGTATCCGTCGCCAACACAACCTCCTGATCGCCTCCTCCACTCCCTCCACGCTCGAATGGAACGAGGGCAACCACTTCCAGGACAACGGCCTGCGAACGGCCAAAGGCTTCGCCTGGGTCATCAACAGAATACAAACTCCCTGACGCTTGAGGGAACACAACTTCTTGGGACAAATCGGCTGGGCAAATCATCAAGACAATAACGTCAGGGCAAGAGGGAAAACAACAAATACAACCTTTACAACAAGTAACAACCTACACGCTACGCGTGTTTACAATCTTGCTGCAAGGTAAACAACAAAATACAACGCTTCGCCTTGAGCGTGCATCCTTGCTGTCCTGGCGAAACGGTTCCATATCATGGTATCCTTTCTCATCATGGCATAACTTGAACAAGCTCAGTTCTGCTCATGATTTACCGCGAAGCGTTGTTACTTGTTGTAAAGGTTGTTCAAGTTATTTTCCCATGTGTCCACGTAGAACTAACATCCATGATATTTCCAAGCATTCAGCCACGTTTTTCGGTCCTCTAAACGAGCCAAATCCCCAAATTCATAGTGAAATTGGCGATTACAATCCCCAAATTCATAGTAAATTTGGGGAATTGGAAAAATAATAGTACCTTTGCAGCATGACCAAAAGGATCGCAAGATAATGATAAATAGAGAGATAGAAAGCAACATCAGAGACGACTTCGATAGTCGCAAGGCCATAGTCCTGATCGGGGCGCGCCAAGTGGGCAAGACCACCCTGGTGGAGGCTGTTGCCAAGGATTCTGGACGCGTGCTGGCGCTCAACTGCGACAACGTCGATGACCGCATGAACCTGGAGAACAAGACCTCCACAGAACTGCAGAACCTGATAGCAGGATACGACCTCGTGGTGATCGACGAGGCACAACGGGTGGCCAATATCGGACTGACCATCAAGATGATGGTGGACCTGAGGATGGAGAAGCCACAAGTGATCGTCACGGGATCGTCGTCGCTGGAACTGGCCGAAGGCATCTACGAGCCTGCCACGGGCCGATGCATCAACTACGAGCTCTTCCCCCTGAGCGTGGGCGAACTGGTCGGCCACACCTCCGCCCGCGAGGAGGCCCGGCTGCTCAACCAGCGGCTCGTCTATGGGCTCTATCCCGAGGTGGTGACTCATCCTGCCGACGCCAAGCGCCGCCTCATGTCGCTCGCCGACTCTTACCTCTACAAGGACCTCCTGATGTACAAAGGGGTGAAGAAACCGGAAATACTCCAGAAGTTGCTGCGGGCCCTGGCCTTGCAGGTGGGGAGCGAAGTGTCCTACAACGAGTTGTCCAACCTGCTGGGCATCGACAAGGCGACGGTAGAAAACTATATCGGACTGCTCGAGAAGTGCTACGTCGTCTTCCGCGTGGACTCCTATAGCAGAAATCTGAGAAACGAAATCAAGAAGGGGAAAAAGGTCTATTTCTGGGACAATGGCATCCGCAATGCCGTGATAGCCAACTTCTCCAATCCCGAGATGCGACTGGACATGGGGATGCTTTGGGAAAACTTCATCATCAGCGAGCGACGCAAGCTCCATAGCTATGCGGCAGACTACGCGAAACTGTATTTTTGGCGCACGCACACGCAAAACGAGATAGACCTCGTCGAGGAGTGTGACGGCAGGCTCACGGCCTTCGAGATGAAATGGAACGGCAAGATGAAAGCCAAGATGCCATCGGCCTTCGCCACAACCTATCCTGAGACGACCTTCCATGTCGTCACCCCCGACAACTACATGGACTTCATGGTCTAAGGAGCCTTTTCGCGCGGGCCAACTTGGTCATATCAAGAAAATTGCGTAACTTTGCACCCTTGTAGCAAAACGAAGATTCAGAGAAAGAACAAAATAAGGTTTAAGACATAATATGATAACGCTCAACAATCTTGCCATACAGTTTGGCAAGCGAGTACTTTACAAAGACGTAAACATCAAGTTCACGCGCGGCAACATCTATGGCGTCATTGGCGCCAACGGAGCCGGCAAGTCCACCCTTCTTCGCGCCATCTCCGGCGACCTGGAGCCCAACAAGGGTACCGTGGAGCTGGGTCCTGGCGAGCGCCTGTCGGTCCTGGAGCAGGACCACTTCAAGTATGACGCCTATCGCGTGCTCGACACGGTCCTCATGGGCCATGCCCCCCTCTGGGAGAACATGAAGGAGCGCGAGGCCCTCTATGCCAAGCCCGAGATGACGGAGGAGGACGGCAACCGTGCTGCCGACCTGGAGCTGAAGTTTGCCGAGATGAACGGCTGGGAGGCCGAGAGCGAGGCTGCCCAGCTGCTGCAGCACCTGGGTATCGCCGAGGGCTTGCACGAGAAGCTGACGGGCGAGCTCAGCAACAACGAGAAGGTGCGCGTGATGCTCGCCAAGGCCCTCTTCGGCAAGCCCGACAACCTGCTGCTCGACGAGCCCACCAACGACCTCGACCTCGAGACCGTGGAGTGGCTGGAGGACTACCTGGGCGAGATCGACGAGAATCAGACCGTCCTCGTCGTCAGCCACGACCGCCACTTCCTCGACGCCGTGAGCACCCAGACCATCGACATCGACTTTGGCAAGGTGACGGTCTTCGCCGGCAACTACTCCTTCTGGTACGAGTCGAGCCAGCTCGCCCTGCGCCAGCAGCAGAACCAGCGCATGAAGGCCGACGAGAAGCGCAAGCAGCTGGAGGAGTTTATCCGTCGCTTCTCGGCCAACGTGGCCAAGAGCAAGCAGACCACCTCGCGCAAAAAAATGCTCGAGAAGCTCAACGTCGAGGAGATCCGCCCCTCTAGCCGCAAGTATCCGGGCATCATCTTCCAGATGGAGCGCGAGCCGGGCAACCAGATCCTCATGGTCGAGGACCTCAAGGCGGTCGATACCGACGGCACGGTCCTCTTCGACCACGTCAGCTTCAATATCGAGAAGGGACAGAAGGTGGTCTTCATCTCCCACAACCCCAAGGCCATGACGGCCCTCTTCGAGATCATCAACGGCAACCGCGAGCCGGATGGCGGCACCTACAAGTGGGGCGTCACCATCACCACGGCCTACCTGCCCCTGGACAACACGAAGTTCTTCGAGAGCGACAAGAACCTCGTCGACTGGCTCTCGCAGTACGGCCCGGGCAACGAGGTGGCGATGAAGGCCTACCTCGGACGCATGCTCTTCCGCCAGGAGGAGGTGGAGAAGAAGGTCAACGTCCTCTCCGGAGGCGAGAAGATGCGTTGCATGATCGCGCGCATGCAGCTGCAGAACGCCAACTGCCTGATCCTCGACACGCCGACCAACCACCTCGACCTCGAGAGCATCCAGGCCTTCAACAACAACCTCGTGCAGTTCAAGGGCAACATTCTTTTCAGTTCCCACGACTTGGAGTTTATCGGTACCGTGGCCGGCCGCGTCATCGAGCTCACGCCCCGTGGCACGATCGACAAGCTCACGACCTACGACGAGTATATCCACAACGAGCAGATCCGCGAGCATCGCGTCGAGATGTATAAGTAAGGAGCATAAGGCCGGGATGTGTAAGCAAAAAGGAGCATCAGGCCGACATGTATAAGCAAGGACAGGAGACCCGTCGCGCGCCCGGGTGGACTTCGCAACCCGAAGCACACACCCGTCCGGCCAAAAGGGCGGGCACTCCTGCCTTGGCACAATATTTGCTATGCGTCTTTTTAAAAAAGCTAAGAACAAAATGAGTAAAGAGAAGAACATAAAGGTCGAGGGCGAGACCCCCGAGACCAGCCACAACGAGGCAGAAGACGTGCGTGTGGCCGAAGGCGCACAGGATGGCGCTCAGGCTGAACAGGCCGAAGAGGCCGAAACGGCTGAGAAGGCCAACGAGCCCGAGCTCACTCCCGAGGAGAAGGCGAAGGCCGAGGCCGTAGAGTGGAAGGACAAGTACATCCGCCTCTTCGCCGAGTTTGACAACTACAAGAAGCGCACCATGAAGGAGAAGGCCGAACTGATCCTCAATGGTGGCGAGAAGACGATTACGGCCCTGCTGCCCGTGCTCGACGACTTCGAGCGCGCCCTGGCCGACAAGGTCGAGGACGCCACGGCCGTGCGCGAGGGCTTCCAGCTCATCATGAAGAAACTGGAGAAAATCCTCGAGGGCCTTGGCGTGCGCCCCATCGACACCAAGGACAAGGACTTCGACGTCGATTTCCACGAGGCCATCGCCATGGTGCCTGCCGGCGACGACCAGAAGGGCAAGGTCATCGACTGCGTGCAGACGGGCTATACGCTCAACGACAAAGTGATCCGCCACGCCAAGGTGGCCGTAGGACAATAATATAGCGACAATATGGCAGCAAAGAGAGACTACTACGAGGTACTGGGCCTCACCAAGGACGCCACGGAGGCCGACATCAAGAAGGCCTACCGCAAGCTCGCCATCAAGTATCACCCCGACCGCAACCCGGGCGACACGACGGCCGAGGAGAAATTCAAGGAGGCCGCGGAGGCCTACGACGTGCTCCACGACCCGCAGAAGCGCCAGCAGTACGACCAGTTTGGCTTCGACGCCCCTGGCGGCTTCGGAGGCGGCAGTCCGTTTGGCGGCGCGGGCGGCTTCTCGATGGACGACATCTTCTCCATGTTTGGCGACGTCTTCGGCGGCCATGGCGGCTTCGGAGGCTTCGGAGGCCGTGGCGGCGCACGCCAGGCCCCGCGCTATCGTGGATCGGACCTGCGGCTGAAGGTGCGCCTGTCGCTCCAGGAGGTGGCCACGGGCGTGACCAAGAAGTTCAAGCTCCGCAAGGACGTGGTCTGCCCCCATTGCCACGGCACGGGTGCCGAGGGTGGCAGCGCTCCCGAGACCTGCCCCAACTGCCACGGCAGCGGCATGGAGATCCGCACCCAGCAGAGCATCTTCGGCATGATGCAGACCCAGACCACGTGCCACGTCTGTGGCGGCGAGGGCAAGGTCATCAAGAACAAGTGCAAGGAGTGTGACGGATCGGGTGTCGTCAAGGGCGAGGAGGTCGTCGAGATCCACATCCCCGCGGGTGTGGCCGAGGGCATGGTTGTCAACGTCCCGGGCAAGGGCAACATGGGCAAGCACAACGGCATCGCGGGCGACATACAGGTCTATGTCGAGGAGGAACCCAACGACACCTTCGTGCGCGACGGCCAGGACGTGGTTTACAATCTCCTGCTCGACATCCCCACGGCCACGCTCGGAGGCGAGGTGGACATACCGACCATCGACGGGTCGAGCGTGAAGATCAAGATCGAGCCGGGCACGCAGCCAGGCAAGACGCTCCGCCTCCGCGGCAAGGGTCTGCCGGCCGTCCAGGGCTATGGCAACGGGACGGGCGACCTCATCATCCAGGTGAGCGTCTTCATCCCCAAGACCCTCAACAAGGGGGAGCGCAAGGCCATGGAGAGCTTCCGCGAGAGCGAAAACTTCACGGGCGACACTCATACCAAGCGGTCGATCTTCGAGCATTTCAAGAAACTCTTCGGATAAGTCCGAAACCATTCAAGAGGCGCCTCGTGTCTTTCCCACGGGGCGCTTCGTTTTTTCAAATAGCGCTTTGAAGAAGTTTTTACAAGAATTGCTTTGGACAAATTTTGACCTGTACGGTTGAAATTACCCAATACGCCCTAAAAGGGCAGAAGCGCATAGCCCAGGGCATCGCCCTGGGTAATTATGAACGCCAATCTGTCGCCCTGTAAGGGCAAAAGCTTTAAAGAACAGGCTATAAACAAATCTTTTGCCCTTACAGGGCGTCTTTTTGAT
>ERZ779797.871-NODE-871-length-11433-cov-4.653015_pt1 | contig 11433 bp, 7 predicted proteins | sample MGYA00511886_ERZ779797 | MGnify/ENA primary metagenome ERZ779797 (study PRJEB29588, sample SAMEA2155055) | human gut metagenome | biome: human gut; feature: human-associated habitat; material: faeces | place: Denmark | collected 2008/2010 ... | reverse complement strand
GAATGATACAATTCAACACACATCAGTTTAAACTCATAACTATAACGCATAAAAATACCCTCCTTACTGGTTGTCCAGTAAAGAGGGTACATATCAGTGTCTGCGGGGGATTTCTATTTTGTACGCTGTGCGTCCGTTAGAAAATATGATTACATCTTCTCCGGCTCGTCATACTCGACGCCCTTCGTGTCGACGGTAACGGTCTTGATACGCTGGTCTTCAAGCGGGCGGTCCATGTAGTCGGTTGGAACATCTGCAATCTTATTCACGATATCCAGACCATCCACGATCTTGCCGAAAGCAGCATAGCTTCCGTCGAGATGCGGACTATTCTTGTGCATGATGAAAAACTGCGAACCGGCGGAGTTCGGCATCATGGTACGTGCCATAGAAAGAACACCCGGTTCGTGCTTCAGATCATTTGCAAATCCGTTCTGCGCGAACTCGCCGCGGATTGAATATCCAGGACCTCCGGTACCATTTCCGTCCGGGCAGCCACCCTGGATCATAAAACCATTGATGACACGATGGAAGATCAATCCATCGTAAAACCCTTTCTTAATCAGAGAGATAAAATTCTTTACTGTGTTTGGTGCGATATCCGGATACAGTTCAAATGTCATAACATCGCCGGATTCCATAGTCATTGTAACAATTGGATTACTCAAATTTATCATCCTTTCTTGTAATTTTATCTAAAAGATGATAGTATAATACCATTATTGTAAAATTACATCAAGTGTGTAATTTTTTAAAAAGTTATGTAAACTAAAATGCAAAGAAGAGGTACGAAAAGTGGGAAAAACGGTGATTCGAGTCGTGAAGGGAATCATATTGTTGGTGGCGATTGTCACACTTGCCAATATGACCTATAAACATATACGAACCTATTACGATGATTATATGGACGAATACAAGGGAACGGAGTCGACACAGGGCGAAGATGTAACTGTTACGATTCCGGAAGGCGCATCTGTCAAGGAGATCGCGCAGATCCTGAAGGACAATGGATTGATCAATTATCCGCGTGCATTTACAAAGCGTCTGCAGGACTCTGAGTACCGTGGCAAGCTGCATGGTGGTACATACACCTTGAATACTGGTATGACAACCTTGCAGATGATGGCAGCCATGAGCCCGACATTCGAGGAAGATCAGCCAGTCGATTATCTGGTTGTGCCAGAGGGCTTTACGGTAGAGATGATAGCAGCGCGGTGCGAAGATCAGGGAATCTGTTCTGCAACTGAATTTTTAAATGCATGCAAATCGGTTACGAAATCTGATTTTGCATATCTGGCAGACATACCGGCAGGTGCCAATGTTAATTATAAGGTACAGGGTTTCCTGTTCCCGGCAACTTACGATATTTATGAGTCGACGACAGCGGAATCATTAGTCGATTATATGTTGAGAACGTTCGACAACTACTATACACAGGAACTGCAGGATCGTGCGGCAGAGCTTGGATACAGTGCATTTGAACTTGTGACGAGAGCTTCCATTGTAGAACGTGAGGCAAAGGTGGATTCAGAACGTGCGACGATTGCAGGTGTTATCAACAACCGTCTGAAAGCAGAAATGCCTTTGCAGATGTGTCCGACTGTCTTATATCCATTGACCGATGGAATGTATGACAAGAGTCAGGTTCTGTACGAGGATCTGGAACTGGATTCTCCATACAACACCTATAAGAATGCCGGACTTCCGGTAGGTCCGATCTGTAATCCGGGACTGGCATGTATCCAGGCAGTATTGTATCCGGAAGAGCATAATTACCTGTATTACCATGTTGGCGACGAAGATGCAGGTACACATATCTTTACAGAAAACTATGAAGATCACATAGATACACAGATTATTGGTGGACCAAACGGCGTGACACCGGATGGAGAAGCTTTCACCGAGGAATCGACAACCGAAGAATCACAATAGGAATAAATAATGTATTAGGAGGGACGTTATGAGAACTTTTAATTTTAGGGCGCGAAACATCGGCGAAGAAAAATATCTGTCATACACAATGGGCGAGGATTGTGAGTTAGATGAGGATGTTTTGGATTACTGTCAGGACAATGCGCCGGAAGAACTGATAGAGATTATCTATGAAGAAGATGACGATTATGATTATCTGACCTACCAGATTACGGGTAAGACATCTCTGGAAGAGTACATCACACAGGAGCATGATTGCGAGAGCGTACTGCTCATCCTGCGGAATGTCGCACAGGAGATGATTTCCTTGAAGGAGCAGGCGATTCCGCTTTCGTATGTACTGCTGAACCGTGGATTTATCTATGTGGATGCAGAGAAGAAGACGGTACAGTTCCTGTGCCTGCCGATTGAGAGCAAGGGTGCACTTTCCGTAGAATTCAAGAGCTTTGTACGCCAGCTGCTTGCGAACATGAAATACGATGTGGAAGAGGATCTGAATTATGTTGGTAAGCTCCTCACGTATATCAATGGAGATAACTTTAATCTGCGTGGCTTGATCGGACTTGCAGAGGCGTTGATGGAAGAGGAAGGAATCAGCTTCGAGGAGGCTGGCGCCATTGATGCAGACGGTGTAGAAGTTGTAAGTGCAGAGGAAGAAGCACCGGCAGAAAATATCGGTGACATCATGAACGGCCTGCAGGAAGAGGATGACACACCACTTCCGGAGATCGGCGACGATGAAGAAGATGAAGAGGAAGAAGCAGAGGAACCTGTAAAGGAAGAGGAAGAACTGGAAAGTATCCTTCCAGCTGGTATGCAGGTAAAGGAAGAAGAAACACCGGTAGAGGAGAAGATGGCAGAACCGACAGAGGCTGTCGAGGAGACACCAGCACCTGTCGAGGAAGCACCGGCACCAGAGCCAGTGATGGAAAAGCAGGAAGCACCAGAGCCGGAACCAGTAGCGGAAAAACCAGAGGTTCCCCCAGCTGCAGAGCAGATCCTGTCACAGGTGAAGCCAGAGGGGGCAACAAATGGTGGCGAGAAGCTGCAGTTAAAGACAAACAAGAAGGAATCCGATATCAACCTGATCAAGGATCGGATCAAGGAGCTGGTTGGAGAAGTTCCATCTGCAAAGCCGACAGCACAGCCAACCAAGAATATCCAGACATTGGAAGATCTGGATCATTTCTTAGACAAGCCACCTGTGGTTAAGCGGAATGTGGTAAAGGTAAACCGTGCGGCAATCATCCAGCAGACAGAGGCTGAGATGGAGGCAGCTGAGGCAGAAGCAGCAGCTGAGACAGCAGAGTCTGCTGAACCGGAAACAACCGTACAAAACGAAGAACCGACAAGCGGACAGACAGAAAACATCAAGGTGCCTGTGATCGAGGATATCTACGATGACATGAACATTGAGAAGAAAAAGGACGATGAAAAGGACAAGAAGCCAAAGAGTACATCTATTTTGAATAAATCTGTAACAGAGCTTGTAAAAGATGCCGTTGGTGCTGTGAGTGCAGCGACTGCAGCAACCAATTCGCCGAAAGCATTGCCATATCTGATCCGTGTAAGTACAGAAGAACGTATCATGCTGAACAAAGCAGTGTTCAAGATTGGAAAGGCAACCAGAGGCGTGGATTATACTGTTGGCGGAAACGGAGCTATCAGCCGTCAGCATGCATTTATTATCCAGAAGGATGGGGTATGTTATATCAAAGATAACAAGTCTACGAATCATACATATGTGAATGGAAAGCGCGTAGAGGATGGGGAAGAAGAAATTCTGACACATGATTCTCTCGTAAGACTTGCAGATGAAGAATTTACATTTAAGATTCGCTAATTAGGATGATCATATCATGAGGAGGTAGCAAATGAAGGGGTTAGAGTTAAATGTAACAAAACAAAACGGAATGACATTGGTGGAGTATCAGCTTGGAGTAGCAGATGTCTATGACGACAGAGTGTCAGACAAGGTTGCACAGCTCGGAAATATTATTCCGTTCCAGTACAAGGACGAGGATGGAAAGAGAAGTATTGTCTCTTATGTGCATCATGACACTTCTCTGGAAGTGATGCTGCGTCAGACATTGAAGAAGGCAGATGTACTTGCAATCCTGAAGGGACTGTTGTGTGCATTTGAGATTGGTGCAGCAGGTGTGCAGATCTGTTATCTGGTACGCGATCTGAATTATATCTATGTAGATCCTGAGAGCAAGGCAGTAAAGTGCATTATGGTTCCTGTAAAGCAGGATCCGTTGGGACAGTCTGATATCCCGGATTTCTTCCGAAATATTGTGTCACATATGCGCTTTGATGAAGCAGACAAGGATGATTATGTAGCAAGAATCCTGACCTTGATCAATACGGATCATTATTCCAATATGAAATTAAAAGGACTTGTAGATGCGGAGATGGAGAAACTTGGTCTCTTCTATACAAGAGACGAGGGACTTAAGAAGGAAGCAGATACAACCGCAGCTCCGGAAGTACAGAACCAGAATGTAAAAGTAAATCGTGTCGGCGTGATGAACAACATGCGTCCACAGGGTATGCCAGCGATGGGACAGCCAATGGGACAGCCGGTGCCACCGATGGGCAGACAGCCAATGGGACAGCCAGTACCACCGATGGGCGGACAGCCAATGATGGGACAGCCGGTACCACCGATGAACGGACAGCCAATGGGGCAGCCAGTACCACCGATGGGTGGACAGCGCCCTCCGATGGGACAACCAATGATGGGGCAGCCTATGATGGGACAGATGCCAAGACCACAGGCGCCACAGATGCAGAACGGCAACCTGATGGGACAGCTTGGCGGTGCACGCCCGATTCCACACTTTGTGCGTAAATCAACTGGTGAGATCATCAATATTACAAAACCAGAATTTATCATCGGTAAGTCAAAGACGAAAGCCGATTATGCAATAGAGAACAACAGCGCAATCAGCCGGGAGCATTGTATTGTAATCCAGCGCGATGGCGTGAACTATATTAAGGATAACAATTCTACAAACCATACCTATGTAAACGGGGTAGAGTTGCAGCCGGGTAAGGAAGTGCTTCTGAAGCATAAGACAGAAGTTCGATTGGGAGATGAGGAATTCACATTCCTTCTGAGAAAAGGAGAGTAATATGGAGTACATTGCAACATATCACACCGATGTAGGTACAAGAAAAGAAACGAATCAGGACTCTCTTGCAATCAAGGTTGTGAACACAAAAGAGGGAAATGTTGCATTTGCAATCGTGTGTGATGGCATGGGAGGACTCGCAAAAGGCGAGGTTGCCAGCAAAGAGGTAATCGAAGCATTTTGTACATGGTTTGATGACACGCTGGTGGATGAAATCCAAAATGGAACATTCACAGAGCAGAATCTTGTATCACAGTGGGATGATATTATCCAGATTCAGAATCGCCGGCTGGGCGCATATGGAGAGGAAAATCATTTGCAGCTTGGTACGACGGTATCTGCAATCCTGTTGTACAAGGATCAGTATTATATTGTGCATGTGGGCGACAGCCGCGTGTATGAGCTTACAAAGACAGCGAAGCAACTGACAAACGACCAGACATTTATCGCAAGAGAACTGGCAGCGGGACGTATGACACCGGAACAGGCAAAAATCGATCCGAGACGAAGCGTACTGTTGCAGTGTGTCGGCGCATCGCCGGTTGTTGAGCCGGAATTTACAAAGGGAACTGCAACAAGAAATGCAGTTTATATGCTCTGCTCAGACGGATTCCGTCATGTGATCACACCGGAGGAAATCATCGAGAAGATCGGACCGGGTGAGGCGACGGACGAGGAAAAGATGAAATATGGAGCAATATATCTGACAGAGTTAGTAAAGAACCGTGGGGAACGTGATAATATCACAGTAGCAATGGTTCGCACGATTTGATTTAGAGAGGGTTTGCCATGACGAAGGAAGGAACCGTACTAGACGGAAAATATGAAATTTTGGCAGAAGTTGGTCGAGGTGGTATGTCCATCGTGTACCTTGCCCGTGATAAGCGTTTGAATAAGCAGTGGGCGGTCAAGGAGATCAAGAATGATGGAAAGAAATCCGCAAAGACGTTGCTTAAGGGATTGGAACGAGAAGCGAATATTCTGAAGAACGTAGATCATCCGGTGTTGCCGCGAATCGTAGATATCATCAATCAGGATGGAACAATCTACGTTGTTATGGATTATATCGAGGGTGATACGATTCAGGATCGATTGAAGAAGGAAGGCGCGCAGCCACAGGAGTTGGTGGTAGAGTGGGGCTTGCAGCTTGCAAGTGCATTGAATTACCTGCACAACATGAATCCACCGGTTATCTACCGGGATATGAAACCTTCGAATGTCATGATCAAACCGGAGGGCGGCGTAAAGCTGATCGACTTCGGTACAGCAAAAGAGTACGAGATAGAGAACAATGCAGATACAACCGCACTTGGTACGAGAGGCTATGCAGCACCGGAACAGTTCGGTGATTCCAAGGGACGTGGTATCTACAATACAGATGCAAGAACAGATATCTATAATCTGGGTGCAACCCTGTACCATATCGTAACAGGAAAGAACCCATGTGAGCCACCGTATGAGATCAAGCCGATCCGCGAGTGGAATCCGATGTTGTCCTCTGGATTGGAGAAGATCATCTTAAAATGTACACAGGCAGATCCGAACGACCGTTATCAGAACTGTACGGAGCTGATGTATGCATTGGAGCATTACGATGAGCTTGACGACAGCTACCGGAAGAAGAACAAGAAGAAGCTTGGGCTTTTTGCAGCAACCGTGGCATTGGCAGTTGTATCCGGTATCACAGCCGGAATCGGATATTCCGGTATGCAGCGGATCAAGCTGAACAACTACAACCAGTATATCGAAAATGGTATGAACTACTGCCGGGAAGAGAATTACGAAGCCGGAACGGCAGAATTCAAGAAAGCAATCGAACTGGACGGCTCGGAGGAAAAAGCTTACGAACAGTACATACAGGCATACATTGATGCTACGAACAAGGCGGAGGAAGCCGGAACGGAATCTACGCTGAATCTGGATGATGCGTTGACGTTGGTTTCCAATCGAATCAGCAGTAAACATGGTGGTGTTGAGAAAAACAGCGCAGTGCTTTACAAGCTGGCACTTACTTATTTTGAGGAAGAGCGTTCTTACAGTCAGGCAGCCAAATATTTCGGCATGATTGACGAGAAGGACGAGGAATATGGAAAGCTTGCAGGCTTTTACAAATCCATTTCCGAGCTGCGATCTGACAGTACGTCGGATGCATCAGAGCTGATGCAGGCGGTAAATGATTTCGCAACCTACAACGAGAACAACTTTACGAACCAGGAAGCAACCAAGTTCGTAAACTATCGTATTATCGGCGAGATTTACAGTACAAACGTCAGCAAGGATGCGGAGACAAGCATCGCAGAACAGGCAAGTACGGTGATGGAACAGGCGGTTGCAGATCTGGACGAGTACACAGGCAATGATCTGGACGAAGAAGCAGTTATGGATATGAATTATCGTTACGACGATAACCTGATTATGATCTATGAGCAGCTTGCCAAGGAAAATGCAGATAATGAAACAGTTGCCAATGGATATTATTCGATGGCAATCAGTTATTGTGAAGACTATATTGGAATCCTGAAGATGAAGGTAGACAGCGATCCGGGCATTTCGCTGGGTGGTTCCTCTGTCAACGCGTATAACCAGTCTTATTACAATAAGATGATGACGGAAGCACGTTGTTATGACGCACAGGGCAAGACAGATGATGCACTCAAGATATACGAAGCCGCAGAAAAGGTATTCGGTACAAAGAACGAGTGGAGCGACAACGTATATGCAGAGCATCTGGATTATCTGTATCGTCTGTGTGAGGCACAGGAGCAGGATCCGAAGCTTTGGACGACGAAGATTCCAGATCTGACAAAGAAGCTGATTCAGGTATTTGATGATGGTGGTAACGTGCTTGGCATCGACAGCAACAAAACATGGTACAAACGAAAAGATACGTTGCAGATGTTGAAGGACGGTAGCTATGATATCAGCGAAGAAGAAGCGACGCAGGCACCGGATGCAAATTCCGATGATTCGCAGTCAGCAGAGATGGGAGAGTGATCAGCATGCAAAACGTATATGAGATATGTTTCTATGGCGGCTTGGTACTGGCGATTCTCCTTCTGATTGCGGCGATCGTGTTATTCATTGTATTGAAGATACCGAAGGTAATTGGAGAATTGACCGGAAGTGCTGCGAAAAAGGCAATGAAAGAAATGCAGGATGGTACAGCGAGTCCGGGCAGCGTAGCGAAGAAAGAACAGGAAAAATACTACAACATGGGAAGTGGAAAGATCACTGCGAAAGAAGCGGTTTCTACGCGGGAGGATCGTAAGGCTAATGGTAACGATTCCACCGAACTGTTGGAGAAATCAAAGAAGAAAGAAAAGAAGTTTGAAGAGACCGACATCCTTCGTCCGGGTATCAATGATTATGATACACCGGATGATGGCGAGACAGAAGTACTCGGTTCAGGTGCGGATGATGAGGCAACAGATGTGCTTCGTGATACATCGGCAGGCGATGACGGAGCAACGGATGTACTTCGGAATGACGAAGGAGATGACGGAGCAACGGATGTACTTCGAAATGACGAAGGCGATGACGGGGCAACGGATGTACTTCGGAATGACGAAGGAGATGACGGAGCAACCGATGTACTTCGGGGAGACGATGCAGACAGTGATGCAACCGATGTATTGCGTGCCGACGATGACGACAGTGATGCAACCGATGTATTACGTGCAGATGATGACGAGGAAGGTACAAGCGTGCTGACAACCGGAACATTAGCGAAGAAGGTAAAAGTAATTTACAATATAGTAGTTGTTCATTCAGATGAAAGTATAGAGTCGGGTAGGTGAGAAAAAGGATGAAAAGAAAAGAAACAAAATCAAACAATTCAAAACACCCGGTAAAGAAGCTCATAGCATTATGGGTTGTCTTTGCTCTGCTGATTGTACCATTTGCAAACCATGTCGGTGATAAGAATGGCGCGAAAGCAGAAGGGGGGAGTGCAACTGGAGGTGTAAAGGTTGTCACAGATTCGTCCGTAGGTGTAACCGTGGATGTATCTGAGAAGATACGAATCAACAAAGATGATACAGGCGCTATTGTGACGGGAACCTCAAAAAAAACAGTATATCTGTTAGAGGGTGTACAGAGTGTAACGAAATTAAAATTGCCAGAACTTAAAAGCAATGCTACAGATTTGGCTTTGCTTGGAGCTGCTTTTTATGGAGCAGATAAGTCTGTTGATTTAGAAGTTACTTCTTCGTTGTTTCCGTTGGGAAACAATGGTGAGACAGATTTACAGGCGAATGCAGTGAAAGAAAATGGAAAGATTGGAATCTATGCAAGAGCGAAAGATACGGATTCTTGGAAATTGCAATGTGTAGTGAATGTTGTATGTTTGGATACGGTATTTACAGGTATTGCGGGACTGTATGGTGATAACGCGCACACAGATAAGCTGACAGCGGATCGATATGTAAATGAAGCATATATAGGAGTATGGGTGGATCCCATTGATATACCACCTAACACAAGCTTAAAATATTATGTAAAAACAGACAATCCTGCAACGTCAGAGGAATTAGTAAATGTAGCAAGTTATACTTGGAATTCATGGGATTTTAAAATTTCAGCAGATGCAGAGAATAACGGAAAACAAGTTTACGCATACGCGGCATTGATTGATAATGCATCATCACAGGTTCTCGAATACATAGACGCTGGCACGACTCATATAAGTAATGATGCACAGGCACCAACGATTTCGAAGGTTACAGAAGAGCAGTCAGAAGATGGGAATGTATACGTTGCATTTGATACAGGACATACAGATGACAACGGCGTATATTATGGAAACAAAAATTATTATCGGTTCACCGTAAAGGTAGAGGATGTAGCAGCAGAAAATCAGGATGCATCTGGAGTAAAAAATGTTACTGCATATTTGAATGGCGATACTTCAAAGCCATTTTCAGCCAGCAAGAATGCGACAACGGGTAATTATGAGATCGCAATTCAGAAAACAGATTTAGCAGAAGGCGATAACACAATTACAGTGACAGCCGAAGATAATAAGGGAAATAAGTCAGAAACATTCACATATCCGGTAAAACTTCATCAGGTTACGGACTCTACAGAGATTAAGAGTGTTAAATTCTTAGGTGAGGATGGAGATCTTCTTATAAGTGATGCAATCATCCGTGAGCCAAAGACGATTGAAATTACACTGGAATCTACCAAAAATGTAGGCAAGGTAGAGGTAAAAAGTGGAGATGATGTTTCTTTTGCAGATGTAGCTCCAGTTACAAATGCAGAGAGTGTGAAACGTGTATATTCTGTTACAGCGAAGATTCAGATCCCAACAGATGCAAATATTGCATCTACAAACTTTTCTGGATTGAAGATTGTTGTATATGAAAAAGACACAAATACAATACTTTCAGATAATAAATCTATAAAAGATATCAAGTACGATGCAACTGCTCCAGAAGTAAAAAATCCGGTTATCCAGAAGAAAAAGAATGGAAGCAGTACATGGGAAGATGTAGCGGATGGCAGTTTAGAAACGGCGATTGTTACAGAACTGGATACAGAGTATAGATATGTGGTAGAAGTAACGGATGATTTGAGCGGCGTTGCAAAAGTAAGCTCAGACAAAGGAGACTTCACACTTGAATCGGGCAATAAGTATGTATTCAATATTCCATCAGGTGAGCTAAATGCGACTCTTCCATATTCGGTCGCAGTTTCAGCAATAGATAACGCGGGCAATCCATCAACGACTTTGACACTTCGTGGAGTTACAAAGATTGATGATACCTTGCGCGTAGATCGTTGTGTGATTATAGACGCAGCTGGAAACGATGTAACAAGCGATGTTTTGGCAGGAAAGAATACAAATGAAAAATATCAGCTGGAAGTGACTGCAAGCTCTGCTTATGTTGTGAAGAAGTTTGAACTGATTGCAGGCGGTACGAATGACCAGACAAAGGATGTAGCTGCCTCTGCAAATCAACAAGATACAAACAGTCATCGTTACAGCACAACGGTAAAATTTGATTTGCCTGCTAAGACGGATATAAATGCACAGCTGGATAGTATGTATCTGAATGTGATAGATGGAAATGCAAAGACGATTCGCTATCCGCAGGATGCATCTGAAACGCTTGGTACAATTTTATATGACCGTACCAATCCAACTGTATCGGTGAATGTGGCAAACGACAGCACATGGTATAAGGAATATACAATCAACTATACGATTACTTCCGGTGATAATGGCGTGGAATCACCACTTGCAAATGCCGGTTATTCTCTGGCAGGAAGCAAGACAAATGTGACAGACAAGGAAATCGCATTGAATGGAACACAGACTTCTGTGAATGGAAAGATTGCGATTCCAGAGTCAGCAGGAATT
>ERZ779797.866-NODE-866-length-11462-cov-2.242307_pt1 | contig 11462 bp, 4 predicted proteins | sample MGYA00511886_ERZ779797 | MGnify/ENA primary metagenome ERZ779797 (study PRJEB29588, sample SAMEA2155055) | human gut metagenome | biome: human gut; feature: human-associated habitat; material: faeces | place: Denmark | collected 2008/2010 ... | reverse complement strand
CGCGATTCGGCTGAGCGCAGCCACACAGCCGAGGTCAATCGTGAACCAGCAAGGAATAGGAACCTTGTCAACCGCCAGAAAGTGGCCTGTCGAAGATGCGCCGGATCCATCCCAAAGGCCTTTGAGAGGATAAGTTGAGCGTTCATCCTCCATAGAGAAGACATTGTCATCCTCAAGATACGCACCTTTGAACCCGGACTTAGGAATCTGCACTTCCAGCGCCGGAGTGAGCACTGCGGTCAGGGTGTCGGACACATTGCCCCAACGATCTCTGACATAGACTCCGAAGATTGCCTCTTTAGGCTCGATTCCACGTCTTGTTAGAGTGATGCTGTCACTGGCCGTGAACAGAGTCGTGACCTCCTTCCATTTGATTTCAGAGACAGGCTTACCGGCATTGTTGACATCCCCGTCACGAAGGATGCAGACGGCGATGTTCGCCTTGCTCTCATTGCCTGTGATCTTCACCTTGACACCGCCCGCGGCTGAAATGATAGTCGGGGAGACAGTCTGTATCGCCGGTTTCAAAGGGTTGAATTTGACTGTGACAGGGGTTGATTTATCTTCATTGATGTTGAATGAGCAGACTTGAATCTCATGTTCCTGGGTGTCAGCGAAGCCTTCAACCTCCAGGCTATCGACATATCTGGAGATTTTGGATTCGACTTCCACTCCGCCACGTTTATAGGTGGCGACAACGCCTTTTATGTTCTTGTCATCAGGGATCCTGACCCAGAGGACAGCCCCACCGCTCGTTGGTTTGACACCGGTGACCTCAACTGGCTGTGGAGCCGGGAGGTCCTTGTCGAGCTGGTCAATTCTGCCGTGATTGTCCTCGGCACAGCCGGAAACCAGCAGCAAAGATGCGATTAATGTTGTTGATAATAATATTACTTTTTTCATTTGCGATGATTCTTAAGTTACCAACCGATGTTCTGCACAAGGTTAGGGTTGATCTCAATGTAGCTTGTCGGGATTGGCCAGAAGTAGTCTTTCAGTCCGAACTTCTGTTCATAGATGAACTTCTTTACGTAGTAGTCCTCAGGCAAAGCGGATACAATGTCGAATCCGTATATTCCTTTCTGGTACTCGGCGGCGGCCTCCTTCCATCTGCGAAGATCCCAGAACCTCTGACCCTCGAAAGCCAGCTCGTTGAGACGCTCCCTGTGGATGATGGCACGCATTCCGACCTTGGTGTTGTAGTAGCCAGGACTGTTGCTGTAGGTGTCCCAGGCGGTCTTCACGTCAGGGATCTTCGCGCGCTCACGGACGGCGTTGATGTACTTGAACAGGTCATCCCTGTGCGCTCCGTTCGGGCCTTCCGCCTCGTTGATCGCCTCGGCATAGAGGAGGTAGAGGTCGGACAGACGGATCATCGGCCAAGGGTACCATGTGGTGCCGGAGCCGGTGAATGTGTTGTTGCCAGTCCAGGTCGCCTGAATCGGGAAATGCTTCTTCGGGAAGAATCCTGTCACCGGACCTGTCTGGTTGCCTCTCTTGGCATGTGTACCACCCATCCTGCAGGCCACATAGTGAACATCCTCCGGTTTGAGGTCGTTGAAGTTACCAAGCTGCCCGAGCCAGTTGCCTCCGTCGAATCCGAGAGAGGCGTAGTACCTCGGCTCTCGGTCGAAGTTGAGCTTGATGGTGGTGTAGCCCTTGCAGATGTAGTAGGCATGCTGGTCATCGCCGACACGCAAATCCATCGGGTTGATGTTCGCCCATTCGGAATCGTTGGCGATAGGAAGCCCGTGCACGGTGTAGAACTGCTCTGCGATCTTGAGCGGAACGCCGATGAATATGTAGCCTCCGAGCATGTCGGTGAACCCGTTGAGGATCGGCATGCAGAGCTTGTGGTACATATTCATTGTTCCGGGATTCGGCTGTGTGTTGCCCCAGATGAGCTCGCTGTTCCACTTCTGGTTGAATGCGTTGCGGAGGGTCAAAGTGGTCTTGAGGGAGTCTGTCATGCGGTAGGTGATGTCATCGCCCTCGTAGAGGGAAATGTTGGCCGCCTCGGAGACTGCGATGGCCTCGCGGCAGGCCTCCATGGCGGCTGTCCAACGGACGAGCTTCTCATCATCTGTCTTCTCCGGAAACAGCCTCGTGGTTCCGTCTGTGTCCACGAGAGCCGCCTGTTCGGAGTTGCCGTTGAAAAGCGGGCTGGCGGCGTAGACCGCTACCTTGGCCTTGAAGGCGGCACAGATGGCCTTGTTGACGCGACCATATTCATCAACCGATGGATTGATGAGCGGAAGGTCAGGCATCGCCTTGTCCAGAAGTTCAATGATAAAGTCGAAGCACTCATCGATGTTGTTGCGGTGGACACGAACCTCATCGACAGAGGAGTCGATAGGGAGGCTCTCGCGTACAATCGGAACCGGTCCCCACTTGCGGACAAGGTTGAAGTGGAAGTAGGCCTTGAGGAATGTCACCTCGGCGATCCACTGCGCCTTCTCCGTCTCATCCATGTCCGGGACCTTACCGATGTTGTCGACAAAGATGTCACAGCAGCGGATTCCTTTGTACATGTCTGCCCAGTCGTTGGCGAACACGCTGTTGGCAGTCATGTTGCCTCTGGCGATGTAGGACATCGTGAACGGCACACGGCCGGAGGTGTTGGTCGTGGTACGGCCATAAAGATCCCAGTACTCATCGCTTCCGAGCATGGCCGGGTCGTTGCCCATAGAACCCTCAAGGGTCATGTAGGAATAGCAGGTGGCCAGATAGCGGATAGCCGAGGACCTGAGGTTGAACGCGGTCTCGATCGACGGCAGACCGTCGTCAGGAACCACGTTGAGGAAGTCGTTGCAGCCCGCCGACCCCAGCAGCAAGGCCGCGGCCGCAAGGGAGGACGCTATTGATTTATGAATATTCTTGCACATGTTCATAGTCGAAGATTATTTGAATGTCACGTTCACACCGATGTTGAAAGTCCTCTGGATCGGGTAGTTGAATCCCTCTCCGGCGAGCTCCGGATCCCAGAGTTTGAACTTGCTCCAGCACAGGAGGTTGTTGCCCTGGAAGTAGACGCGGAGATTGTCGATGTGGATCTTGTTGGTAAGCTTCTGAGGAAGGGTGTAGCCGAACTCCATCTGCTTGAGACGGACGAAGGAGCCGTCCCTCATCCACCAGGTGCTGACCTGTGTGTTGTTGTGGTTCTCGTAGGCGCTGTAGCGTGGGTAGAGGGCGTAGATGTCACGGTTGTCCTCGCTCCAGTGGCTGTCGGAATAGGCCTTCAGAAGCTGTCCGTTGTTGACAAACGGAGCTGTTCCGTACTTGTTGTACTTCGTGCTGTAGGCGCTTGTGGCGTCAATCCAGAAAGACTCGCGTCCCAGACCTTGGAAGAACACCGAGAAATCGAAGCCCTTGTGACCGAGGGACACACCGAACCCGTAGATGATCTCCGGGGAGGTCGGATAGCCGATCGGCACCATGTCCGCGTTGGTGATCACACCGTCACCGTTGACATCGGTGTACTTGATGTCACCTCCACCGTACTGGCTACCGAAAGCGGCCTGCGAAGGGCTGTTGGCGGCATCCTCGTCATCGACGAACAGACGCTCGGCGATGTAACCCCATGTCTGCCTGATCGACCTGCCGGCGTGCTGGCGGTAGGACTCCGGATAAGTAGGCTCCTCATAGACATCATACTTACCGGTGGAGTAGGTGAAGTTCGCCCTCGCGGACGCCCAGAGGCCGCTGGCCCAGGCCTGCTTGTAGTCGGCCTGGATGTCGATACCCTTAGAGCGGGCCTGGCCGATGTTGCCATAGACCGCGGCCTGGAGACCCATGGTGTTAGGGATGTCGGCGCGCTGCATGAATATGTCGGTGCGGTGCTCGGTGAAGTACTCGGCGATGATGTCGAGCTTTTTGAATAGACCCAGCTCGAGGGCGTAGTTGCTCTTGTAGGACTTCTCCCAGGTGATGGCCTCGTTGGCGTAGCGCACGACTCCGATACCGTTGTAGCTCACGTTTCTGGTCTCGCCGAAAGATGCTCCCAAACCACTGTTGTTCATGCTCATCTCCGACAGGTAGTAGAAACGGTTGGAGCTTGAGCCGATGTTGTCGTTGCCGACAAGACCGTAGGAGTAGCGCAGCTTGAGATTGCTGACCACCTTGGTCAACGGCTTGAACCACTTCTCGTTGGACATCATCCACGCGAGACCCGCCGAAGGGAAGAATCCCCAGCGGTGGGATTTGTGGAAACGCTCGGAACCATTGTAGCCGAAGTTATATTCAACAAAATACCTCTTGTCGTAGCCATAGGTGAAACGTCCGGAAAGGCCGGCGTTGCGTGATGGCAGGGACAGCTGGAGTGAGCCGGCGTTGGCGGTCAGGGACTCGCTGGCGGTGAAAACCAGAAGTCCTGTCACGTCGTGCTTTCCAAATGAGCGGTTGTAGTTCAGGCGGGTCTCGGAGTACATCGTGTTCTTCACCGTCTTCCCACTCTCGGAATATGTCAGGTAGTCCGTTCCGTTTTCGTTGATGCGGTTGACGTGGTACTCTCCCGTGTAGGAGTCGTAACGATCCAGCCTGTACCAATAAGGATTGAACTGGCGGTTCACTGTAAATTCGGACAACCTTGTGAGGTTGAACAATGTCATGAACGACAGACCCTTGGTGATGAACTTGAGATCCTGCTCAAGCTGTACGGCGGCGATCATCTGGGAGCGCTGGTAGTTCTTGTAGCCCTTGACAAGGTTGGCATAAGGGTTGATGTAGGAGCCATCCTCGTAGTTACCGAACATGATGTGCTGGATCCCCACGTGCTCGTCGTCCACAGGGTAGTAGGCCGGGAAGAGCACAGGGTCGGAGTGCATGACCTGACGATAGACATCGCTACCTCCGTTCAGAGGGCCTTGATAGTCCCTGAAGTTACCGGTCAGACGGACAGCCAGCTTCGTTGTCGGGGTGACGTTGATGTCCACGTTGGAGCGCAGGGTGTAGTTCTTGTCGTCGATGTTGTTGTTGAAACTGTTGCGCTTATCGACTTTCAGAACACCCGTGTCCTCGGTGTAGGCACCGGACACATAGTAGGTCGCAACCTTGCCTCCACCACGCGCTGAAACGTTTGCGCGGTAGCTTGTGGCAAAATCCTTGAAAAGCATATCGTACCAATCGTTGGCCGGATAGATGAGGCGGTTGGCGCCCGGTTTTCCGGTCTGCTCGATCTTGTCGTAGGTGTACATCAACTCTCCGAGAGGGTCACGGGTGGAGATGGCCTCGTTGTACGACTTCATATAGGTCACAGGATCAGCCAGCTCGACCACATCGGTCGGGGCGGAGATCGAGGTCTCGACACGGGCGAAGATCTTCGCCGGACCTTCCTGACCGCGCTTGGTGGTCACGAAGATCACACCGTTGGCTCCGCGGGCTCCGTAAAGGGCCGTCGCCGTGGCGTCCTTCATGATCGAGAAGCTCTCGATGTCGTCCGGCTGAAGGCGGGCGAGGTCAGTGGAGGTAAGCTCGATGTTGTCGATGAGGATCAGAGGGCTGGTGTTCGCGCCGAACGTGGTGATACCACGCACGAAGAAGTCGGCGTTGTCCTGTCCAGGCTCACCGGTACGCTGGTAGGCGATCACACCGGCCACGTTTCCGGCCAGGGCGGTGGTGAGGTTGCTGGAAGGAACCTTCAGGGTCTTGACATCAACCGTGGAGATGGAGCCGATGACGCTCTCCTTCCTCTGTTTACCGAAGGCGACCACAGTCACCTCGTCAAGTTCGTTTGCCGCGTTTTTGAGTTTCACGACGAAGTTGGTCATAGTACCGACCTGCAGAACCTGAGTCTCCTTTCCAAGGCACTCAAACTTTAGCTTGTCGGTAGGCTTGACACCGGTCAGCTCGAACGATCCGTCAAGGTCGGTCATCACACCTCGGGTGGAACCCTCGACGGAGACCGTCGCTCCCGGCATAGGCTCGCCAGTCTCCTCCTCGTAGATCACACCCTTGACGGTCTTGGTCTGGGCCACGGCCACCATTGATGCGAGGATGAGCGCAAGCGACAATGCGATCTTTTTTAAAGACATAAATACTTAATTTATAAATTTAAAGCGTTATTACCTTATAGCAGTGCTTCACAATCAACCCTTTCTTACAAACCGATTTAATGAACAGAAAGCATCTTAAAACAGTAAGGGTATGAACACAAATTTAGCCACAATTTAACAAAAAACAATAGTTTTACGTATATTTGACCTATGAAATTTAAACTGTTTAACGCAGGACTGTTCCTGCTTCTCTGCGTCGGAGCAGCCGCGCAGCAGCCTTCCTCCAAGGCATGTTATGTCGATCCTTTCATCGGAACCGACGGTATGGGACACACTTTTCCGGGGGCGTGCGTACCTTTCGGCGGAGTCCAGCTTAGTCCTGACACGGACACCATCCCTCACAATGTGAACGGGAAATACCAGCCGAGGGCTTATGAATATTGTGCCGGCTACCGTTACTCAGACCCTACGATCGTCGGGTTCAGCCACACGCATTTCAGCGGCACTGGACACTCCGACCTGGGCGACATCCTCCTGATGCCGACCACGGGAGCGCTGAGACTTAACCCCGGCACGGCGGACAACCCGGACGGCGGCTACCGCAGCCGCTTCTCGCACTCCACGGAGAAAGCCTCGGCGGGACGCTACGAGGTGACGCTGGACGACTATGGCGTAAAGGCTCGTCTGACCGCCACCACGAGAGTCGGAGTCCATGAATATTCATTCCCGAAAGGAGTTGACGGGCAGGTGATTCTGGATCTCATCCACGGAATCTACAACTACGACGGCAAGACCCTCTGGGCGGAGGTTCAGGTGCGGAACGACACCCTCCTGACCGGCTACCGCATCACCAACGGCTGGGCCCGCACCAACTACACCTACTTCGCGATCTCCTTCTCGCAGCCTATTTCTGAATATGGCTACGCGGACCGGGAGAAGATCAATTATAAAGGAGGCTGGAGCAAGTTCGACCAGTACCACAACTTCCCGGCGATGGCAGGACGCAAGCTGGTGGCCTGGTTCAAGTTCGCCACTTCCAGGAACCCGGAGCTGACCGTGAAGGTGGCCCTGTCGGCGACCGGTGCGGAGGGCGCACTGAAGAACCTTGCGGCGGAGGCCTCCGGGAAGTCTTTCGACCAGATCGCCGCCGAGGCGACATCCGCTTGGGAGAAAGAGCTTTCCCAGATTGAGATCCAGGGAACCGAGGACGAGAAGAGGATGTTCTACACTTCCCTCTACCACACGATGATCAACCCGTCAGTCTACATGGACGTGGACGGGAAGTACAGAGGCCTCGACCACGAGATCCATCAGGCCGACGGCTTCACGAACTACACAGTGTTCTCACTTTGGGACACCTACCGTGCCGAGCATCCGTTCCTGGCCCTGTTCAAGCCGGACCGTGACAGGGACATGGTGGAGTCGATGCTGGCCCACTACGACCAGAACGTGCTGCACTTCCTTCCGGTCTGGAGCCATTGTGCCAACGAGAACTGGTGCATGAGCGGCTACCATGCCGTCCCTGTGCTGGCCGACGCCATCACCAAAGGGCTGGACATCGACCGCGACCGCGCCCTTGAGGCGATGGTAACCACCTCAAAGGCAGACTGGTACGCCGGGCTTGGGGAATATATGAGGCTCGGCTACGTCCCTTACGACAAGATCTCCACCGCCGCCAGCAACACGCTGGAATATTCCTACGATGACTGGACCATCTGGCACACCGCCCGGCTCGCGGGTAATGACAAGGTGGCCGATGAATATCTCGCACGCGCGCAATATTACAGGAATGTCTTTGACACGGAACTCGGTTTCGCCCGTCCAAAGTACGCCGACAGTTCCTTCAAGAAGGATTTCGACATCATGCAGACGATGGGCGAGGGCTTCATCGAGGGCAACTCGCTGAACTTCTCTTTCCACGCCCCGCAGGACGTTTTCGGCGTGATGGCGCTGATGGGTGGCGAGAAGAGGTTCATCTCCGCGCTGGACGAACTCTTCTACCACGATCTTCCTGAATATGCCTACGCAACCAACGAGGACATCACGAAAGACTGCCTGATCGGTGGCTATGTACACGGCAACGAGCCGAGCCATCATATTCCTTATCTCTATGCCTGGACAAGTCAGCCGTGGAAGACACAGTACTGGATGAGGGAAATCATCAACAGGATGTATCGTCCTGATATTCACGGATTGGGAGGGAATGACGATTGCGGTCAGATGTCCGCTTGGTACATCTTCGGCGTGCTTGGATTCTATCCTGTCTGCCCCGGAAGCGACCAGTACGTGTTCGGCGCTCCGTACCTTCCGTACGCCCGTATCGCCCTTCCTAACGGCAAGACCCTTGAGGTGAAGGCCGACGGCGTGAGCGACACGAACCGCTATGTCAAGAAGGTACTGCGCGACGGCGTTGAGTTCAAGAAACTCTACATCACCCACGATGACCTCCTCCAAGGAGGCACCCTCGAGTTCGTCATGGCCTCCAAGCCGAACAAGGCCCGCGGCCAGAAGCCTGCCGACAAGCCATACTCGCTTTCCGCAAAAGCAAAGTAACTTCCCGCAAAGGGTAAGCCTCTGTTTCACAGCATATTAAGCGAAGTCCTTCAGTTGATATCAGCTAAAGGGCTTCGCTTTTGTAATTGATTTTCAATCGCTTACTCCCCACTGCGTTCGGAGAAAGTTTTTGGGCGCTGTGCAGCTCTTCGGTTCTGATACGCTGGTGGTCGCTGAGCTCGTCAAAGCGTCTGCCAGCGTACGGTAACAGAGTCTGTCGAACCATGGTTGGTGAGCCCGAACCATCGGGCTAGCCGCTTAGATAGGTTCCAAGTGGTATTTAAGGGAGTAACAACCGAAAATATTTCTGTTTTTTATAATCCGTATATGTTTCTTTTCGTTTTTTACATTTATTGTGCATATTATTGCTGTTCAAATGTTTGTTTAAAATTTGAACTATGTATTTCAATGAAAAGAGACAAGAGCTCGCTCCGTTCGTCAACCTGCGGAGCGACGTCGGATTCAAGGCGGTGTTCGCCGACAAAAACAACAAGGACATCCTAATCGGGGTGCTGAACATGATCCTACCCTCAGAGGCCAGAATCGATGACATCACCGAATATTCCGACCGCGAGCAGCGGCGGGATGTACCCTATGGGAAAAAGACAGTGCTGGATCTGGTCTGCCGTGACAAATCAGGCAGAACTTTTGTTGTGGAGATGCAGGCCGCCGAGGAGGACAACTTCTTCGAAAGGTGCGTCTATTACGCGTCGGGGCTCTACCATCTTGAACTGTCGGACGGGGAACGATACAAGGGACTACGTCCGGTCTATGTGGTGTCGTTCCTGAACTATCACCTGAAGCACGACGACGAGTCCCTCTGGGACACCGACCACTTCATCTCGTACTGGCAGTTCACAGAAAGACGCACCGGAATGGTTGCGGATCAGACAATTAGTGTTATCTTTGTGGAGATGGCACTATTCACCAAGACGCTGGAGGAGTGCGTGACGGAGTTCGACAGGCTGTTCTACATATTCAAGAACAGTGAAGGCTTCCAAAGGATCCCCGAATGGATTGAGGAGGCCGGCGGGATTTCAAGGCGGCTCGCCGAGGCGTGCGAGGTGGCGGCGTTCGACAAGGAGAAGAAACTTAAATACGAGATCGACAAGATGAACGAGAGGGACATTCTGGCGCAGCGCGTATTCGCCGAGCGCAAGGGCTTCGAGAAAGGCTATGCCGACGGAGAGGCCAAAGGAATCGCAGATGGCATGGCCCAAGGTAAGGCCCAAGGCATGGCCCAAGGTATGGCCCAAGGTAAGGCTGAAGGAATAACCGAAGGCAAGACCGAAGTAGCCAAGGCCATGCTTGAAATCGGTATGCCGATAGGGCAGATCCTACAGTTGACCGGGCTTACCAAAGAGCAGATAGGGGCTTTAAGGTGATGTTTTTAACTGCCATTGCCAAAGAAAAAAGGCGGCCGGGGTTTCCGGTCGCCTTCTTTTGTTGGATTGACTGAATGCAGGGTTACTTCTTGAAGTACATGCTTTCTTCGTTGCTTCCGTTGTAGTTGGCCTGATAAATCACGTCATAGCTGCCTGCAATGGAAGCCTTGTCGGTTGAAGTGGCCTTCGGAATAGAGATTCCGCAGATGTAGTACTTGCCGTTACTGGTCATCTGACCCGCACCATAGTACTGGTACTTTAGGGTCTTCAGGTCTTCGCTTACCGTGAACCAGAGCCACTCGTAGTTGGAATCGGAGAATCCCTTGTCACCAGGAGCAAAGTTGTAGTTGCCCCAACCGTTTCCGCCAGAACATTCAGGAATATATGTGCAGAACTTTCCGTCTGCGGCTTTCTGGGCTGCGCGGCGGTCAAAGAACACACCGAATTTGACAGTCCTTTCATTGTAGTCAATCTCGACACAAGCGTCCAGAACCGAATCAAGATAAAGGCCCTTGATGCCAAGGTTGTTTGTGTGCTCTTTGCCAGCGGCATCCTTCAAGGTCTCTCGCTGACGTGGCTCACCGAATGTGACAACAGTTTTGTCCGCATTGGTGTTACCCTTACCCAGTGTCTTATTAGGGTCAAATAATTTCGAGTAAAGCGTCCAGCTTCCCTTGAAGTCGTTGGCTCCGATCTGGGTGAAGATGTAGGTGTGACCGTTGTCAAGCACAACCTTTCCGACGCGTACGCTACCGGTCTTGTTCTCCCCGACTGTAAGGACACCATCTTTCACTGTGATCCACTTGCTAGCGCTCTCAACCTTCGCATAGACATCATGGACTTTATATTCCTCATCGCCGATCCAATAGTTGAACTCTTTGGCGTCAACACCCTGAACGATCTCGGTCGTCTTTCCTGCCGTGATGTTCGTGACCTCAAGCGCATTGCCGTAGGTGGTAGTCTGGATGTGGGAGATGAGGTTGGTGTTGGTGTACTCTCCACCTACAGGCCAGATGGCGACGTAAGCGGTGGAGGTGCATTTCACCGTGTCAACAATGGCAGGGACGGTGATTGCACCTTTCGTGCTTGACTTTTCAGGAGAATCAAGCATCAGTTCAATCTTGTTGTACTGTGCGTCTCCACCAAGCGTTATTGTGGTCTCGCCCTGTTTGACTCTGGTTCCCTCCGGATAAGACACCACGATCTTTGCGATACCGGTCTTGTAGGCGAGTGATACGGAGCTCTTACCTCCTGACAGGCCGCTGACAGGGGTGGAGCCAACAATCACCTGATGTGCCATGGCATCAGCAAGCGTACCTTTCTGACCGCTCAAATTCACAAATGTCGGAGCGGATCCATAGTTCACGAGATTAGTCTCGTTGTTGTCAACATAGACGAAAGCCGTTTCTGCGTCATTCGGCACGGCCACACGGTTGCTGAATGACGCGGTCTTGCCTTCTGCCGCCTCGCCTCTGAGGATCTGGGTTCTTCCCACTGAAGTACCGTCAGCCTTCGCGAAACGTATACGGAGGAA
>ERZ779797.858-NODE-858-length-11488-cov-3.460946_pt1 | contig 11488 bp, 10 predicted proteins | sample MGYA00511886_ERZ779797 | MGnify/ENA primary metagenome ERZ779797 (study PRJEB29588, sample SAMEA2155055) | human gut metagenome | biome: human gut; feature: human-associated habitat; material: faeces | place: Denmark | collected 2008/2010 ... | reverse complement strand
CGCTTGTAGAGCCGATTTCATTTTCTGTTCTTATTTCATCATAATCAGGGCTTTGCCATCCCCAAAATGTAGCAGAAAGCGTTGTACCGTCCATTTTGCATTCTATAAACATCTGGTAATCTGTCTGATTAGAGAACTTAAGGTCAAGGTTAGGATAATCAATTGTTGCGTCAAGACCTGTAGGAACATAATCGGATGCCCAAAGGTGGCAGTATCTTTCCTCAATCTCAACATTTGCTCTGATTGCGGCATTATAAATAGTTGAACTTGCCTGACAAATTCCGCCGCCGTTGCCCTGCACAAGTTTACCGTCTGCAATCACACCTGCAGGCTTGTAACCGTTTTCAGAAAGGTTTGAATCGCCTGTGCATTCGTTAAACGACCATACTTCCCCAGGTTCAAGCACAGAACCGTTGCAAGCCTCAAGCGCAGTTTTCATATTTGAATTACCGTTTGCGTTGTTGTAAGAAACGGTTTCGTATGTAGAAAGCTTCACAATATTTTTCTTAACCATATCAAGAGAAATATCTGCGTCAACATCTTTAACTACAGCATTGAGTGCCATTGTGCCAGTACCGCTTTTTATAGCTGACGAAAGCTGTGTAACAAGGTCTTTTTCGTCAAGCTCCGCACCTTTTTCGGCATCGGCATATTTAAATCTGTTGTCACCGTCATACGGATTAAATTCAGAAACACGGGCATTTGTCGCCTTTACATCAACTTCTTTTTTAATCTTTTCGGCATTGCTCTTGATAGAATCATCTGTGCAAGTGGCAACGACAGTATATGTCTTTGCGGTTTTGCCCGAACTTTCTTTGTTAAGTTCGTCATTCTTAAGCTGTGTAAGAACACTCTCTGTATTGTATGTATATTTTAAGTCTTTCTGTGTAATTGTGTATGTCTTTTCTTTCGCCTTTACAGAAATTGAAACAGGAGTTATAAATGACTCCTGCTTTGAAGTCAAAAGTTTGAGCGCCTCATCATAAGTTTTGCCTGCAAGTGAAATTCCCGACACCTGTGCATCATCGGAAAAATGGAATCCCAAGCCAAGATTATCGACAGTAGTCTGTCCGTTTTTGCTTGGCATAAGCATAACCACACCCGCAACGGCAATACCGATAACTACCGCACCGGTTGCGCAGCTTGCAATAATAATTTTTTTCTTATTACTTTTTTTGCCGTCTTTTTTATTGTCTTTATTATCGTTTTTTTCCTTTGGTTCAGACTTTTTATTTTCTTTTTTCTTTTTGCGCTTGTTTTCATCTTCGTAAGAAACCACACCTGCATAATGGTGAGCGCCCGAAGGTGAATGTTTTGCGCCTTTTTTAGAATTTGCAGATTCTTCGGCAGTCTTAATACCGTTTGAAACATCTACAAGTTCATCGTCCGAATCATCGTAAAAAATAAAATCCTTGTCATAATCGACCATTAAAAAATTCCTCCGTTTGGGAAATGAACATTTACAATTTCTTTATTATGTATGTTACCAATATAATTTTACTACACTTTTTGGTAAAAATAAAGACATAATTTCAAAAATCATCCTAAAATAATTCCCAAATTTTAATTATACTTTCAGCCTTAATTTTTATGCAATGCTACATTTTTGTGACAAATATTTATTGCAAAAAATTATTTATTAATCTTTTTTTACTTTTCGGTTGAAAATTGTTTATATTAACGATATAATATAGTTTACAGACATTAATATTTAATGGAGCTTTTTATTATGAAAATATTGATTTTTACCGCCTCAACCGGCGGCGGGCACAAAAGAGCCGCTGCCGCACTTGACGCCAAAATAAAAGCGCTTGATGCAAACAATGAGGTAAAGGTCGTTGACGCATTAAAAGCAATCGGCAAAGTTTATGACAAAACAGTCTGCGGCGGTTATCACTTTATGGCTACAAAAATTCCGAAGGTTTACGGTGTGTGCTACAAAGTAACAGACCGCAAAACCATAGTCTATGACGCAGTTATGAAATCAAATACCGCAATGTCAAACAAGCTTTTGAGCATTATAGATGAGTTTAATCCCGATGTTATCATTATGTGCCACCCGTTTATTACAACGATGGTATCAAGATTGAGAAGAAAGGGCAAAATCAGTGCAAAAGCAATCAGCCTTATAACAGACTATGACGCACACCGCACATATTTTGTACCGAACATTGACGCTTATGTACTTGCCGAACCTCAAATGGCGGAAAAATTAGTCAACGAATATGATGTAGATAAAAATATAATTTATCCGCTCGGCATCCCGATTTTTGACAGATTTTCCGAGCCGTTTGATAAAGCTGAAATCTGTAAAAGAGAGGGACTTGACCCCAATATTCCGACTGTTTTGCTTATGGCAGGCTCTTTCGGCGTTACAAGCGTATTAAAATTTTATAAAAGCCTTGTTTTGCAGAAAAAGCAAATCCAATTTATCGTAATTACAGGAAGAAACAAGCACCTTTATACACATCTTAAAGAAGTAATGGAAGAACTTAATGCCCAGGACTGCACAAAACTTCTGTACTTTGTTGACAATGTTGAGGATTATATGCATATATCCGACCTCATCGTAACAAAGCCCGGCGGACTTACAGTTACCGAAAGTCTTGCCTGCCGACTTCCGCTTGCAATTTACAATGCTTTTCCCGGACAAGAGCGTGATAATGCAGAATTTCTTGTAAAAACGGGTGCCGCAATTATGCTTGATAAATTAAACGGTGCCGAACAGGTTTGCAGACTTCTCGGCAATCCGGACAAACTTGCCGAAATGAAAAGGTTTTGCGGCAATCTTGCACAAGAAAATTCGGCAGAAAAAATTTATGACCTCGCTAAAAAGCTCGTCAATGAAGATTAACGAAAGGACCGTTCAAATAAATGAAAAGAACTATATCAGCCCTGCTTTGCGCAGGCTTAATCGCAGTAACATTTACAGCCTGCTCAAGTGCAGACAGCTTTTCAGACAAGGAAAATCTTTCAAAAAATGTTGAAAGAAACAGCGATACTGAAACCACATTTAATTATTCCGACGGAGCAGTTAGCGCTCCTACGGAATATAATTCTTACTCAAGCGAAGTAAGTGATTTTGAATTAAAACTTTTCCGTAACTATTACAAAAACAATTCCGATAAAAAGAGTTTTGTGTTTGCGCCTGCCAATACTGCTCTCACACTCGGATTACTTGCAAACGGTGCCGCAAAACAAAGCCAGACAAATATTGTCAATGCGCTGAGTGATGAGCTTGTACTTGATTCTGAAAATCAATGTTCGTCATATTTTCAGAGCAGACTTAAAGCCTTTTCTTCTGACGGCACAAATACAGATGAAAACGGTAAAAATTCAGAAAAAGCTTATGTAAAACTTAATCAATCAATGTTTTTTAACGACACGGTTGATATAAGAAAGAATTTTCTGAAGGCAAACGCTGACTTTTACGGAGCAAATATTTTCAGATTTGTATTTTCAGATGAAAACGCAGTTAAAAAGGTTAATTCCGTACTCGGCGAAAATGCCGTGACTTCTCTTGACAACTCAAATAACCTTTTCTGTACAAGCACATCGGATATATATGACGAATGGCTTAACGCTTACGAAAAAGGCGCTGTTGCGGACGGTACTTTTTACTCCGAAAGCGGCGAAAAAACAGTAAAATATATGACCTCTGCAGAAAATTATATTCATACAGACAAAGCGCAGGGCATTATAAAATATATGCGCAACACACCTGTAAAATTTGTTGCAATTATGCCAAATGAGGATACTTCGCTTGAAAGCTACATATCCTCAATGACATATCTTGAGTATTCCGATATGCTCGACAGCTTTAAAATAACATCTCTTACAAATGTCTCTGTTCCCGAATTCAGTATAAAGTCAGACGGCAAACCTACAAGCCTTAAATCCGAACTTGAGGATTGCGGCCTTGCGGATATATTTACCGACAGCATTAACCTTTCAAATATCACTCTTTCAGATGACCTTTTCGTAAATGATATTTCCGAAATTCAGCCGTCTGTTACCGTAAATTCAGCAGGTATCGGCGGCAGTGAAAGCGTTAAAGCAACAGTTACCGCAAACACACTTAAATCCGACTCCAAAACAGCCGACAGCACTCTCAAGTTTGACCGTCCGTTCATATTTATGCTTATAGATAACGAAAGCAACATTCCGCTTTACATCGGAACAGTTGATTTCTGATTATTCGTTATCAGTCAATTTTACAGCAAGCACCGTAATGTCGTCATCGTGACCGTCATTGCGGTGCTTTATTGCTTCCGCAACAACCGCCTGCGCAAGTTCCTGTGTGCTGCCCTTGTTCCATGTTCTTATAAGATTTTCAAGCCATTTTTCGTTACCTGATAATACACCGTCAGACACCATAACCACCATATCTCCTGTTGTCAAGTTGACCGTATCGGTCGAAAATTTAATATTGTTAAGTATTCCGGCAGGAAGTGACGGCATTTCTTTTGCAATCACTCTGCCGTTTTTCTTTATATAGGTAAGCGGTGCACCTGCTTTGTTAAGAGTTACTCTTCCGCTGTACAAATCTATTTTTGCCACATCAACGGTTGAAAGCGATTCGTCCTCGCTCTTTACCATAAGTGCGGAATTTACAATCTGCAGTGAGCTTTCCGGTGTAAGTCCGGACTTGAGAAGTCTTGTCATAATAGAAGTTGCCATATTGCCGTCAACCGCCGCTCTGCCGCCTGTGCCCATACCGTCACACACAATGGCATAAGTATTGCCTGTGCCGTCGTTAAAATAATTAAGGCAGTCGCCGCAAAGTTTGCCACGATTTGCAATATGCTGTTCCGTACCTATTTCCACATCGTAAACAGGCATTTCGCAGAATTTTGCCATTATACTGCCGCCCTCTTTGGTAATAAGAGGTAAATCAAATCTTCTGCCGCAGCATTTTGAAATTTCACGCATTAACTGTCCTTTTGAAAAGCGCTTTGATTTGGGAGAAATTGAAAGTTCAACATTCATTCTTCCGCCCGAAGTTATAAGGCAAATACATTCCATGGGAATAATTCCGACAGCCGACAAAGCGGAAATTACCCTTTCTGCCGCCTCGGTGTCACATTTCATTGCACTTTTAAATTCATCAGATAAATCGGATAAAATATCCCCGATTCCCGAGAATTGTCCCGCAACGACACTGCGTACATCATCTACCCTGCGTTGAGCCTCCAGACAAGAAATATATTCCCTGTAATTGCTGTTCATACTGTCGGCTATCTCACGCTTTTTGCAGCACTTTTTGACAAAGACCTCCTCAATATCGTTTTCACTCACTCTTCCCTGTTGTTCAAGCCTTTCCTCAAGGCGGCGAAAATCATCATAGGTCACTCCCTCCTGTTTATCGTGACAGTAAACTTTTAATCCACAGCCTGAACAGACATTTTTTCTGACATTGTCGCATACCATATCAAGTGTGGGCGAATACAGCCTTTTAAGTCTGTCGGATACTCCGTTGACATCGTTTTTAACATTATTAATGGCTTTTGAGGCAAAATCAAGCCTCATAACCACATTTTTCCTCAAAGTTTCACCGAGAGAAGCATTTTTTTCATGAGAAAAAACAGGTGCAATAAAATTACCTACTTCTTTGGGCAGAATCATAAAAATGACAGACGCCGTAAAACTTTCTATAAGTACCTCGGCAAGAGCCACCCTGTCGCTGAAAGCAAGGCACATAACCGCATCGGAAATCATAAACGCTATTACGCAGGCAAATTTGCCGACAGTCGAAAACAATCCTGCCATAAGTCCGCCAAATGCGTATCCGCCGCAGATAAAGCCTTGATTTCTGCTTGCAATACTGAATATTGCTCCCGTTGCAATTCCGCAGACAGAACCGCCTGCAACACCCCCGTATCTTGCACAAAGCAAGGTAACAAGAACGGCAAGTATTCTGCCGACAGAAATGCCCTCAATGGCAACACTGCCGAACGATAGCATTAAAACACAGCCTGTAAGCACAAGACTTGCGGTTTCCTGTTGGGAAAATGCGGCAATACTGCGTCTTTCGGTTGAAAGCCTTACCGTACTGCTGAAAAAATAAGCCGCCGTACCTGCAAGCACCGCCTCGATAATGCAGTCGGTAAGCGAGGAAAGCGTGCTTGTGCTGACAAATGTGAGTACAATACCCGTTGCAAGAATAGGCAAAAATGCAACAAGCGGAGCAAAAAGTGCGCTGTTCTTCACCCTTTTTATGTCGCTTGTAAGCCACCTTATACCGCCTATCGCAACCACAACAGCTATGTACCTGAAACTGTCCGAGGGCGTAAGCAAAATATAGCCAAGCCCTGTGCCTGCAAGTGCCGACAGCAAATATTTTTTTGGTACAGCCGCCGCAAAAGACGCTCCGAAAGGAGATAGATTTCCAAGCATTGCCCCCTTTGACACAAGAACACCGCTGACAAAATATACTATGTTTGTAATCACCGTTCTTGCAAATTCAGCCGAGCCATCAAAATTTTTGCGAACCAGAGCTTTTTTTGCCTCCATTTTTAACATCCTTTTCTTTTTTATATTATAATAGATAGCATTGTCTGCAACCTTTACCTATATTATAAAATTTTGCACTCAATCGTTTTGTCAGTATGTGGAAGGCAGTTTATATATTCTTTTGTAGAAATAATATTGCTTGCTAAATTAATTAATTTATATTCGGTAAATATAACTCTTATGCTTATTTTTATCAGTATTTAAGCCGTTATTAAGTAATTTTTAAACATTAACGCAATCAAAGAGTTAAATAATTTTATCTTACTGCATTATGTCACAATAAATACAGAAAGCGCAAAAAAGCACAACTGTCCTAATGACAGCCGTGCTTTTTGATATTATATGTTAAATTTTTTGCAAAAAAATCTACCAAAACCTTGCCTTTTGCTTCCAATACTTCCTGTTTAAAATTTTCTGCGCTTAAATGTAATGCTGCCATTTATATCACTCCTTAAAAAATTATCTTATCTCATGGTTTAATCATAGCATTTTTTGACCTTTTGTTCAAGGAGAAAAGCTGTAAATTAAAGCAAAATTACAAATAATTCACATTTGCAGTAAATAATTTTTATTATAATTAGCCAAAAATAAAACCCCAAAGCCAAAAACTTTGGGGTAGTAAGCAAAATTACATAGCTTCTTCAACCGGATATACGCTGATTTGGCGTTTATCGCGGCCTTTGCGTTCAAATTTAACGCGGCCTTCAACCATTGCATAAATGGTGTAATCTTTGCCCATGCCTACATTGTGGCCGGGATAGAAACGGGTACCACGCTGACGAACGATGATGCTGCCTGCGGTAACGAGCTGGCTTTCATGTGCTTTGGTGCCGAGGCGCTGAGAGTTGGAGTCACGTCCGTTGTGGGAGCTGCCGGTACCTTTTTTATGAGCATGTAATTGAAGAATCAGTTCAAACATCGGTATTCACCTCCTGGTGTCTTTCACTTTGACATACTGCGGAAACTGCCGTTCTACACTCTGCAATGCCAGAACCATTGTTTCAAGTATTGCCTGTGTATTGCTGTCCGCGCGGTCAAGTTTTAATGTAAAGATGCCGCTTTCTTCATCAACTGTGTACTGCGGCTTAAGTTTTAAATAACGCTCCAAACCGATAAGCGGAGCCTGAGTCAGTACGGAAACCGAATTGCAGACAAGGTCGTAACCGTCCTCTTCTGCCGCTCCGGCATGCCCTGCTACCTCATAAGAAGTAATATTTCCGTTTTTATCACGGTAAATACTGACTTTAACCATTATGCTTCAATTTTGGAGATTTCTACTTTAGTAAACGGCTGACGGTGGCCCTGGCGTTTACGGTAGTTGGATTTAGCTTTGTATTTGAAAACGAGGATTTTTTCGCCTTTGCCCTGCTCTACAACTTTAGCAGTAACTTTTGCGCCTTCAACTACAGGCTGGCCGATTTTAACATCAGCATCGTTAACTACGGTAAGAACTTCGTCAAATACTACTTCGCTGCCGGCTTCTGCATTCAGTTTTTCAACGTTCACTACATCGCCTTCAGCAACACGGTACTGTTTACCGCCGGTTTTAATAACTGCGTACATTTATTTGCACCTCCCTTGTTATATACTCGCCAAATACGGTACTCCATCCGGAGTTTACGGAACCTCTCTGCGCGGTTGGGGACAGACTCAATCAGTCTATACTGGAATAATTTACCACACCGGGCGTTATTTGTCAACACCGGTGTTGTCCAAAAGTGAAAAAGTTTCAAGCTGCAAACGCGGCTCTGCCGTTACGGCAAGCGTGCAGTTCAGTTCTTTTTCCCACTGGCGTATAACTTTATGGTTCAGCCATTCGGCAAGCCACGGGCTGACCATAATTAAAATGCTGCGCGGCGCACATGGCTTGGCCAGAAGCGTACGCAGGCGGCGTTTTATCTCAAGCCCTACCGTTTCCTGCGACTGCACCCTGCCGCTGCCCTGGCAGACCGGGCACGGCGCATAAAGCACTGCCGACAAGTTCTGGCGTGCTTTTTTGCGGGTTATTTCCACAAGGTTAAGCACCGTCATATCCTGCACGCAGGGTTTCATTTTATCGGCGCGCAGCGCCTGCTGCAAACGCTCCATTATTTCTTCGCGGTACTCTTTTTTATCCATGTCGATAAAATCCACCACAATAATGCCGCCAATATCGCGCAGGCGCAGCTGGCGTGCTATTTCGTCCGCCGCTTCGCGGTTAATCTGCATTACGGTTTCCGCCAGGTTCTCGCGCCCGCTGAAATGCCCGCTGTTAACATCTATAACGGTCATAGCTTCCGTATAATCTATAACAAGGTAGCCGCCGCTGGGCAAATCAATTCGCCTGTCGCTGATGGAAGCAATATCGTCACTTAAACGGTAGTATGAAAAAATATCGGTCTGCTTGTCATGCAGCAGCAGTTTGCAGCTTCTGCTTTCGGCAATATTCTGCAAAAGCTCCTGCAAACGCCCGTAAACAGCCGGGCTGTCTACAACAACTTCATCAATACAGGCATTAAGATAGTCGCGCACAATGCGTACGGAAATATCAAGTTCGCGGTGCAGCACCTGCGGTGAACGTGCGAGTTTGGCACGCGCCTGTATAATCTGCCAGTCTGCCATAAGCTGCTGCAAATCAGCACGCAAAACTTCTTCCGGCATACCGGCAGCATTAGTGCGCATAACCGCGCCCGCCTCCCCGTTTGTCACTTCATCGGCAATTTTCTTCAGGCGGCTGCGTTCGGCGCTGTCGGTAATTTTACGCGAAATACCGGTATAATTTGCTTCCGGCAGCAGCGCTGCATACCTGCCGGCAAGTGATATATCAAGCGTTGCCGTGGGGCCTTTGCTGCCGCGGGCGTCTTTTGTTATTTCAACCAGCACGCGCTGCCCTTCGGTAATGCCTGTTTTATCGCCCAAATACAAAAAAGCGTTCTTATCAAGGCCAATATCTATAAAAGCAGCCTGTATGCCGCGCACCACATTGCACACGCGCCCCAGAAAGATGCTGCCGACAAGCTGCGCACTGTTATTGCGCTCAACAACATATTCCATCAAACGGCCGTTTTCCACAATGCCCATGCGGGTTTCTTCCGGGTTAACAGCCGAAATAATTATTTTAGCCGTCATCAGCACCCTCTTTCTTTAATCTTTGCGCCGTTAATGCGTTCCGCGCACCACGTCAATACCGGCAGCAGTAAATTTATCTTCCAGTTCTTTAATTACCGGGCAGATTACACGGTTACCGTTTTCATCTTTGGGCATGGTGCAGTTGCTTAAATGCAGTGCGTCCGGCTGCATTTTAATAATGCGTTCAACTTTTTTGTTAATGCCTTCCTGGTTAGGCAGTTTATTTTCGCCGCAGCCGTTGCAGGTAAAAACGGCAGCAGCCTGCAAAGTTTCATCGCCATAACGTTCAAACGCGCCTGTTTTTTCGTTTAACGCACGCAGGCAGCCGCTGCCCGTGCAGGATGCGCTTACACGCAGGCAGCGCAGTACAGCAATTTTCTTCATTAAGTATTCCTCCATAAAGTTCAAATATCATTCATTTTTTTAGTTTGCAGCCGCCGCTTGATATAATCGCTGAAAAGCGCATAAAAAACGGAACACAAGGGCACACTTATAATCATACCCATAATGCCGCCAAGCCCTGCGCCTATCATAGCCGCAACAAGCAGCCACAGCTCCGGCAGACCGACGGATTTGCCGACAATTCTCGGATAGAGAATATCGCCTTCGATACGCTGCAGTACAAGGAAAAAGATAATGAAAACAATAACTTTTTCCGGCTGCGATATTACTATAAATATGCAGCCTATAACTGCACTGGTTATAGAGCCGATATACGGCACAACCGCAAGGCACGCAACCAGTGCGGAAATAACAAAAGCATAAGGTATGCTTAAAATTATCATACCGGCAAAACACATCAGCCCCAGTAAGAAAGCCTCCAGAAGCTGCCCGCCGATAAAACCGGAACAAATCCTTTTGGCAAGCGATGCCGCCGCAATAATGTACCTGGCGCGTTCAGCACTGCAAAAAGCATAAAGCGTGCGGCGTGATGATACTGCAAGCTGTTTCTTTTCCAGCAGAATATACACCGCAAACACAAAGCCCATTACAAGGTTTGCCACCACACCGGCAACCGAAGCCGTAATGCTTAAAGTCTGCGAAAGCAGAGCCGCTTTATTGGCCTGCCAGTAAGCTTCCACGGCAGCCTGCCATTCATAAATTTTGTCCTGAACGTATGCCACGTCTTCTGGCGAAAAATTCCACGCCAAAAGCTGTTCCTGCAAAAAGGCATTAAAATATACAATATCCTGCGGCAGTTTATGGCTTAAAATAACAATGCTTGCATGCAGTTCCGGCAAAACAGCAAAAAGCAGTGCCGTTATTACGCCAAAAATAAGCATAAAGCCTGCAATAAGGCAAACAGGCCCTCTGAACCTTACAGCACGCTCTTTTAACATGCGCATCCATATCTGCTCAAATTTTTCTATAAACACATTTACGGTAAAAGCAATAACGCAGCCTGTAATAAGCGGCATTAAAATACCCAGCGCACTGCCCAGCAGAGATAATGTTATTTCATAATTCCACAAGGCCCATATAAAAATTATAACGGCAACAAGCTGCTGCCAGATGTTTTTTTGCATAATTTACTCCGTTTCATTTAATAAGCTAATTGTAACATAAAAAACTGCTTCTGCAAAATAAAAGCTAAAGCATGCGCACCAAGATTGTACAAAACGCTTAATTGTGGTATAATGCAAATGTTATAGTGCGCCTGTAGCTCAGTGGATAGAGCAGCGGCCTCCGGAGCCGCGTGCGGTGGTTCGATTCCACTCAGGCGTACCAGAATTATAATATTGTAAAAATTCAGCCTGCTTTTGCAAATGCAAAGGCAGGCTGTTTTGTTTTTTATTTAAAACTTCGGCTATTTTAAAAATAGTAATATTATTGCTATTTCTGCAAATTTAATTTATTCAACAGCAGG
>ERZ779797.852-NODE-852-length-11537-cov-2.608169_pt1 | contig 11537 bp, 7 predicted proteins | sample MGYA00511886_ERZ779797 | MGnify/ENA primary metagenome ERZ779797 (study PRJEB29588, sample SAMEA2155055) | human gut metagenome | biome: human gut; feature: human-associated habitat; material: faeces | place: Denmark | collected 2008/2010 ... | reverse complement strand
TCTACATGGCTCTTACCAACTGGACTATTAAAGTCTTCGTTGTTACTTTTTTGATATAAGAATTTTCTTAAGATATTCAGACTACCATTTACGTCAGCATTTAGTAATCCTTTAGGAGAAGAATATAAACCTCTTTTAATTCTTTTACCTGAAGGATTCTTTTTTAAATCATCTTTACCAAAAGTAGGTATATAATCACCTTCAAGGAATGAGACTTGTGAAGTATAGCTTTCCTCTTGTAAGAAAACATTAATACCTTGCAATCTTGCTTTATAACTTATAAGCTGTATAAGTTTTTCAAATGGTATCTGAACAAAATTCTGATTATTTTTCTTTCCAAGATTAGTCTCTTGTTTCCATCCTTTATTATAACCTATCACTATAGTGTTTAAGGAGTGTGAAACTGCTTGATTGACTATATACTTAGAAACTTTATGAAAATAATTCAGAATCTTGAAATTTCTCTTATTGGTTAAATGTTTTATTCTTTTTGAAGTTCTTTTATTTCCTTTTAAAGAAGTTTGAAGTTCTGCTTTATGCTTGTTATAGAATTGATTTATTGACTTGACTTTTCTTCCATCAATGATAAAAGGTTCTATAACATTAGAAGAACAAGTCGCTAAATTATTGATACCTAAATCTATTGATAAAAATTTACTATTATCTCCTAAAATATCTTTTTCTTTCTTATCATAAATTTCTTCAATAACTATGTAACCATTATTAGGAACTATCCTAACTTGTTTTAAAGATTCTGGATGTAATGGCTTGAACTTTATGTTTGTTCTAGGAAATTGAATGACTCCAGTTTCTTTAAACAATTTACTTTGAAGAAATGAAAAATTATAAGTCAAGACTTGTCTGCCTTTAACTTTATCAAGATATTTAGGTATTTGAACTCTATTAGGATAACTTGATATTCTTTCTCTTTTCATAGAAAGAAGTTTGAAGAAAGCACAAAAATTTTGATTGACTAATTTAAGAACTTCTTGAGAAGCGTTAATTAGTAAAGCTCTATAATCAACATCATCTCTTTCTTTCAATAACTTATCAAGAGCATAATAGTTCAAGTACTTGTACTTGACAGAAGGGTCATCTTTAGATTGAAAATAGTATTGTCTGACTTCATACAAAGCTTTGTTATAAAGATTTTTTGACAAAAACAAGAGATGGTCTAATTCTTGATAATCTTTATGACTAGGTTTGATGATATGTTTCTCTACTAGTTTCAAACGAATATTAATATATGTTTCTGTTTATTTATCTAAAAAGTTAAATCAAAAATTGATATTTGTATAATCTAGTTTATATGACAAAAAGGCGGACCTATTTTTGATTTAGGTCCGCCTTTTTGAGAAATATCATGTAACTTACTTAGCCACTTCTTTTTTCAGGGTATCCATAGGAACAACCACATTAGATTTGAAATGGTCTATTTTCTCATTCATTATGTTTAACTCAGTTCTAATCTCTGTGATATTCTTGGATATATTAGGTTTTGTATAGCACAAATCATAAATAATGGAACCAAGAACAAAGACTACAATTAAAACCGACAGAACACAACTGAATGAATTGTAACATTTGTTGCTTTCATTACGCATTGTTTATATTTGGGTCATTTGTTTTTTACCACATCTTCTTTCAATGACTTGACTAGATATTCAGTCTTGTTGACATCTTTGAAAAGAAGAGAACGTTTGAAATAAGCAGAACAAATTTGTCTGAAATATTTCTCGTTCTGTCTTAAGATATTTTCTAAATAGCTTAATTCTCTAGAAGGTCCATTCACATGTTTGAGATATTCCAAGAATAAGTTTATCTGCTCATCATGCATCTCAACAAGTTTATCATTCATTTCTTTTATCAGTATGAACTCTCTTATGAACATCTCATAATCTTGATTGTATATCTCAAGACTAAGGACTGAATTGTCCATTTTCTGTTTAGTTTCAACAAGCTCTACTTGTAATCTCTTAAGCTCATTAAGTTGGTCGTTATACAAGTATCCTTGACCAAAACCAAAATAGACAATTGCACCAACAAAGGAAAGAACAACTAAAATCTTCAACCATCTAGGTATGTCCAAGAAACATCTAACAATTGCTCCTAAGACTTTCTGATTACTAAAATCGACCTTGAAATCAATAATTCCCATAGGAGCTCAATCTTCGTTATCTGTTTTTCTTGTATTTTATCTATTAGGTTTTAGTAGAATTTTTCTAGAGTGTTTTTAAATGAAGAACTTTAGCTTATACAGCTAAAGTTCTTACAGTATCTTTAGGTAGTTCAACTACTCTAGGCTTTTCAGATTCAAGGTCTACAATGCATCTGATAGGCTCATTTCCTGCTAATGCATTTGAATAGTCAACAGCATTAATCAAGATGTTAGAAGAAGCTTGGTTTCCATTCAAGTAAACACCTTCAATATAATCATCTATATTAGCAAATGAGTTCACATCTTCAAAAAGCTTTACATTCTTCTTAGGTATCAAGATTCTAGCACCTTCATTGATGACAGTCACATTCTGATAGTCTTTCTTTCTTTCATATTCAGCATAATTGACTGCACAAGTATCAGCAGTAACTCTCACACCTGACTGGTAAATTCCACAAGGAATCCATTGTTCATAAAGAGCTGCTAAAGTCTTAGGGTCATACTTGAAAGGAGCTTTCATAGTGTCAACTCTGTTAGTAGTGATTTTGACTTCTCTTGGTGAGCAGTCAACTGTCATCCCTTCAACCATAAGAGTAAGAGTTCCATCTGCATTTACTGATTGGACTACTCCTCTTTTTCCTTTGAACTCAACGGTGTCATTAGGTTCTGGAATCAATGGAATAGGACTAGCAGCTTCATTTATTTTTTTAAGTCTAATCTTTGGAAGTTCAGGCTTGTCAGATTCTGAAGTTTCTTCAGCAGGTTTTTCTTCCTCTTCTTTCTTTTCAGATTCTTCTTTAGCTTTCTTTATTTCTTCTTCGGATTTCTGTTCTTCTTCAGAACCTTCTTTTGCTTCTTCATCTTTGAGAGATTCAGCTCCAGACAAATCAACAATATCATCTTTCTTATCAGAATCTTTCTTGATTCTAACTTTGATGCTTTCATTCATGTCTTCATCTTCTTTATCAGAAGAATCATCAAAACTGAATTGTTCACCAGTCTCTACAGAAATGACATCAGTAAGAAGATTTATAAGTTCTTGAGTAGAAGCTTCTGCTTTGACTGACTCAACTTCATCATTGTCTGACAAGAAATCACCAAACTCTTCTGAAGAGTCACATGCATCAAGAGCATCTAAGAAAGTGTCTTTCTGAACTGAGTAAATCTTGTTATTGAACTCAAAGAAAGCCCAATCATTGTCATTGATTCTGAAAGTGAAATATTTTATAGCAGAGAAGTTAGTGTCTTCTGTATCAACATCAGTCACTTCTGCATCTGGATTCTCATCATCAATATAAGATTCTGCAGCATTCTGTATTTTCTCAAGAGCCGTCCTGTCATCGTCATCGTCAACAAATTCAGACTTGTCTATATTGTCATCAGGAAGAACTTCATCTTCGGGTTCTGGAACTTCTAAAGCAGAGTTGAGGACATTGTCATATGCTTCACTGATGACTCCACTCTTATTTAGAAAAAGCTTTTTCTTTGACTCATTAAGAGTAAACTGACCTGCAAGACCAGTAATAAGCTTAGCTTCAGCTAAAGCATTCTCATCTTTAGGCAACCATCTGCTGATTCCACCAGGTGCAGGTTTCTCTTCAAAAAAATCTTCAGGAACATCATCAATGTTTTCTTCAGGTTCAGGTTTTTCTAATGCTTGTCCTTCCATTGAAGAATCCACCATTGGATTGTTGAAATTCCCGTCAGTGTCAGCACCATATGAGTTAGAGTTTATCTCATTCTTTCTTGGGTCTGTCTCAATAGCATTCAAGATTGATGTATAAAGCTCAGCAGTCATTCCAGTGTTGTTGAGGATAATCTTTCCTTCATTATCAACATAGAACTGGATAGTCTGTGTTTCAGAAACTAAGTTGCCATCAGAATCAACCATAGGAACAATCACAATGACATTACCTGTATTAGACTGTTCACCTGTTTTGAGATTCTTAGCAAAGTCTACACGTACAATCTGGAATCTTTCATTTGATTCAAGAGATTGTTCTTGTTGAGCTGCTTCAGGTGCAGGTTCTGCAATAGGTTCTTCTTCAAATTCAGGAGTGTCAGAAAGAGGTTCTTCTAAGTTGTCTTCTTCAGACCCAGCAGCATCATCTTTTTCAATAGAGATAATGTCTTCCTTAGAACCTTCTTCATCATCTTCTTTATACTTGTCACTTAAAGAATCTGTTTCAGAATCAGCTTCATCTCCATTACTGAACTTGTCAGCTTGTTCTTGCCATTCTTTGTATTCTTTTTCTGTATCTTCAATATCAGAATCAATGTCAGCAAGAGCAGCCTTTATAGATTCTTCATCATCAGCTTCAGACATTACAGACTCAAGCTCTTCTTTCTTTTCTTTAAGAGCCTTAATTCTTTCTTCATAAGCTTCCTTAGTTTCTTTAAGGTCTTTCTTTATCTTGTCTTGATTTGGCATCAAGTCTTCAAACAAAGCTTCAGCCTCTATGTTGAGATGCTCATTAATAATGTTAGCACATTGGATAGGATTCACATTCCTGTAGAATGTATGTTGTCTGAGAACATTATTGTGAGTTGTGATAAAAATGTTATTCTTGATTTTGAACAAGTCTAAAGAAAGGTCTTCAGATTCATTCAAAGAGATATGCTTAACAAAAGGAACTTCTGCAATCTTGTTGAAGTTCTCAAGAAGAAGAGAAGACATGACATAAAGTTCTGTGTCATAGTTGTCATACTTGACATACATCTCATTAAGTCTTCTTAAAGATTCTTTAGATTCAGGTGCAGCACCATTGATGATTGCTTCAGATTCATTAATCTTGACAACATTGTTCTTATGGTATAACATGATGAAATCATCTGTAATCTCAACTCTTGGGTCATTGACTAACTGGCAGAGAGCTACAAATGATTCATTAAGAGAACCTATATTGTCTTTTGCTAATTTCGAAACATGATTGCCTTTCTTAATATAGAATGTATTGTTAACATTGAAGACACATTCATTCTCACGTATGTACTGGACTGGTGAGTAGACTTTTTCAGTATGAGCTTTAGTGTTTGCTCCATACTCTAAGCTTTCAGAAACCATAAGACCTGGAAGTTCATTATCAAGATTCACACAGTTGATGATTTGACGAACATAAGGGTCATGTTGGAAAGTGTTCAGATGATGGATAAGAAGAACTCTCTTGTTAGGAGTCTTCTCTTTCATATAGTCAACTATATCAGATTCTATCAATGGAACAATATAATAAGATGTTGTATTGTTCATGATTTCAAGAATCTTAGTGAGGTCTATATTCTGTTTAGCTTTTCCAATTCTTTCCTTCAATGCAGAAAGTTCAGTATCTACAGCACGAAGATATCCAAACTGTCCAAGACCTTGAGTGAAAGTCTCATAAAGCATTTCTTCTCTACAGCCATCAGCTATAGCATTTTTATATTGAGTGACAAAGCTAACAAGTTGGTTGTTGGAACCTTCTTTAGCAAGAATGTTATCTATAGATTCTACTAACTTGATACCATTATCTATACTAGAGAGATTTAATGGTTTGTTAGTTTCTTCTTTTAAGTTTTCATCAAGAAAGTTACTAAACTTGCTTAACAATTCATCTTTCTTATTAGGCATATCTTAATTTTCGAAAAGTCGTTTTCGTTTATGATGTATTTATTGCTCAATTTTTAAAATTTTTTGGAAATGGAACCTAAATAATTGTCACAGACTCCATTACATATTCTAATTCTGGATATAAAGTATCAGATATTTTTATATTGACTACTTCAGGTTCTATAGCTCCAAGGAAATCAAAAGGTTCGAAGCTAGCAGGGTTCTTAGAGTCAAGCTGGCAATTGTAAATGTTAAGCCAAATGCTTTTCTCTATAGTCTTTCCAGATTTGTCTTGATAATAAAGAAGAGCTTCTATAGTATCATTCTCAAGTTCAGTCAAGAAGAAACCAGTGTTTTCAACAAAGACCATGTTAGGAGAAACCTTCTTAGTTTTAGGGTCTGGAATTATCTTAATAAGAGGTTTCTTATGCACTTTACAATGGTCATTGTTAAGAAGAACTACCTCAATAGGCTTGAACTTAGTGAATCCTTCAGGAATTTCCCAGACAAAAGATAATGTATTATAGAGAGTAGCAATATGTTCTTTAGTGTTATCAGCCTTGTACACATCAATGTTTACTGTACGCATGTCACCAATGTCTTTGATATAGTTCCATTGCAAATACAACTTAAGACCTGAAGGTATTACACTATTAGAATAGTCAACAACAGGCTTGATATATCCTATGGCTTTATTGTCTTCTATAGTAGCATCATAAGCAAAGTCTTTGATAGTGTTAGAAGCTTTCATCTCAGTAGTTGGGTCAAATACAGGCTGGTATGTCTCTATGACTACAGAAAAGCTTAATGTAATGTTTCTGTCAGCATCAGTAGCACCCATCTTGTATGAGACTGTCTTGTCTGAAGAGATGTTTTCTGGAAATCCTGCTCGACATCCTACTTTCATCCCTCTATAGAGAACCCAAAAGGTCTTGTTCTTGTAGAAGAATTCACGAATAGCTTGCTCGAGTTTAAAAGATGTTATAAGTGTATCAACTTTGACTGAGACTTCAAAGTTCATAGTAAGTGGAATTGAATACAAGAAAGATACATAAGATTGAAAAGAACCATCAGGTTCTTTTCTTGTATAGTTTCCAAGGACAAACCTGTTTGTTATGTTAGCTGCATCGATAGAAGAACCTGTATATCTGACAGTTCCTCTAGGAAACATATCAAAGTTACCTATTATTTTAGGAAATTCACAAGTATCTCCAAAGAGAACATAATTGTCTTGAATGAACTTTTCAGTATTAGAAGTCCCCATTTCATAAAGAAATGGAACTGTCACTTTCTGGATTCCAGTATTCGAGTCTTCCCAGACTTGTTCATAAGTCAAAGTATTGTTAAGCAAGTTCAAGAGACCTGCTATGACAAGTCTGTTGAAGACATCTGTATCATTTCTTCTTTCTCCTAAAGTTCTTGGATTTATTTGGGTAAACATTTACTTAACTTAGTGAACTACTCTATGTATTTACAAATGAAGAGGTCCACTATTTTTAGTGGACCTCTTCAAATTAGTTATTTAGAATTATTTACTTAGATTCAAGTTCTTTAATCTTGTCATAAAGAAGTTCTACACCAAGTAAAGCAATAATAGCAAGTTTGTTATATTGAACTCCCATAAATCCAGATTCAATATCTTCATCTACAAGTTCTGGGAATTTCTTCTTGACTTCTTGAGCAATAGTACCAATCTTGACTTCTTGATTCTTATCATTTTTGAAAGTGAAGTATTTCTTAGGAATTGAAATAATGTCTTCAATAGAAATCTTTTCTTTCAAGTCACTGATAATGTTCTTCAGGTTAACGTCTGAAGCTTCATAGAACGCTGGAGCATAAACAGTATATTTAGTACCAATATTTCCTGCAGAAGATGAAGAACCCGTTCCTGAAGAGAAATAAGGAGTTCCTTCAGGACCTTGATATCCCTGAGGACCTCTTACTGTTGAAGCAGCTCCTGTAGGTCCAGTTGGGCCTTGATATCCTTGATAACCTCTAGCACCAGTAGCACCTGCACCTCCAGTAGCTCCTTTTGGTCCAGTTGGGCCTTGATATCCTTGATAACCTCTAGCACCTGCACCTCCAGCAGCTCCTTTTGGTCCTTCAGGACCTTGATGGCCTTGATATCCTCTTACTGTTGAAGCAGCTCCTGTAGGTCCAGTTGGGCCTTGATATCCTTGATAACCTCTAGCACCAGTAGGTCCAGTAGGACCTTGATGGCCTTGATATCCTCTTACTCCTTGAGGACCAGTAAATCCTTGGAATCCTTGGAAACCTCTGTCTCCTTTTATATTAGTAGTTCCCCACGTTGGTGCTTTTCCAGGTCCTTGAGACATCAAATATTGACCTGAAGTACCAGCAACTTCAGGAACGTAAATACTTTTTTGACTAGTCGCAGTGCCTGAAACTTCATTAATTGTAGGGTTCTTTTGTCCTACCAAAACATTAGCATTAGCTATAGAGTTTTTTCTAGCTTTGATAGTTCCTTGTGAAACATCAACTATGAGTCCTTCTCTACTTCCAACACTAACGTCATCCTTTTTGGTAATGATGAAGTTAATCTGTGGCATATAGTAAAATCGATTTGATTAATTTAAAAAATCTTCAGAAGGATTTATTGCTGGAAATATCATCTTTAACAAAAGTCACAATAGATAGGTCGAAGAAAAGATAGTCTATTCTAAAGAATTTCACATGCCTAAGAAATATATTTTAAAGAGTTTTGCACCAGGCTCTGCAAAGAACAATAAAAGAGGTTTCTCTAACTTGTTCAATCTTTCTAAGATTGGACTTGATTGGAACACTTCTCTTATCAAGTCTTCTATAGCTCTTGGTGTCAGTGAGACTTCTGAAAATAAGAATCTTGCTTATGATACTGGAGATTCTTTGTTTGCTAAAGCTTCTGACATCACTAAAGTCAATGGTGATTATGTTGCTTTCTTTGACAAGTCTTATCCTTTAAGAAGAGAATATCTTAGAATGTTTGCTCTTAATGGAGAGATAAACTTTGTGCTTGATACTATTGCAGATGAAGCTATAGTTCAAGATGAGAACAATTACTTTGCTTATCCAGATATAGACCAGCTTAAAGCTAAACTTAAAGCTTCAGAAGAATCTAGAGAAGTCATCAATATCATTAATGAATCTTTCAGAAAGGTCTACCAATTATATGGATGGAATGAGTCTAATGATGCATGGCAGTATTTCAAAAAATTCTTGATAGATGGTTTCTTAGCATTTGAGATTATCTTCAATTTTGAGCACAACTCATATAAAGCTACAGACATACTTGGTTTTAAAGAACTAGACCCAGTCACACTTGAACCTGCTATTATCAAAGATGAGAATGGATATGACATTAAAGTTTGGTACCAGTTCAAGGGAGACCCTGAAAAAGAGAGGATAATTCCTGATTCTAACATGATTTATATCTCTTGGGCTAAAGGAAACTTTCCATCTCGTGTCTCTTATCTTGAAGGTCTGACCCGTTCATTCAACATGTTGAGACAACTTGAAAATTCTCGTATCATTTGGAATGTCCAGAATGCCCAAAAGAGAATCAAGATGGTAGTTCCTATAGGTGCTCAGAATGAAGACAGAGCAAGAACTAGACTCAGACAGTTGCAAGCTTACTATAATGAAGATGTCAACATTGATGATTTCAGTGGTGAGATGACTGTCAATGGTCAAGCTAAATTTTCTTTTGCTAAGACTTACATATTCCCAAGCAAAGAAGGAACACAGACAGAGATTAGTGAATTAGGCGTTGAGGGATACGATTTCAACTCTATAGAGACACTTAAATACTTCTGGCGTAGATTTATTATAGAGACTAAGGTTCCCGCTAACAGATTCACTCTAGACATCAATGCTCCTGCTAACCAACCTGAAAATGGTGAAGCTTCTATAACACGTGAAGAATATGCTTTCTCTAGATTCATATATAGGCTTCAGTCTATCTTCCAGGAAATATTGTTGAAGCCTACTTGGATATTGTTCAGTATTAAAAAACCTTCTCTTGCTTCTAATAACCTTATCAAGAGTTGTATTGGTATTGTCTATAATGATGAGAACTTGTTTACATTAAGTAAAGAACGTTCTATAGCTAATGAAGGTGCTCAGACAATCCAGACTTTACAAAACATTCAAGATGCTCAACAAAAACCTTATTTCAGTATACAATTCTTGGTTGAGAAATACTTAGGTTTGAGTAATGATGACTTGAAACTTAATGAGAAATACAAACTCAAAGAAGCAATTAAAGAAGTCAAGAATAAAGTTGAGAATCCTGAACCAGAAATGGGAGGTATGCCAGCTGCTGGTGGATTTGACATGGGCCTGGGTGGTGCTGACACTGGTGATTTTGGTCAAGAACCTGAAGTAGGCGGTGCATCTGAAGAAAGTCCTGAAATGGCGCCGGAACCTACGGCATAACATTAAAGATATACTTAAAAAACAAAAGCCAGAACTTTCACAAGCTCTGGCTTTTCTGAAACTTAAAAATTAGAAAAATCACAATCAATTGCCATTCAGAATAATCTGAAGTTTGAATATCAAACTTAGCAAAGTAACCATCTTGTCTGGTACTTGGTTCAATTGAAAAGCATGTTCTCCAATTGTGATTATAGCTAATGGCAACTTCATAATCTTATCTGGTGCATTCATTCGCAAGTACTCAGGAAAATCTTTTCCAAACGCAAGAATGCAATCATCGGCTTTGTTAGCCCAGTCAGCAACCACCATCTTATAATTGTCCCATGGATTTCCTGGTCTCAAGCACATTCTGAACAAAGATTCATAATCAAAATTTCCATTCAAAGATTCTTTTGAAAGTTCTTTTTCTCCTCTATTATAGATGGATTGGACTTTATTCAGGATTGTTCTCATATCAGGAAAATCCATCTTGATGAAATCTTTGAGGGTTTCTTCTTTATATTGGATTCCAAGTTTAGTCAGAATCAATGCAACTCTTTTTGCATATTCATCAATCAGATATTCTTCTTCCTCTTTGTTTATAGGATAAAGTGATATGACATTGAAACGACTCAAGATAGGTGCTGGAATCTTTTCAGGATAATTACAGTTTGCAACAAAACGAACAGTCTTATGAAAACGTTCCATTGTTGCTCTCATGGCCATCCAAGCATCATTTGTAAGTCCATCACACTCTTCAAGAACAACAATCTTCATTTGCTGTTTACCTTCCATCAATGAAAGAGAAGAAGCAAAACTGATAATTGAATCTCGAATGACATCAATACCCCTTTCAGCAGAAGCATTAATCTCTAGAATCTCAGTATAAGGTTGTGTGAGTATTCTAGTCATGACCGTCTTGCCTATACCACACGGGCCAGCAAATAACATATTGGTAGTCACACCTTTAGCTAATTCTTCTCTAACTCTTGGAGCTAATATAGCTTGGTCTATTGATTTAGGCCTGAATATCTCTGTAAATAAATCTGAAATTGCCTGTGACATATTTTAATCTTGTAAAAGTTCATCAAATTCTTTTGCTAACAAAAACTCCATTGTCTCTTTAAGAGCTTCTTCAAGAGCAGCTTCATATGTCAAGTGCATATACTTGTCACTTTCTGGTTTCATGCCGACTTGATGAAGATTTGAATACCAAAAAGTCAATCCAAGTCTATTGTCTATTTTAGCAATAACATAGATATTACATCTCTTGTACTCTCTAAGAGAGCTTTGTAAATCAGCTAAAGTGCAGCCTTCAATTTTTTCTTTTGGAAATCCAAGCTTGACTGCAAGCTCTTTAAGCTCATCGGTTATAATCCAATC
>ERZ779797.851-NODE-851-length-11562-cov-3.370644_pt1 | contig 11562 bp, 9 predicted proteins | sample MGYA00511886_ERZ779797 | MGnify/ENA primary metagenome ERZ779797 (study PRJEB29588, sample SAMEA2155055) | human gut metagenome | biome: human gut; feature: human-associated habitat; material: faeces | place: Denmark | collected 2008/2010 ... | reverse complement strand
GGAGGGCCGCACCAGGCGGCGGTTGTAGCCGAGGGCCAACTGGCTCGTGCGGCTGACCTGCCAGCCTATGCGACCCGTGGGCAGGAAATCGCGCAACTTCTTGCCTGCCATGTCGGTATAGGCAAACTCCAGGCCGACCGTGAGGCCCAGTCGCTTCTGCCGGTCGGGATGGACGTCGTAGAGAAACGAGGCTGCTGCCGTCTGGTAGCGATGGCGGAAATGGCTGTCCTGGGCAAGGCGATCGTCAATCCATTGCTGGTCGTCGCTCTCTGCCAGTCGGTTCTCATAGCGGGCCACGAGACGCAGGTGGCCCAGGAGAGCCTGTGTGTTGTAGATCAGACGAAGGTCGTGGTGGTGGACGGTGGCGTCGGCCGTGGTCAGCGTAGCTTGGAAGTCGCTGAAACCTTCCAGTTGAAGGGCCTCCAACTGGCGCTCGGCCTCATCGCGGTCTCGCTGGTACTTATAGCTGAGCGTCACGTCGTCGCGCTTGAAACGACAGGTGTAGTCGGCGCCCACCTCGAGGTGATTGCTACGCAGCAAGGGGTTGTCGAGTCGCCATCGGGTCTTGGCAAGGGGAGCGCCGTCGGGTGCCAGCAAGCGTTCGGCAAGCGTTCCGCGCTCGTCCTTGTGAAGGCTTTCTCCCCGAAGGCTCACCGTGAGGGTCTGTTGCGTAGTGGGACGGTAGGCGAACTGAAATCCGTAGTCAGCCATCATCCCCTTAGCCTCGGTCGTCTGATGCGAATAATACTGACTTCCAACGGTTTCCGACAGGGGCATCTTGCCCGTGAAGATATAATGCTCGTCCAGGTTCTGCTCCGAGGAATGGCGGGCTAGTCCCTTGATGCCCACAAAGGGCTTGAAGACAACTTTTCCTTCTCCCAGATTGAGTTGCAGTCGCGAGGCATAGGGGGCCGTATTTCCATAGCAACCAGAGAGTTCCACCTCTCCCTCCTGCTTGCTCTGTCCCCAAGCGCTGTTGGTCAGCAGCAGGGCCGCAAGCGTCAAAATCGTTTGCTTGTCCATTGAATTTTTCAGCTAATAGCAATTATTGGTTTGCAAAGGTATAAAAAACGCTCGAAGCACACAAAGAAACGACCATGTTCTTCGCAAAAGACAGATACGAAGGACATGGACAAGAAATGGGACAAGGACCCATCAGAAGATGGACCGTTCGGTCTTGGTGGTCAGGAGCTCCAGGGCTTTCATTCCCATGACGGAGTTGCCCTTCTTGTTGAGTCGCGGGCTCCATACGGCCACGGCATAGTCGCGCGGATTGATGGCCGCAATGCCACCTCCCACGCCACTCTTGCCAGGAAGTCCGACCAGATAGGCAAACTCGCCAGCCTCATCATAGAAGCCACAAGTCTGCATGACGGCATTGATGCGACGCAACTGGGAGGAACTGAGTTCATGGCCGCAATAGTTGAAGGGGTGGTGGCAATGGGCAAAGGGCAGGAAGGACTGGGCCAACTGGCGACAGTTCATCTCCACGGAGCACATCATCAGGTAGAAGCGAATCACGCGGTCCACCTCGTTTTCGAGATTGCCATGATACTTCAGCATGTGGGCTATCGACTGGTTGAGATGGGAGGTAAGATACTCGCTCTCAGCCACCTCCGGATTCGCTCCAATACTGTCATCACCCGCCAGCGCACGGACAAAGCGCAGGAAGTCGCCCTCGGGATATTCCAAACAACTCACCAGAATATCGGCCGTGACCAAAGCTCCCGCATTGATAAAGGGATTGCGCGGAATGCCGTCCTCATATTCCAGTTGGACAATAGAATTGAAGGCGTTGCCGGAGGATTCCTTGCCCACCCTTTCCCACAACTTCTCGCCCCGAAGGCTCAGGCAGAGAGCCAGAGAATAGACTTTCGAGATACTCTGTATGGAGAAGCGCACCTCCGACTCGGCCACATGAAAACTGCGTCCGTCAACCGTTGTCAGGCTCATGCCAAACTGGTCGGGGTTGACGCGCTCCAGGGCTGGAATATAGTCGGCCTGGTGACCTGCCCTGCGATAAGGTTTCACCTCCGTGTAAATATCTTCTAAAACTTTCTGATAATCCATCTTTTCACAATCCTTTTTTCGGGAATGCAAAAGTACGGAATTTAGCGCTCACCTGCAAATGAAGCCCCGTCTTTTTCCCTTCAGCAGCCCAGAACCGCTCAGAAGGCCCACATATTGTAAAAACTTCTACATATATTTGGCTCGCTGCAAAGAATAGGCTACCTTTGCAGCGGCTTTCAGACTGGAAGCTAAGGGGTGCTCGCCAGATTGGACGGGCTGAGAACATACCCAAGGAACCTGATACGGGTAATGCCGTCGTAGGGAAACATCCCCCTTATTTGTTCTTTTTTATAAGGTAATAGACCAATGAAAAAAATGGTATTAGCCTCGGCTGCGCTGATGAGCGCGGCAGCAACGCAGGCACAGCAGGCAGCAGGCCCTGTTGACACGCTCACCGCACAGGCGATGCAGGAAGTGGTCGTACAGGGCGTACGCGCGCCGAAGAATGCGCCGTTCGCGGTAAGCAACATCAAGAAGCAAGACCTGGAAACTTTCTCCAAGACCGGACAGGAGCTGCCTTTCCTCTTCGCCAACACACCGGGCGTCCTCGCATGGAGTGAGAACGGCACGGGCATGGGCACATCTTATATGCGCATCCGTGGCGCCGCAGGCAGCCGTATCAACGTCACGCTGGACGGCGTCTCGCTCAACTCGCCAGAGGACCAGACCGTCTTCTGGGCCAACATGAACTCCTATGCCGCCCTCATGGGTAGCGTCCAGATCCAGAGGGGTATCGGCACATCGACCCATGGAGACGGTGCCTTTGGCGGATCGGTGGCATTGGCCACGGCGACTCCCTCGCTCAAGCCGAGCCTGGAGCTGACGGGCAGCTATGGCAGCTTCAACACGTATCATGCAGGAGCCAAGTTCTCGACAGGCTTGCTCTTCAACCATCTCATCTTTGACGGAGCCTACAACGAGACCGCAACGGATGGTTTCGTACATGGCACGGCCAGCCGCGCAGGATCCTATTATGGCGGACTGACCTGGCTGGACGAGAAGTTCAAGGTGAGCTACAAGAACATCGGCAACTTCGAGAAGACGGGACAGGCCTGGAGCGGAGTGACGGCAGGCAACAACGACCTCAGCCTCATGGACGGAACGTGGGGAGCGAGCACGGGCATCCGCACCTACAAGGACATGTACGAGCACGGCCTGGGCAAATACAACACCCTGTACGAAAATCTCGTGACGGACGAGAACGGACAGTTTGTCAAGGATGCCAACGGCAACTACCAGACCTACCGCTACAAGATAGCGGACGGATCCTACTGGGAGAAGACAACGGACAACTTCTACCAGAACCACAATATCCTCTCGGCAGTCTTCACCCCGTCGGATCATTGGAGCCATAACGTGGCCATCCATTACACCTACGGCTATGGATACTATAGCGAGTTGCGTCCGGACAACAAGCTCTCCAAGTTTGGCCTCACCTACAAGGACGCCAACGGCAACAAGATCAAGCGCGACGACATGGTGCGCCGCAAGGGCCTGACGCAGCACAACTATGGCGTGCTCTACAACATCAATTATAAGGACGAGACATGGAACGTCACGGGTGGTCTCTACCTCCAGCAGTTCCGCGGCAACCACTTCGGCTACCTCACCTATTTCAAGAACCAGGAGCTGAACAACCACTTCCGCCCGAACAACAGCAACTATCAGTACTACGATAGCGACGCGCGCAAGTTTGACTACTCGGCGTTCTTCAAGGCCAACTATCACTTCAACGACTACTGGAACCTCTTCGCCGACGTGCAGTATCGCTATGTGCAGTATAACACCTCGGGCCGCAACGACAAGTTCTACGAGGAGACCTCGGGCTACTTCAACCAGCCGCTCAACGTCAGCGAGCGCTACAACTTCGTCAATCCGAAGACGGGTATCAGCTTTGCCAAGGACGGACACCACGCCTATGCCAGCATCGCCTATGCCAACCGTGAGCCGGAGCGCAACAACTTCACCGACAACGGAGCCTATCCCGCCCCGACGCCAGAGCGTCTGATGGATATCGAACTGGGTTACAACTACCATGCCAACAACTGGTATGCAGGCGTGAACCTCTATTACATGGACTACACCAACCAGTTTGTGCAGACGGGTGCACAGAGCGACATTGGTGAGAACCTGACCACCAACATCAAGGACAGCTACCGCATGGGTGCCGAGATCGAGGCTGGCTGGTCGCCGCTGAGCTTCCTCACCCTGGAGGGAAATGCTGCGCTGAGCCGCAACCGCATCAAGGACTTCGACGAGATGGCATCAGTAGATTGGGAGAGCTCGTTCCGCAAGATCCACTACAGCTCTTCTACGCTCGCCTTCTCGCCCTCCGCAATCCTCAACGGCTTCGCCACGTTCCACTATCAAGGCGCACAGCTGATCTGGCACACCAACTTCGTGAGCCGCCAGTATCTCGACAACACGGAGAACAACGTGCGCTCCCTGCCGTGCTACAGCCAGACCAACATTCACGCCAACTACACCTTCCGTCCTGGAAAGCGTTTCGCAGGCCTGCGCGAGGTGGTGGTCGGATGCGATTTCAACAACATCTTCAACCGTCATTATGCTGCCTCGGGATGGGTGTATAGCACGATCCTCGACAACGACGGCCATCCCAACGACAACCGCTACACGCAGATCGGCTGGATTCCGATGGCTGGATTCAACGTCATGGGCAACATCACGCTGAAGTTCTAATACATTGACCGACGGGTAGATAGGCTGACCAAGGATGGACTCCTGTTCGTCCCCAGGGCTGACCATCTACCCGTCGGCGCTTATTCACCAACCTTTCCTTATCACAATATCTATGAATTGGCTCGACATCGCCGGCACGATTATCGGACTGGTGTATATCTATCAGGAGTACAAGGCCTCCATCTGGCTTTGGGTCACGGGACTCATCATGCCCATGGTCTATATGTTCGTCTATTACGAGGCAGGACTCTACGCCGACTTCGGCATGCAGGTCTATTACGTCCTGGCTGCCATCTACGGCCTGCTCGTATGGAAATATGGCAAGAAGCGCAACCAGAAGACCGAGGAACTGCCCATCACTAAGGTCAAACGTTCCCTCCTGCTACCCTCGCTGCTCTTCTTCCTTGCCGCATGGGGCGCACTCTACTTCATTCTGATCCGCTTCACCAACTCCACGGTTCCCGTCCTCGACTCTTTCGGCAACTCGCTGAGCTTTGTCGGCTTGTGGTGGTTGTCGCGTAAATACATCGAGCAATGGTGGGTCTGGATCGTCGTTGATATCGAACTGTCTGCCCTCTACGCCTACAAGGAAATCTATTTCACCTCGGGTCTCTACGCCCTCTACGTTGTGATCGCCGTGGCAGGCTATTTCAAGTGGAAACGTGTCATGGCCGAAGAGGCGCAAGGAATCAGCATGAAATTATAGATATTAGAAAAAAAATCTGTCTGCTATGGTTTACGAACTCATCACGCCCAAAAGCCACTTCGACGGCATCATCTTTGCGGATGGCGACTGCCCTACCCACCCTATTCCCTTGGGCATCCTGCGGTCGGGCCGTCCCGTGATCGCCTGCGACAATGCGGGGGCGCAACTCATCACGAAATGGAACATGCTACCCGATGCCATTGTCGGCGACGGCGATTCGCTACCCCAGCAGTTTAAGGACCGATACAAGGACATCATCCACTACGTCGCAGAGCAGGACTACAACGACCTGACGAAGGCCACCCGCTTCTTCCTTGAACACTATCGAAGCCCTGGCACGAAGCATCCGAGGATCTGCTACATCGGATGTACGGGCAAACGGGAGGACCACACGCTGGGCAACATCTCGCTCCCCACCTTCTATCGCCAGGAGTTTGGCGTCGAGGGGGTGCTGCCTACCGACTTCGGATGGTTTGTCTATTGTCATGGCGCATGCGAGTTTGAGAGTATTCCGAACCAACAGGTCAGCATCTTCAACCTCAATTGCTCCGCCCTGACAAGCCAAGGGCTGCAATGGCCCATCTACCCCTTTGCCCAATGGTGGCAGGGGACGGTCAACAACGCTCTGGGAAAGGCTTTCTCCATTGACGGTAACGGCGACTATATTGTCTATCGCACCTATGAGGCGAAGAGGCAACCACACGCCAAGGAGGACTAAAACAATACCGCCAAGACAGCACTTGCGTCTTGGCGGTATTTATATCGTTACTTACCACCCTTTCCCCCCTATAAAGGGGGAAGGATCAAACCTTTGTTTACTCCGGAAGGCTTATTTCAACTTGAAGGCATTCTCAATCGTACCAAGCTCGGCACTAAACATCTTGTCGGTCTTCAATCGCTTTTCCACTTGTGTGCAACTGTGAATGACCGTGCTATGGTCGCGATTGCCGATGAGTTTGCCAATACGAGATGCTGGCATCTTCGTGTATTTTTGCGACAGATACATGCTCACCTGGCGGGCCGTCACGATGTCGCGCTTACGCGAACGGGAGTTGACAGCCGTAGTAGTGACACTAAAGTGTTCGCACACACGCTCTAAGATCTCATCTACCGTGAGCGGCTCGTTGTCAACCTTCACGGCACGCTTGATGACTCGTTCGGCCAACCGCATGTCGATGTCGCAATTATAGACGACCGAATAGGCCAATAGCGAGTTGATGACGCCCTGCAAGTCGCGGACGCTTCCATTGGCCGTCTGGGCTATATAGCGGATAACGTCTTCGGGGATAGTGAGACCATCGCGACGAATCTTGTTGTGAAGGATATCTACACACAGTTCCACATTGGGCTTTTCGAGCTCGGCAATAAGTCCACAGGCAAAGCGCGTGAGCAGTCGCTCGTTCATGCCTTTGAGGTCCACGGGCGGGCGGTCGGAGGCAAGGATAATGCGCTTTCCGTTGCGGAAGAGGTGGTTGAAGATATGGAAGAACGTATCCTGCGTCTTGATGGCCGTCATCCACTCCTGGATATCATCCACGACCAAGATGTCGATGGTCTGATAGAAGTTAATGAAATCGTTGGTCGTATTGTTCCTCACCGAGTTGGTGTACTGCACCTGAAAGAGACGCGCTGAGATATAGAGCACACGCTTCTGCGGATAGAGCTGCTTGGCTCGCATACCGATGGCATTGACGAGGTGGGTCTTTCCGCAGCCCGACGGTCCATAGATAAACATCGGGTTAAATTGCGTCGTGTTCGGATGCTCGGCTATGGAGAGTCCGATGGAGCGCGGCAGCTTGTTGCTATCGCCCTCCAGGTAGTTATTGAAGGTCTTGTGCGGATCCAGCTGCGGATCGAGGTCCTGCGGAGCAGCATCCATCGGCGTAGGACTTTGGTTGGCGCGGTCGGTCGGACGACGCGTGTCCACCTTGTTCGAGGGCTCCCCCTGCAGGTCCTGCGTCAGATGATGGGCCTTGTCGGTAACGACACGGTAGGTCAACTTGATACCATGACCAAAGCAACGGGTAAGGACCGAGGACAGCAAACTGACATAGTTCTCCTCCAGATACTCATAGAAGAATGCGCTGGGTACCTGCAGAAGCAACGTCTTCGTGTCGGCATTATACGACTCAAAGACGAGGGGCTTGAACCATGTGTTATACTGTTGCTCTTCGACGTTCTCCTTTATCAGTCGCAAGGAGCTGTCCCATAGAGCATTTGAGTTTACTGTCATTAATCTATACTGGTCTATTTAATTGCCAAGACGGGCTTAAAGCCCAATTTGCGGATGCAAAATTACAAAAAAAAATTCGAACCGTAAAGTCGGCATAAAAGCCGTCACGAAGAAAGGAAAACGTAAAATGCGTAGTTACCGACACTTAGGCTACAAATAAAAAAGCCTTATAAAAGAGATTTTTGGCCGTTTCAAAGGTCTTGATAATCAAAGGTTTCGAAGGGTTTAACGCGTTTGTAACAAAATAGCGTAAAGAAACAGGAAAAACGCTATAACTACCTGATGCACAGAAACGTTAACCGTAACCAAAGTTAGCTATTCACTATCCTTTTTATTTAGACCATATTTAAACTAAGAAATATTTTGGTTTCGCAAGAGGAAAAAACAACTCGACCAAGCTACTTTCATGCTTCAATCTGTCTATTCTACCGAGGGTATGATTGACACCCTGCCAACCCACCCACCAAATCGTCTCAAGAACAGAGACACTATGCTTCGCTATATAATATAGGTATAAAGGGCAGTGTTGGGCTTGCAACACCACACTTTCACAGATATTCATCAAGAAGTAGCGGCGATCATTTATTTGCTCTCCTTGCGCAGCTCGTCACGAATCTCGGCAAGCAACTTCTCCGTAGGCGTAGGCTCAGCAGGGACAGCCGGCGCAGGAGTTTCCTCCTTGTGCTTGGCCAGTTTGTTGACGGCCTTGATCATCACAAAGATACAGAAAGCGACGATCAAGAAGTCGATGACATTCTGCAGGAACACACCATACTTCACCTCTGCATCTTCGACCTTGAAGCTCAGATTGGAGAAATCGACTCCACCCGTGATGACTCCGATGACAGGCATGAAGACGTCGTTCACGAGAGACGAGACAATCTTGCCAAAAGCACCACCAATGATGACACCTACCGCCATGTCCATCACATTGCCACGCATGGCAAACTGTTTAAACTCTTTCAAAAATGCACTCATTTTCCCTTGCTTTGATTTTTATTCATTTTAAAACCATTATTAGTTCACACGCGGATAGCAAAATCATCAGCTACCCGTGTTTTTAGTATTTTTAATACTCGTTCCGAGTGCAAAGTTAAAAAATAAATGTAACTTTGCGGCGCAAACAGATAAAAAATATACTTCAAATAGTAAATAGGTATTTTATCAACATTTATAATTACATTCAAAAATGGTAAAAGTAGCAATTAACGGATTCGGTCGCATTGGCCGTTTGGCTTTCCGTCAGATGTTTGAGGCTGAGGGTTATGAGGTTGTAGCAATCAACGACCTTACTTCTCCTAAGATGCTCGCTCACCTTCTCAAGTATGACACGGCTCAGGGTGGTTTCGCTGGCAAGTTCGGCGAGAACAAGCACACCGTTGAGGCAACCGAGAACTCCATCATCGTTGATGGCAAGGAGATCACGATCTATGCTAAGCCGAACGCTGCCGAGCTGCCTTGGGGCGAGCTCGGAGTCGACGTCGTTCTTGAGTGCACAGGCTTCTACACCTCTAAGGAGAAGGCTTCTGCCCACCTCGCTGCTGGTGCTAAGAAGGTGGTCATCTCCGCTCCTGCCGGCAAGGACCTCCCCACGATTGTTTACAACGTTAACCACAAGACGCTGACCGCCGAGGACAAGGTGATCTCAGCTGCTTCCTGCACAACCAACTGCCTCGCTCCGATGGCTGCAGCGCTCCACGCTTACGCTCCGATCCAGTCTGGTATCATGTCCACCATCCACGCTTACACGGGCGACCAGATGATCCTTGATGGTCCTCAGCGCAAGGGCGACCTCCGTCGTTCACGTGCCGGTGCTCAGAACATCGTCCCCAACTCTACGGGTGCTGCCAAGGCTATCGGCCTCGTCATCCCTGAGCTCAACGGCAAGCTCATCGGTTCTGCACAGCGCGTTCCGACGCCGACGGGCTCTACGACGATTCTCGTCGCTGTTGTCAAGGGCAAGGACATCACCGTTGAGGGTGTCAACGCTGCTATGAAGGCCGCCACCACGGAGTCCTTCGGCTACACCGAGGAGCAGATTGTCTCTTCCGACATCATCGGCATGAAGTACGGCTCGCTCTTCGACGCTACGCAGACGATGGTCGCCAAGGTTGACGATGACACCTACCACGTGCAGGTTGTCTCTTGGTACGACAACGAGAACTCTTACACTTCTCAGATGGTTCGCACCATCAAGTACTTCGCCGAGATCTAATCTCCCGACATGCTTGATGGATAGCAGCGCCCTTTTGCCCTCAGGGCAAATGCTGCGCCTATCGAAGTGATTACAAGTCTAAGAAGCCATTCCTTATTGCGAGGGATGGCTTCTTTTTGTATCATTTCCCCAGCAATCCTTAGGGACCGCATAGTACATAGCCTTAGGGCTTCTATAGGGGAAAATACCAGCCTGAGGAACACAAAGAAGTACGTAGTCGGGTTTTTCTTTCGTAAGGGTTGGGTAATTCATGGAAATAATGTAACTTTGCAATCGAAAAGAAAGAAAGCTGAAAGATGGAGAAAGATACAATGATAACAGTCACGGTAAGCGACGCAGCCCTGCGCCAAGCAGCCGAAGAAGGGATGGACGAGTTTGTCAAGGTGTTTATCGATGGCATCCTGAAAGCCATCGGCGGCCAACTGACCAACGAGAACATGGCACGGCTCAATGCGGACCAAATCACGCTTCTGGGCTGGAGCTATCTCCACGAAGAGGTGTCGGACGGCGGCTATGTGCAGCTTATCTACAACGGGCTGGGCGCATTTATCTTCAAAAACCCCTTTGCCCGCATGATGCGCGAATGGGGACTGCAAGACCTCTACTCCCATCTGCAGCGATGCAAGAAGTGGTACACTCAGTATCATGAGCAACTGGAGCAGGAGATGAGCGACGACGACTTCATGGCCATCTACGAACAGATGCCAGAGTTTGACGACTTCGACGACGACTTTGTGGTCAACGAGGAGAAGTGGACGGCACAGATAGCAGCCTACATCGACGACCATATCGACGACTTTGCCAAGATCGTGACCCCATAACCAACTTCTTCGGCAAGACCACGGGACAGCTTCAAGATGAAAGCTTCGCCCATTCGGCCTTACAAGAAGGCCAACATCACTATCAAACGACAAAGAATGAACAAGGAAGAGCAAGAAAGAAGAAAAAAAAGCCCCGTGCAAATTCGCAACAAGAAGGCTTCGTTCGAATATTTCTTCGTTGATACCTATACGGCGGGCATCGTGCTCACGGGCACGGAAATCAAGTCGATACGAGCGGGCAAGGCTTCGCTCACCGACTCTTTCTGCTATATTACCCGTGGCGAAATGTGGGTGGAGGGCATGAACATATCGCCCTACTTCTACGGTTCCTACGCCAACCACGAGGCCCGGAGAACCCGCAAACTGCTGCTCAACCGCAAGGAGTTGAACAAGATTCAGCGGGCATTGCAGGACAGGGGATTGACCGTGGTGGGCTTGCGGCTCTTTCTCAACGAGCGGGGGCTGGCCAAGGTCGTCGTAGGTCTGGCCCGGGGGCGCAAGGCCTACGATAAGCGCGAGTACCTCAAGGAGAACGACGCCAAGCGCGAGATGGACAAGGCGATGAAGAAATATCGGGCGTAACCTCGGAGAGCATCCCGGGGCCGATCGTCCTGCCGCTGCCTGCTGTCGGGTGGAATCGGATCGTACGGCTATTCGAAACGCTTTGCAGGGAGCGGTTTCCCTGCGGCGGCTTTTCGGATCGGAGAAACGGTTCGCATCCCGAGGGGCGGACTTCGGCGATCATTCCGCTTCCCGTTCGCTTCTGGGAGGGGGCGACTATGTCGGTGCGAAGGTTTGCCGGAGGTGTTGTGCTTGT
>ERZ779797.848-NODE-848-length-11627-cov-3.954200_pt1 | contig 11627 bp, 7 predicted proteins | sample MGYA00511886_ERZ779797 | MGnify/ENA primary metagenome ERZ779797 (study PRJEB29588, sample SAMEA2155055) | human gut metagenome | biome: human gut; feature: human-associated habitat; material: faeces | place: Denmark | collected 2008/2010 ... | reverse complement strand
CTCGGTTAACAGCCGAGTGCTCTACCATTGAGCTATCGAGGAATATATCGTTGCATTTAACTAAACGCAAAGTAGATTATATGAAATATTTCCAATCAAGTCAAGACTTATTTTCAATATTTTATCCGTAATCTACAAACGGAGATGGAGGGATTTGAACCCTCGCGCCGCGCGAACGACCTACACCCTTAGCAGGGGCGCCTCTTCAGCCACTTGAGTACATCTCCAATGCCTAAAAAACACATTTTACCAATCGGTGTTATTTAGTTCCGCGTCAACACGCTAAATTAGAATAACAAATATTGTACTAAATGTCAAGAGGTAATTATATACCCTTAGCATAATAGCATCCTATTTTTTATTATTTTATTCCAATAACTTATTCATAAGAAAGAAGCGTATTCACGCCATCGTCACCTTCCATATAATGAACTGTGATTACATCACCTTCCTCAATCTTGATCAGGCTTTCATTTTCAGCAAAATTCTGTTTGTAGACAGAACGATCTTTCGCTGTAATATACACATATGTCTCATTCTCTACCGTGATGTACCGGATCTGTGTGACTGTAATCTTCTTACTCAACGTATCTTCACTGACATCGTTTCCACTTGTCGTTATGCTGTTTTCGGCAAGCAGCTTCCGGTAACTTGCAAGTGCTTCCTTCTGTGTCGCACCGGTTGCCACAATGCTGTATTTCTCCACATTGACAAGTGCATACATCTTCACGAGTCCCGCATTATCTTTGAGCACCATGATATAGGTTGGTACATTTCCGATGTTGATCAGAGATGGGAATGATGACGTGTACCCGAGGTTTTGTACCTGTCCCTCCGCAGAGGACATCGCGGAATGCTCTTCCGCACCTGCGATTGCAAAATATTTACTCTCCGCAGTTCTTGAATTCATCAATACGAACCCGATGTTCGACTGGTCTCCATTGACGGATGTCACACCTGTGTATACCCACACATCGCCATCCATCACCTTGTAACCATAATCATCGGTTGTCACCTTGCAGCCTTTGTTTCCAATCTTGCTGTTAATGAATCCACCTGACAGCATACCATACCAGTTATACCGGTCACATAAGAGATCACCATCATACACGCGATCTACCCAATTTGGAATATTACCCAGATCCATATATTCACAATCCCCGCTGCATGGATCACAGAGCACGATTCCCTTCACGTCCTTCGCTCCAAATAACCCTGCATTCGGCTTTAATACCGGACAGATATAATATGGATTTCCTTCGTTATCGAGTTCAAAATAATATCCGTTGAAATCATAAGTCGGATATGAAAGCTGTACATGCCGCTGCAGATTCTTGCCAAAATATGCAGAGGAAGAATACTGAATCGGCTTTTCAATCTTCACATAATCTGCTTCATTTTTGACCGGATCAACGAGCACATATCCCGGAATTCCCGCGTCTTTATTATTCAGATATTTGATAAATCCCGCATATTCAAGCGGTGCAACCTTCATCGGCACACCATTATAATCAATGGTGCTGTATGTCTCGCTCACCTGATACTGGCTGACAACGTCAGACAGGGAACCAATCGAACGATCACCGATGATTCTCGCACTGTCCGTATCCATCAGTGCTATGTTGTTGATATTCTCACTTTCCGGTACATCCGTTGCAAAATCACCATCCTCAACCTTGATGATTCCTGCATATTTCGATGCACGGAACAATTGAGAAGATGCCAGCCCGCCTATAATCAATCCTACAATCAACACAAGGATTGCTGTAAATGAAACCATTACCACCTTTGTCGAACCAACGGCTTCTTTGATATTGCCTTTTTTAGTAATGCGTGTACCTTTGAAATCAAAGGAGCAGAATCCGATTGCCGCAAGCGTAAGTATCACCCATGTCCAGAATCCAGAGGTATGTACATTGATTGCCGGTGTCAGGAAATAATAAAACAACACTTCCACAACGAGCAGCAACCCATACAGAAGAATGTTTGATCTGCGTATAGCAAATCCTGGTTTTCCGTTTTTCTGCTGTTTCTTCCTGCGCTCCTTTTCCATATCTACATCATATTCGACTTTAACCTTGTTTTTTGCCATATTAACACCTGCCTTTTTCATTATATTTGTTACATACTGTTAGTCAGAAAGATGGTCAAATGACCATCTTCCTGACCAAGTCTATGAATAATATTTCTGATTTTTACTTTTAGGTTTATCTGGTTCTGTCCTTTTTAACTCTCCTATTTTAAGCATTCTATCCAGATAGTGCCTTCTAAAATAAGATCGTTCCAGATTAAATTCTTTCAGAATTTCACTTGCTGATTTTGGTATTCTGCAAAATTCAATAATTTTGTTTTTCATATCTTGGTCACTATCTTGGTCATTATGACCAAGATAATCGTAATTATCCAATAGTTTCAAATACCTATCACAAGCCTGACACAACACCATAATTCCAGACTCATTAATATCATATTCCGGCAATGGTCCATCATAAAGTGCACAACCTTCTTTAATCTTTTCAAAGCCTCTTCCCCAAGCCTCAATCATTCCGCTTTTAAAAAATACATTTGCTAAATTCGGATTATATGGTTTGGAAGAATGCTTCATAAACAACTTGTCCGTTGTATCCAAATTAGGAGGCATTTCACCATCATTCCAAACATATATCTTATCCTCATAAACACTAATTTGAATAGGATTACAACTGCTATAGTCTTTATGAACAATTGCATTTAAAAGAATCTCTCGAAATGCATCTTTATGAAACATAAACTGTTCAATCCTCTGAATACCTTCATAAGCAATACGTGCTTTCATATATTTCGTGTACACTAAATCTATGGTTTTATCCACTTGCTCAAGCAATGGACCATGCACTTCATCCTGATATTTCAAATCGGAATCCGATTTTCCAAAGAAACCAATTTTAACATAGGCTCCTGTAACCCATTTTTCTGGATCATTATAAAATGCTAACATAGCTGCCCTTATTAAATATCCATTTTCATCTATCAGATGCAAATTATCCATAAGCACTTCATCAGACACATTTACATCTTCCTGAGTCAATCTGCCACGTCTAACCGACTTTTCCTTAAATAACTGTATTGCATCCTGTTTCAAATCTGTTACCGAAAGTTTAGGCAATGGTACTCCATCCCACGTTCTTCCTTGTGTTTTTAACAATGTCCTTTCTAATTCCTTTCCAGTAATCTCACGCATAGTACTACCAGAACGATAATAATATTTTCCTCGAAAACTGATTAATGAGGGATATTTATCAACAATTATTTCCAAATATTCTAAGCCATCTTTATACAATAAATTTACATCCGCAATAATTCCCATTGTATCTGTAATTTTGCTTGGAATCAGTTCTAACAATTCTTTCGCATTATCAATTCCAATAACATTACCATCATCATCCGTTCCGATATATATTGTTCCACCATATGCATTTGCATATCCGCAAATCCACTTCAAATATTCATCACGCCATGCCTGTTTCCATTCTACCGACTGATGTTCTTTTTCTTTCATCTACTACCCCAACTTTAATATTCATATTTTTAATTATGCTCCTTCAGATAATCTGCAACCGCCGTCTCATACAGATTGTGTCCCTCGCTGTCGATCACGACGATTACCGGAAGATTCTCCACGCGCATCTTACGGATTGCCTCGGTTCCAAGGTCATCATAAGCGATTACCTCGGACTCCTTGATACATTTGGATAAAAGTGCACCCGCTCCGCCGACGGCTGCCATATATACGGCTTTTTCCTTCACGATTGCATCAATGACTGCCTGACTGCGCTTGCCTTTTCCAATCATGCCCTTCAACCCTTTTGAAAGCAGAAGCGGTGTATATTTATCCATACGGCTGCTCGTGGTAGGTCCTGCGGAACCGATGACCTGTCCCGGCTTCGCCGGTGTTGGTCCGAGATAATAGATTGTATTTCCTGTGATATCCAGTGGCAGAATCTTATCCTCATACAGCTTTGCACCGGTGTAATCCACTTCCGGATGTTTCTCCTGTTCCACGCAGATAGCATCATACATTCGCTTGTGTGCAGCATCTCTGGCACTGTAGATTGTGCCGGTCAGATAGATATAATCTCCTGCATGAAGCTCCTTTAATTCCTCTTCGCTAAATGGTACTGCAATATGTCGTTCCATTCTCTAATCCTCCACTATTTTTTTATTGTGTTTACTTCGTCAGCATATATCCCTTTATAAACATTCTTTTTATCATAGTCTGCTCATCATCAATTTCAAAACTGATATACGTTACAATCAGTTTTTCTGTATCACTGATTTGAATTTCGTAGACTTTATCTTTTTCATCTACATCCTGATTTTCATTTTTATCTTCCAAGTCCTTATAATATGAAATGCAGGAAGTAAGATCTACACCCTCATATACATTGTCTCCGGCTGTGATTGTTTTGCTCTCATATTCTTGAACAGAACATTCATCCCGCCAATGTTCATCTACCCCATAGATTTTTTCATAACCACGGATGGTCAATCCACCCTCTTCAATCGGATATGCATTGAAATACACGGATTTCCATTGATCTTCACTGTCCCGATCATACAGCATGTTATGTAATTCATCCTGCTCCGCTTCCATGAGATTGGTCTTTATGTATCGTCTGCCATACGCATTTCCACGCAAATAATCATATGCTTCCGCAGCCACTTTCTTATCCAATGTCCGATTCTTAACTAACCGGCTTTTCTGTGACTGATACGACAGATATTGCGCATTTCCAAATGGAAGCAGAAGTCCGACAAATAAAAATCCAACTAAGACTAGAATCAGATTTTCATAGTGCCAGTTTATTTGTGTTTTCGTCTGATTTATTTCATTTGCATGTTCTGTTCCTGTATCACCGGTATCTGCCTGATTATTATATGTTTTTTTCCTGCCTGCAAGTCTTGCATACCTTGCATAGATTTTCTCCCACAGAATATAGATGACCTGTAGCAAGATAAACATCCACGCCGCATATCGCTGTTCCGTCAGTCCATATGCTTTGACACGCACTGACATAGAATAGATTTCAAGCAGGATAAATGGTGCATAGATATATTTCGTAATAGAAATAAGTTTCGCATAACGTGAAGTCTTCTCCTCCACGAACCCGGATGCCATCATCCAGATTGGCATACCTATCGCGAAAAGACTCGCACAGATACTGAAGATTTCGTTGCTCGGAACCTCCTGCGTCACGAAGATTTTTACCACATAGAGATAGATTACGAACATCGCAATCCACACGCATGGAAGTAGCACATACGATACAAATTTCTTCGTAAATGCCGCGTTATCTTCGCTTGTGTCCGAGACAGCAAGCAGGCAGGTTGGAAAATACGCAAGTGCACTCAGCATTAACTGGATATTCAACTCCACTCTGAACGTATCTATATCCACAAGCAATGCATCAATAATTTCAAGAATCAGGATAACCGCAATATTTAACACCAGATAGACACCAACTGCCCGGAGCAATGCGAATATAATCCGTCCGATACAATGTGGCAGATCCAGTTTCTGCTGCCGGAGCAATACATAAATTGCAAGAAGCACCGTGCATGCAATGTAAAAATACAGGATACTTTCAAATATCAGATTCGGTATATCCGCTTTCTGTGCTTTAAAAATCTCTGACAAATTCTCAAATACGATTGCAATCACAAACGTTATGCCATATCCGATCAGCCATTTCTGTTTGTTTTTCTGTGCTTCTTCTGCTGTTTTCTTCCACAGACTCTCAACCAGAAAATTTCCGGCAAGCCAGATAGAACACACAATCACGATAGATTCTATATCAAACCCTTTTTTCTGATTTGCTATGATGCTCACAACCGCTATGATAAACGCACAGAAAATACTCGCAGCATAACGTATGTAAATCTGTTTGAATTTCGCCATATTCTGGTTGATATAATTTGAAACCTTTCCCAAGTACATATCTCCTTTCTTTCAGGCACGCATGATTCTCGTTTATAACCTACACATGCATCCATCCAATCTCCTGTACATTTTTCTCTGTCATTTCATCCCTATCCTTTATATTTCTACAACACAACTGTCTTGTGACGGTTTACATGACAGCACATATTGACTGCAAGTGGCATACCTGCGATATGCGTTGCGTAGGTTTCAATATTGACTGCAAGCGCCGTTGTCTTTCCTCCAAGTCCTCCAGGACCGATACCAGTCTTATTCACAAGCTCCAATATCTCATCTTCAAGCTTCGCAATATGTGCCTTCTCCGAGTGTGAACCTGCCGGTCTCGTGAGTGCTTTCTTCGCAAGCTTTGCCGCAAGCTCAAAATCACCGCCAAGTCCGACACCGACTACCATCGGCGGACAGGCATTTGGTCCGGCATCCTTCACTGCTGCAAGCACAGACTGGCGGATTCCTTCTTCTCCGTCTGCCGGCTTCAGCATATAGACCTTACTCATATTCTCACTTCCAAAGCCCTTCGGTGCAATCGTGATTTCCAGCTGATCTCCCGGTACAATATCATAATGGATGATTGCCGGTGTATTATCTCCGGTATTTTCACGCTGCAACGGATCTTTTACGACAGATTTTCGCAGATATCCTTCCGTATATCCTCTTCTCACACCTTCGTTGATGGCATCTGTGAGATTCATTCCTTCAATGTGCAGATTCTGTCCAACATTCACGAAGAACACTGCCATTCCTGTATCCTGACAGATTGGTGTCTGATCTTCTCCGGCAATCTCCATATTCTCGATCAACTGATTCAAGATCTGCTTGCCGAGTGTGCTGTCTTCCTCTTTTGCCGCCTGACGTATCTTTCCATCCATATCATCTGCCAGATACAGATTGGCCGAGATACACATTTCTTTCACTGCTTCAATGATTTTGTCTGTGTGTAATGTTCGCATGGTTTACTCCTTTTTAACATACTAAGGCTGCTACACGATTTCTCATATAGCAGCCCTTTTCTTAATCATCCAAATAGTCGTCTTTATCCTTCGTATCAATTCCGCGTTTCTTATTCTGTGCACGCACATAAATCGAAACAAAAATGTATGTCACAAATAACAATACAAATATAACACCTACCCAGTACATAAGTGCATATAAGAAATTGGATACGCCATCCATCTTGGAAAGACCTTCCAAGCCCTCTTTAATACTATCGTTCATCGCTTTTCCCTCTTTTCACGATTTACTTATCTTCCGGACTCTCCGGCTCTTCTACATTACCTTCTTCATTGTCTGCCTCATTCATCTCGCGTTCCATCATCTCTAAAGACTCGGATTCATCTGCAGATTTCTGACGAACCTTTGCAATACTTGCAACGGTAATATCGCTTTCCAGATCCATGTTGATGAGCTTCACACCGGTTGTAATTCTGCCTAATATAGAGATATCCTTACACAGGAGTCTTATTACAATACCCTGGTTGGTAATCAGCATGATCTCGTTATCATCATTGACCGCCTTAAATCCTACAACGGTTCCGGACTTGTCTGTGATCTTGTAACACTTCACACCCTTACCGCCACGGTGCTGTGGTGTAAATTCTTCGACAAGAGTACGCTTACCAAGACCATTCTCGGATACGATCAGAAGTGCTTCGCCCTGTGTATCAAGCTGCATGCCGATAACCTCATCATCACCGGCAACACTCATACCGATGACACCCATCGATGTACGTCCGGTTGAACGAACCTCCTTCTCATTGAAGCGGATACACATACCCTGCTTTGTAATCAGGATGATATCCTTCGTATTGTTCGTTGCCTTTACTTCGATCAGCTCATCGCCCTCTTTCAGGGTGATTGCTGCAAGTCCGGACTTACGAACATTTGCATACTCGGTAATCTTTGTCTTCTTGATCATACCATTCTTTGTAGCCATGATCAGGTATCTTCCCTCATGGTACTCACGAATTGGAATGACTGCTGTGATCACTTCATCCGGCTGGAGCTGTAAGAGGTTTACGATTGCCGTTCCTCTTGCAGTACGTCCGGATTCCGGAATCTCATACGTCTTCAGACGATATACACGTCCCTGATTCGTGAAGAACATGATGTAATGATGCGTCGTTGTCATAAACAGATTCTCGATGAAATCATCCTCGATTGTCTGCATGCCCTTGATGCCCTTGCCACCACGATTCTGACTCTTGAAGTTGTTGATTGTCATACGCTTTACATAGCCAAGCTTTGTCATAGCGATTACAACATTTTCCTTCGGAATCAGATCTTCAACTGTGATATCATCATCCATATCAATGCCGATAGAAGTTCTTCTGTCATCGCCATATTTTGTTGCGATGATCAGGATTTCCTCCTTGATTACACCAAGGAGCAGCTTCTCATCTGCGAGAATTGCCTTCAACTCTTTGATGAGTTCCATCAATTCTCTGTATTCTTTCTCAAGCTTCTCTCTTTCCAAACCGGTCAGAGCACGCAGACGCATATCTACGATAGCCTGTGCCTGTGCATCGGACAAACCGAAACGCTCGATCAATGCAAGCTTTGCATCGGCAACGGATTTGGAACTACGGATGATTTGAATAACCTCATCAATATTATCGAGGGCAATCAATAATCCCTCTAAGATATGAGCACGATCTTCCGCTTTGTTCAAGTCAAACTTCGTTCTTCTTGTGACAACCTCTTCCTGATGCTTGATATAATATCCAAGCATTTCCAGGAGATTTAATACCATAGGCTGTCCATCAACCAACGCCAGCATGATTACACCAAATGTATCCTGCATCTGTGTGTGCTTGTATAACTGGTTCAGCACGATATTCGCATTGCAGTCTTTTCGAAGCTCGATCACGATACGCATACCCTCACGGGAACTCTCATCACGGAGCGCTGTGATACCCTCAATCTTCTTATCCTTGACAAGCTCTGCAATCTTCTGGATCAGCTTTGCCTTATTTACCATGTATGGAAGCTCAGTCACAACGATTCTCTGCTTTCCATTTGCCATCGGCTCGATCTCGGATACGGCACGTACCTTGATCTTACCACGACCGGTTCTATATGCTTCATTGATACCGGCTGTACCAAGGATAGATGCACCCGTTGGGAAATCCGGTCCCTTGATGATTTCCATGATTTCTTCGATTTCTGTCTCACGGTCCTCATTCACACGGTTATCAATGATCTTAACGACTGCATTTACTACCTCACGCAGATTGTGAGGCGGAATATTGGTAGCCATACCTACAGCGATTCCTGTCGTTCCGTTAATGAGAAGGTTGGGCAGCATAGCCGGCAGTACCACCGGCTCCTTTTCGCTATCGTCAAAGTTTGGCATAAAATCTACAGTATCTTTATTGATGTCAGACAACATCTCCATGGAAATTTTAGACAGACGAGCCTCTGTATAACGCATGGCCGCAGCACCATCTCCATCTACCGAACCAAAGTTACCGTGTCCGTCTACCAGCGGATAACGGGTAGACCAGTCCTGTGCCATATTAACCAATGCGCCGTAGATGGAGCTGTCACCATGAGGATGATATTTACCCATGGTATCACCAACAATACGGGCACTCTTACGATGGGGCTTGTCGGGACCATTGTTCAGTTCGATCATAGAATAGAGTACACGTCTCTGTACCGGCTTCAGACCGTCTCTGACATCCGGCAGGGCTCTGGCAATGATAACGCTCATGGCATAGTCGATGAACGATTTCTGCATCTCCTCGGAGTATTCTGTTTTTATGATTCTGCTGTCGTCCATTTCTAATCTCCGTTCTTCTGATATCTGATATTAAATATCAAGCTCCGCATCTGTCGCGTGATCGTAAATAAAGGCTTTTCTGGGCGGTACATCCGTACCCATGAGAAGCTCGGTCATCTCGGAAGCCATGCGGGCATCCTCGATCTCTACTAATTTCAACAATCTGCGTTCCGGATCCAGTGTGGTCTCCCACAGCTGTTCGGCATCCATCTCACCCAGACCTTTGTATCGCTGTAAGGTAAAGGGACCCTTATGGGTCTTACGATACTTTTCCAGTGCTTTGTCGTCATACAGATATTTTTCTTCCCCTTTGGATGGCATGGCCTTATATAAGGGAGGCATGGCTATGTATACGTGACCTTCGAAGATCAGGTCAGGCATGAAACGGTAAAATAAGGTAAGCAGCAATGTGGAAATATGGGCACCGTCCACATCGGCATCCGCCATGATGATGATCTTGTCATAGCGCAGTTTCGTGATGTCAAAATCATTGCCGTATCCTTCGGAAAAACCACATCCAAATGCATTGATCATCGTCTTGATCTCTGCATTTGCAAGCACCTTGTCAATACTTGCTTTCTCAACATTTAAAATCTTACCACGAATCGGCAGGATTGCCTGAAAATTACGGTCACGCGCCGTCTTTGCAGAACCTCCCGCGGAATCTCCCTCGACGATAAATATCTCACAGATCGACGCGTCCCTGCTCTCACAGTTTGCAAGCTTTCCGTTGGAATCAAAAGAGAATTTCTGTTTTGTCAGAAGATTCGTCTTTGCACGCTCCTCGGTCTTGCGGATCTTTGCCGCTTTCTCCGCGCAGGAGATCACGGTCTTTAATACCTCTAAATTTTTGTCAAAATAAAGCTGTATCTCATCCCCGGTCACTTTTGCCGTGACACGCGATGCATCCTGATTGTCCAGTTTCGTCTTGGTCTGTCCCTCAAAACGTGGATCCGGGTGTTTGATGGAAACGATCGCCGTCATACCATTACGGACATCCGCTCCCGTAAAATTAGAATCCTTTTCCTTTAAAATGCCAAGTTCTCTCGCATAGGAATTGATGACTGTGGTAAACACCGTCTTAAATCCCGTGATATGCGTACCACCCTCCGCATTAAAAATATTGTTGCAGAATCCTAAAATATTCTCATGGAACTCATTGGTATACTGGAATGCTGCCTCAACCGTGATTCCGTCCTGCTCGCCCTTAAAATACACCACATCGTGAAGCACCTCGTTCTTTTTGTTCAGATCCTTGACAAAACCAATGATCCCCTCTTCCTCATGATATACAATATGTTCCACTTCCGGTCCACGTTTATCCTCATAAATAATCGTCAGTGCCGGGTTCAAGTATGCCGTCTCATGCATACGGCTTTTTACTTCGTCCTCTTTGAATCTGGTCTTTTCAAAAATCTCAGGATCCGGAAGAAAATTGACCTTCGTACCGGTTTTTTTCGTTTTTCCAATGGTCGGAAGAAGCCCGTTTTCCAGTTCCACCACCGGAATACCACGCTCATAACCATCGTGATGAATGTAACCATCCCTGCTGATCCATACATCCATATGTGTCGATAATGCGTTTACAACAGACGAACCTACTCCATGCAGTCCTCCACTGGTCTTATAAGCGGAATCATCAAACTTTCCTCCTGCATGCAGCGTCGTATAAACAATACGCGCAGCTGAAACTCCCTTTGCATGCATGCCGACCGGAACGCCTCGTCCGTTATCCTCAACGGTACAGGAACCATCCGCTTCTAATGTTACACAGATCGTATCGCAGGCTCCCGCAAGATGTTCATCCACTGCATTGTCCACAATCTCGTAGATCAGGTGATTCAATCCTTTGCGCGAAACACTTCCGAT
>ERZ779797.837-NODE-837-length-11725-cov-3.973693_pt1 | contig 11725 bp, 10 predicted proteins | sample MGYA00511886_ERZ779797 | MGnify/ENA primary metagenome ERZ779797 (study PRJEB29588, sample SAMEA2155055) | human gut metagenome | biome: human gut; feature: human-associated habitat; material: faeces | place: Denmark | collected 2008/2010 ... | reverse complement strand
CGGAGGCGAAGTATTCCCACGCACCGGACTATCCGGTGGTGGCGAAGGCTGCGATTGCGGAGATGGTGCGCCAGTGTGGTGAGGTCGTCCTTGATGCGGAGGATGCGTATATAAGACGTGGCGTGATCGTACGGCATATGTTACTGCCAAAGCATCTGTTAGAGGCAGAGAAGATTATACGATATCTTTACGAGACGTATGGAAACCGGATCTATATCAGTATGATGAGCCAGTACACACCGGTTGGTGATATCGGGGTAAGGTTCCCGGAGCTTGCAGATAAAGTTCGCCGGAAATCGTACCGCAAACTGCTTGATTATGCAGTGAACTTAGGCGTGGAGCAGGCGTTTTATCAGGAAGGGGAAGTGGCAAAAGAAAGCTTCATCCCGGAATTTTATAAGGAATAACAGGAGAGACAACATGGATATATTACAGGTAATCGCAGATGAATTGCAGATTAAAAAAGGTCAGGTAGAAAAGTCGGTTGAACTGATCGACGAGGGTGCAACGATTCCATTTATCGCAAGATACCGGAAGGAAGTGACCGGCTCCTTAAATGATGAGCAGTTACGTGCGCTGTCTGAGCGTCTTGTGTATCTGCGGAACTTAGAGGAGAAGAAAGCGTCCGTACTTGCAACGATCGAGGAGCAGGGCAAGCTGACAGACGAATTAAAGAAACAGATCGAAGCAGTAATGACGATGGTAGCATTGGAGGATCTGTACCGTCCATACCGTCCAAAGCGTCGGACAAGAGCGACAATCGCCAAGGAGAAGGGCTTGGAACCACTTGCAGAGATCTTACGTGCACAGGCAACAACAAGGACGATCGAGGAAGAGGCAACCGCTTTTGTTGATGCAGAAAAAGGCGTGGAAAGCGTACAGGATGCCATCGACGGAGCCAAGGATATTCTCGCAGAAGTGTATGCGGATGATGCGGATTACCGGACGAAGCTTCGTGCGATGACAAAGGAGAGCGGAAGCCTTGTAGCAAAGGCGAAGGACGAGGAAGCAGATTCGGTCTATGAGATGTATTATGATTTCTCAGAGCCAATCAAAAAGCTGGTTGGACACCGGATTTTAGCAATCAATCGTGGCGAGGCAGAGAAATTTCTGACAGTGAAGATCGAGGCACCAAGACAGGAAATTTTACTCTGGCTTGTAAAGCAGATTATCGGAAATATGAAGCATGATAGTGCAAGCTATCTCTATGAGGCAATTACAGACAGTTATGACCGTCTGATCGCGCCTTCCATCGAGCGTGAAATACGGAATGAACTGACGGAGAAGGCAGAGGAGGGCGCCATCGGCGTATTCGGCAAGAACCTCCATCAGCTTTTGATGCAGCCGCCGATCTCCGGACAGGTTGTACTTGGCTGGGATCCGGGATTTGCACACGGAAGCAAGCTGGCAGTTGTCGATGAGACCGGAAAAGTGCTTGATACCGTCATTATCTACCCGACAAAGGGACAGAAAAACTATGATGCGGCGAAGCAGGTGTTGAAGAAGCTGATCGCAAAATATCATGTGACACTTATTTCTCTCGGAAATGGTACCGCAAGCCGGGAGTCGGAAGCGATGATCGTCGAGCTGATGAAGGAACTGAACGTGGACTTAAAATATGTCATCACGGATGAGGCAGGTGCATCGATTTATTCTGCCAGCAAGGAAGCAACGGAAGAGTTCCCGGATTTTGATGAATGGCAGAGAAGTGCGGCAAGTATCGCCAGAAGAATCCAGGATCCGCTGGCGGAGCTTGTAAAGATTGATCCGAAATCCATCGGCGTCGGACAGTACCAGCATGATATGAACCAGAAGAATCTTGGTAATGCCCTGAACAATGTCGTGGAGGACTGCGTAAACTCTGTTGGTATTGATTTGAATACTGCCAGTCCGGCATTGCTTTCGTATGTGTCCGGCATCAATAAGACACTGGCAAAATCAATCGTGTCATACCGCGAGGCAAATGGCAGCTTCAAGAACCGTAAGGAGCTTTTGAAGGTGCCGAAGCTTGGACCAAAGGCATACGAGCAGTGTGCTGGTTTCCTGCGTATCCATGGCGGAAGCGAAGCACTAGATGCGACAAGTGTTCATCCGGAAAGCTACGAGGCAACCAAGGCTTTGATGGAGAAAATCGGTGTTTCCGAGGATGATATCAAACATGGCGGCATGAAGGGTATCAGCAAAAAGACAAAGGATACGAAGAAGCTTGCGGAAGAGCTTGGCATTGGCGAGCCGACACTTGTCGATATTGTGAAAGAGCTTGAGAAGCCGGGCAGAGATCCGCGAGAGGAGATGCCAAAGCCGATCCTTCGAAGCGATGTACTGGAGATGAAAGATTTAAAACCGGGTATGGAGCTGAAAGGAACGGTGCGGAATGTGATCGACTTTGGTGCGTTTGTCGATATCGGTGTGCATCAGGATGGACTCGTGCATATTTCCCGGATGTCAGACAAATACATCAAGCATCCGCTGGAGGTCGTTTCAGTTGGAGATATCGTGGATGTGACGGTAATGAGTGTCGATCTGGACAAGCATCGGATACAGTTATCTATGATAAAATAGGGTGAAATAGAAAAATTTTAAAAAAAATCAAAAAATATGAAAATTTTTCTTGCATATTGAAAAGTTATTTGGTAAAATAGCCTATGTTGTGAGCCCGCAAAGAAGAAATATGCAGGCAGGGCTTAATATTTGTCAAGGAGGTGCTAACGGTGGCAAAGTGTAGTATTTGTGAAAAAGGAGCTCATTTCGGTAACAATGTGAGCCATTCTCATAGAAGATCAAACAGAATGTGGAAATCAAACATCAAGTCTGTGAAGGCAGTAGTTAACGGTACTCCTAAGAAGATTTATGTTTGCACACAGTGCTTGAAGTCTGGTAAGGTTGAGAGAGCCTAAGCAGATGGTAAAAAAACAGCATATTAGTATGCTGTTTTTTTTATGCCGTCCGTTGATACGCAGAGATGACAAATAAATAGAATTGCATAGCAGGTAAAAGTTGCTAAATCCTGTTAAAAAGGGTATAATGTCACTATATGACTTTAAACAGCCGGAATCAGTCTGGCTTATTACGGAAACGGAGGTAAACGCATGAAGGGTTATTTATCGAATGAAAACGGTGAAATCATTATAGAGAATGAAGTTATTGCCCAGTATGCCGGACACGCTGCATTGGAGTGCTTCGGTATTGTTGGTATGGCAACCATCAGCATGAAGGATGGTATTGCGAAGCTTTTGAAGGGCGACAGTATCAGCAAGGGTGTCAATGTAGTCATCGGTGAGAACAATGAGCTGTCTATTGATTTTCACATCATTGTGGCATATGGTGTCAGCATTTCGACGGTATGTGACAATCTGATCAGTACCGTACAGTATTCCATCGAAGAGATGACAGGTATGAAGGTGAAGGCAATCAACATCTTTGTTGAGGGCGTTCGTGTGATAGATTAATAACATAGATCAGGAGGACAGACAAAGTGGCTACAAAGGTAATTGATGCCCAGTTGTTACAGAAAGCATTTATTGCTGGCGCATACAACTTAGAGAGAAATAAAGATTATATCAACGAATTGAACGTATTCCCAGTGCCGGATGGCGATACAGGTTCCAATATGTCACTTACGATCATGGCGGCAGCCAGAGAGGGAAGTGCACTGGAGAACCCATCGATGGATGAGCTTTCCAAGAAGATTTCCAGCGGTTCCCTGCGTGGAGCAAGAGGAAATTCCGGTGTTATCTTATCCCAGCTTCTGCGTGGCTTCTGCAAGGAGATCAAGGGCAAGAAGCAGATTACAGTATCGGTACTTGCAGATGGTTTCGTACGTGCCGTAGAGACGGCATATAAGGCAGTTATGAAGCCAAAGGAAGGTACAATCCTGACTGTGGCAAAGGGCGTCGCAGAGAAGGCAGTGGAGCTTTCTGAGATGGATATGGATTTCGAGACACTCGGACAGGAGATTCTCGATCATGGTAACGAAGTGTTAAAGCAGACACCAGAGCTGTTGCCAGTATTAAAGGAAGCAGGCGTGGTTGATTCTGGCGGACAGGGACTGATGGAGTTTCTGACGGGTGCATACAACGGCCTGACAGGAAAAGAAGAGATCAAAGAGCCGGTGACATCCGGCGGTGCAGCGAAGGCACAGACGATGTCTTCGGAAGAGATTGATACATCCCATATCAAATATGGTTACTGTACAGAGTTTATCATTATGCTCGAGAAGGAATACAATGCAGAGATCGAGGCAAAGTTCAAGGAGTTCTTAACTTCAATCGGTGATTCTCTCGTTGTTGTATCGGATGATGAGATCGTGAAGGTACATGTGCATACGAATCATCCGGGACTTGCGTTTGAGAAAGGTCTGGAGTATGGTTCCCTTACAAGCATGAAGGTCGACAATATGCGTGAGGAGCATAAAGAAAAGGTCATTCATGAGCAGGATCGCAAGAAGGCTGCCGAGCAGGAAGCTGCGAAGGAAGAGCCGAAGAAGCCATTTGGGTTTGTGGCAGTTTCCGTCGGAGAAGGCTTGAATGATATCTTCAAGGATCTCGGTGTCGATCATATCATTGAGGGTGGACAGACGATGAATCCAAGTACGGAGGATGTGTTAGATGCAATCTCCAAGGTAAATGCAGAAACTGTATTTGTATTCCCGAATAACAAGAATATTATCTTAGCAGCCAATCAGGCAGCCGAGATTGAGGAAGAGAAACAGGTGATTGTGATTCCAACCAAGACGATTCCACAGGGTATCAGTGCGCTCATTTCGTTTGATGAGACAGCAACTGCCGAGGCAAATCAGGCTGGCATGGAAGATGCGATTACTGCAGTGAAGAGTGGACAGGTTACCTATGCCGTGCGTGATACTTCCATCGATGGCAAGGAGATCAAGACCGGCGATTATATGGGTATCGACGATGTAGGTATCCAGGCGGTTGGACAGGATATCACAGAGGTGGTAAAGGATCTGATTGGTGCGATGGCAGATGAGGATTCCGAGCTTCTGAGCATCTACTACGGCAGCGATGTCGAGGAGGAGAAGGCAAATGCACTGGTAGAAGCTGTGCAGGCAGCGTATCCGGACTTTGAAGTCGAAGCGCATGCAGGCGGACAGCCAATCTACTATTACATTTTGTCTCTGGAATAAAGTGAATCAACGAAATTGTCGGAAAACAATTTCATGTATAAATCCTGACAGAACGTGTGTTTTGTCAGGATTTTGTTATAGAAGATGGAAAGAAAAATATGAGAAAAGAAGACAGTATCCAGACAATTAAAGGCATTGGAGAGAAAACGGCAGAAAGCTTTGCGCGGCTTGGCATTTTTACGATCGATGATCTGCTGCATACATATCCTCGTAACTATCTAAGCTACGAGGAACCGGTGTGTATTCGGGATGCAGCAGTTGGCGAGCGGCATGCAATCCGGGCGATGATCACCTCCTATGTGACCGTCAAGCAGGTGCGGAGCTTAAAGCTTACAATCCTGACCGTCAGTGACGGTGATATGACGATGCATATGACATGGTTTAATCAGCCATTTTTAAGAAATGTGTTCCACAAGGGGGATTCGTATATCTTCGTTGGAACGGCCAAAGTAAAAAATGGCATGCGTGTCATGGAGCAGGCAGAGTATTATAAACTTCCGGTGTATGCCGGGATGCAGCAGGAAATGCAGCCGGTTTATCCGCTTACGAGCGGACTTTCGAACAAGACATTCCAGAAAGCCATCATGGCAACACGGGAGCTGATTTGTCAGATGGACGATTATGTACCGGAGGAGGTACGGGCAGAGCACAGTCTGATGGAATTATCGGAGGCGTATGAGAACATTCATTTTCCGATGAATCAGGCTGTCTTAAAAAATGCGATCCGCAGACTTGCTTTTGACGAGTTTTATCAGTTCCTCTATGATATGGCATCCATGAAGAAGACAACGCAGTTACAGGAGAATCTGCATAAGATCGTACAGGGCAAGGCAGTTGCGGATTACATATCGAATCTTCCGTTTTCCCTTACAAAGGGGCAACAGCAGGCAATCGAGGATATCTTAGCAGATATGGGTGGCGATGGTGTGATGAACCGCCTGATCCAGGGAGATGTTGGATCGGGAAAGACGGTCGTTGCGGCTGCAGCTCTGCTTGCCTGTGCGAAGGCTGGGTATCAGGGTGCGCTCATGGCACCGACGGAGGTGCTTGCGCGACAGCATTACGAGGAGTTGGCGGAGCAGTTTGCACAGTATGATATCCGCACGGCATGTCTCGTTGGCTCGACTCCACTGAAAGAGAAGCGGAGAATTTACGAAGCAATCCAGCAGGGGGAAGTCGATATTGTGATCGGTACGCATGCGCTGCTGGAAGATAAGGTGGAATTCAAAGATCTGGCACTGGTTGTAACTGATGAACAGCACCGGTTCGGCGTCAACCAGCGAAAGAAATTATCGGACAAAGGGTGTGGTGTTCATACGCTTGTCATGTCTGCCACACCGATTCCGCGGACGCTTGCCATTATTTTATATGCGGATATGGATATCTCGATTATCAAAGAGCTTCCGAAGGGCAGAAAACCGATCAAAAACTGTGTGGTTGGCACGAATTACCGCCAGACGGCATATCAGTTTATCGCCGGACAGATCGCCGAGCACAGTCAGATCTATGTGGTCTGTCCGATGGTGGAAGAAAGCGAGACGCTCGACGTGACGAATGTCACAGAATATGTGGATACGATGCGGGCAAATTTACCTGCAGGCACACGGATTGAGATGCTGCACGGACAGATGCGGGCAGATGAGAAAAATGAGATCATGAAACGGTTTTCGGAAGGTGAGATTGACGTGCTTGTATCGACAACGGTTATCGAGGTGGGCGTCAACAATCCGAATGCAACCGTGATGATGGTGGAAAATGCAGAGCGGTTTGGACTGGCACAGCTGCATCAGCTGAGGGGCAGAGTCGGACGTGGAAAGAAGCAGTCGTATTGTATCTTCATCAATGGGAAAGAATCCGAAGAATCAATGGAACGTCTGCGTGTGCTGGAAAATTCCAACGATGGATTCTTTATCGCAAGTGAAGACCTGAAACTCCGAGGACCGGGAGATTTCTTTGGAATCCGACAGAGCGGCGATGCATTGTTTGAGCTTGCGGATATCTACAATCATGCGGATATGCTGCAGCTTGCACAGGACATGCTCAAAAAATACGGAAAGACGATACAGCCGGTCCGCAGAAACCGGGGAGGAATCTCTGAGACCGTGTTATAGAAAAAACGCCAGATTTCCTATGAAAACGGTTGCCGAAAAGGGCAAAAAAGCATATAATAGGCACGTGTTTAATTAAATAAGATAAGAGGAATGACATGAAAGTAAAAGTAGGGTATATTACACGCTGGAGAAGAGCCATTTTCTTTACTCTGGTGGCATGTATTGTTGTATTTGGACTGGTATCTACCGTATGTGCGAAGCTGATCGAAGCGGCACTTGTTTCGAATATGGTAAGTGTTGCGGCACTGCTTCTGTGCATCGTTGTATTTGTGCTTGTATTGAGTGACAAATGGGAACGCTTTGAGGGCGAAGGAATCGCCGCGATTGAGAACGGGGAATTTACATATCATGATAAGAAGCGCCATATCGAGATTGCGATGGATGATATAAAAAGTGTAGATATCAAACCGATTACACTTGGACAGACAAGCAAGACGAATCTTGCGTATCTGCTCGTGATCAAGACGAATAAGAAGAAATATCAGATTGAGTCGGAGCGTGCCAGAGGACAGGCATACGATGAGGTTGACCTGCACCGATTATATATCTGGATACAGGAAAAACGTACAAAGTAAGAGGGTTACAGGGGAAGGAATCAGGTGAAGCAATGAAGAAAAATAATAATAAGGTATGGATTGCGGTGATCGCAGTGCTGGTTGTCGTGATCGCGGCATTGATCGTAGTGCTGGTGCGCAGAAAACCGAAGGATGACGTCGAGAAGGTAACCTCCGAGGAGGCAATCCAGACGGAGACAGAGGCAACGCCGGAGACAGCCTCGGATGCGACAGAAGCGGCAACAACAGAGGCGCAGGCGACACAGGATTGTTTTGTCAAAGTGACCAACAGCAATTCGTGGGAGAGTGCAGACGGATACAGCGGACAGCTCGATTCAACGATCACGAACAAGACAAGCGGTGCACTGAAAAACTGGGAGATTCGGATGACGGTGCCAGATAAGACGACATTAGATAGCTCATGGAATGGAACATTCAAGCTGGATGGAACGACATTATCGGTAAAGTGTGTGGATTACAATGCAGAGGTTCCAACAAACGGCAATCTGAAGGATATCGGCGTCATCGTAACTGTGCCTTCACAGGCAGATCTGAAGGCCATCTGTGACAGCGCCGTGCTGTATGTAGATGGAAAAGAATACAAAGGAAGCAGTGCGTCTTCAACAACAGAGGCGACGGAGGCAAAGGAAGAGACGAAGCCGAAGGAAAAGACAGAGCCGGAGAGCGGTACCCCAGTTGACAATCATGGCAAGCTTACATTGAAGGGAACGGATATTGTTGATAAAAATGGAGACAAATATCAGTTAAAGGGTGTCAGTACACATGGTATCGCGTGGTTCCCGGAATATGTGAATCAGGATGCGTTCCAGAGTCTGCGTGATGATATGGGAGCCAATCTGATTCGTATCGCGATGTATTCCGGTGAAAATAACGGATATTGCACCGGTGGTGACCAGAAGCAGTTAAAGGAATTGGTGAAAACGGGTGTGGATGCAGCAACGAACCTTGGTATGTATGTTATTATCGACTGGCATGTATTAGGTGACCAGAATCCACAGACCTATAAAGAAGAGGCAAAGGCATTTTTTGAAGAAATGTCTTCTCTGTATAAAGATTATGATAATGTGATTTATGAAATCTGTAATGAGCCAAATGGTGGAACGACATGGGCAGACGTAAAATCCTATGCGGAAGAGGTGATTCCGATTATCCGCAAGAATGCGAAGGATGCCCTGATCATCGTAGGAACACCAACATGGTCACAGGATGTAGATATTGCGGCAGAAGATCCTGTTACCGGATATGACAATATCATGTATGCCGTTCATTTCTATGCGGCAACACATACGGATAACATCCGGAACAAAGTGACAACGGCGCTTTCCAAAGGACTGCCGATCTTTGTCAGTGAATTTTCTATCTGCGATGCATCTGGAAATGGTGCGATTGATTACGATCAGGCAGCAAAATGGTTTGATCTGATTGATTCCAACAATCTGTCCTATGCTGCATGGAACTTATCGAACAAGGCAGAGACGTCATCCTTGATTGATTCGTCCTGTACAAAGACATCTGGCTGGACAGACGAGGATTATTCTGAGACAGGAAAATGGCTCAAGAAGCAGATGCATGGAGAAAACTGATCAGGATGAACATGGCATATAGTCCAGGCATTCTAAAATAAATAGTAAAAGGAAGAAGAATATGCGTGTAATAGCTGGAACGGCACGTAGTCTGCCGTTAAAAACGATAGAAGGTCTGGAGACGCGACCGACGACAGACCGGATCAAAGAGACATTATTTAATATGCTGACCGGGTATGTGCCGCAGGCAAAATTCTTGGATTTATTTGCAGGAAGCGGCGGCATCGGAATTGAAGCGCTGTCCCGTGGGGCAGAGAGCTGTACCTTTGTCGAGCAGGCAAAAAATGCAGCCGCATGTATCGAGGATAACCTGAAATTCACGAAGCTTGCAGATAAGGCGCAGGTGCGGAAGTTTGATGCGGTAAGTTTTGTCTCATCCCTGCCGGAAATTGATTATGATGTGATCTTTATGGATCCTCCATATAGCAAGGGACTGGAGCGCAGAGTATTAGAGGTGCTTTCCACAAAGAAATTTACGACAGATACCCTGATTGTAGTGGAAGCCGCATTGGACGAGGATTTCTCGTATGTGGATGCACTTGGATTTGAAATAACAAAAGATAAGCATTATAAGACGAACAAGCATGTCTTTTTGATGCAGAAGGAGAACGTATGAGCATAGCAGTTTACCCGGGCAGTTTTGATCCGGTTACGCTTGGACATCTGGATATCATTCGCAGATCAGCGGCGATATTCGACCATGTAATTGTCGGAGTTTTGAATAATACATCGAAAAAACCATTGTTTTCTTTGGAAGAACGTGTTAATATGTTGAAAGATGTAGTTTCCGAGATTGAAAATGTATCGGTAGAATCGTTTGACGGTTTGCTGGTGGACTTCGTTCGTCAGAAGAATACGAACGTGATCATCCGGGGACTTCGTGCCTTAACAGATTTTGATTTAGAGATGCAGATGGCACAGAGCAACCGCATGGTTGCCAAGGATGTCGACACTGTGTTTTTGTCGACAAGCACGCAGTACTCGTATCTGAGTTCCAGCGTGGTAAAGGAATATGCAAGGTATGGTGTTGACCTGACTGAATTTGTTCCCGCGTGCATTATTCCCAAATTAATCGAGCGAATGAATGAGTTGGATATAAAGAGGTCATAGGAGGATTCTTAAGATGGGTAAAAAAGGCGTTGAAAGTATGATCGAGGAGATCAAGGTATACATTGAAAATTGTAAGCCAATGCCATTGTCACAGACAAAGATTTCAGTACAGAAGCCAGAGCTTCTCTCTATGTTGGATGAATTAGAGTTAAAGCTTCCGGGCGAGATTGAACGTTGTAAGAAAATTATGCGTAACAAGGAAATGATTCTTGCTGATGCAAGAACCCGTTCCGATGCGATTATTACAGAGTCCGTAAATGAGGCAAATCGTATGATTGAACAGAACGAGATCACACGTCTTGCCAACATTCGCGCAGACGAGATTCTGGAGAATGCCAGAAATCAGGCACAGCAGATCGTAGCAAACGCTCTTGGACAGTACGGCGATAAAGTAGAAGTTGTATTCTGTAACAACGATGCAATGGCACTTGGTGCTTTACAGGCAATCCAGAGTGCAGGACGTACCGTAGGTACTGATATTTATCTGGTAGGTGTTGATGCATTATCAGAGGCATTAGAGGATGTTCTTGCAGGAACCATGACAGGTACTGTATTTAACGATCACTTCTCACAGTCCCACAGTGCAGCAGACGCAGCTATCAACTACTTATCAGGTGCTGGAAACGAGCACTACATTGGTTGTGACTACGTGAAAGTTACAAAAGACAATGCCCAGGAAATCCTTGACATGGTTAAATAATCAATCATTGCTACATTGAAAAAGTAAAATGAAAAAAGCGGTGCGGGTGTTTGAATGGCACCCGCACTTGTCTTGAAAAAAGACTGACACAAGACGATCTTAATTGATTTGATAACGAAAAGAATTATGAAAATGTCATGTATTTGAAACAGCGGAAGTATTAATGGGGAAGGAATTCTGAATATTGACATTACACAGATTTTTGATCTGTATCAACATAAAATAAAACAGGTAATAGACCTGAATTTATAAAGGAGGAGCAAAATGGCTGAATATAAACTGGAGCTTAAGGGTGTTTGCAAATCTTTCCCTGGTGTAAAAGCGTTGGATAATGTACAGCTTTCATTAAGACCAGGAACAGTTCATGCACTGATGGGCGAAAACGGTGCAGGAAAATCCACTCTGATGAAATGCCTTTTCGGTATTTACAGAATGGATGCGGGGGAAGTCATTCTGGATGGCAAGAAGATTGAGATCAACAATCCGGATGAGGCAATGAAGTA
>ERZ779797.832-NODE-832-length-11759-cov-4.954375_pt1 | contig 11759 bp, 9 predicted proteins | sample MGYA00511886_ERZ779797 | MGnify/ENA primary metagenome ERZ779797 (study PRJEB29588, sample SAMEA2155055) | human gut metagenome | biome: human gut; feature: human-associated habitat; material: faeces | place: Denmark | collected 2008/2010 ... | reverse complement strand
TAATTTGTAAGGTGTTTCCGAGTAATATAGGCCGAAAGACCTGTTACCACTGAACCTCATCCAGATAGTTCACATCACTAATCTGCCCCTCCTTGCTCTGGCAGAATCCAGCCTCCACGCTGAACGTGAAGACATTGACTTCGGGGGACTGGTACGCTGTCATGATCTCCCCTTTTTCTGAGAATTGTTTGTTTTTCATTGTCTTGTTCATTATGTTATTAGTTGTTATTGTTTTACGCCGTCATGACCCAAGTTGCCATGACGGCGAACGATGTCATGTCAATAGTCAACCGACGGCAATATGTTCAGGTCGTTTATCATCCCGCTGTTCTGTCCCGGAGTCGGCTCCGGCTCAGGCTCCGGATCAGGGTCAGGCTTCGGGTCCGGATCAGGATCGGGCTCCGGTTTCGGGTCCGGGTCTTCGCCGCCCGGCTTCCAGTTAGGGTCGAGAGGTCCCATGATCACAACCTCGTCGAGGTAGAACACAGCTCCCTCCGAAGCGTCGCTGTCGAATGTGCCGAACTGGATTTCCTTCATCTTTGCCCATGTGAAATGCCCTTCGGACGGGGTGTATGGATTGCCGCACTCGCAGCTGCGGTAGTCGAAGTCCTTCATCGGAATCTTCACCTCGTGCCACTCGCCATCAGGCTTGGCATTGGCCGCCGTGACCCCGTATCGCATCACCCAATTGTGCTGTTCGGCCGGGTCGCTGAAACTGTCTTTGTTGTTGACGCACCAGATGCTCCAGCCCACGGACTTGGCGGTACGCAGGTCGGCCTTGAAGCGGAAGCGGATGGAAGTCTTGCGGAGGTTGAACTTCGTGAGGTCCTCGCACTTGCTCTTGAACTGGAAGGTCAGGTACTGCCATGTTCCCTTGACATCCCACTTGATGCAGTTGGAGCCTACCGCCGGAGAGTCGAAGCAAGGAATCGTGAGATGCGTGGCCTTGCCGTCCGCTCCGAACGGGGTCACCGACTCGCCCCAGTCGTCATCATAGAGAACGACCTTCGCATAGCTGCTTTCGTCCTCGTCCGGGTCATCCCTGTAGGACGGAGGCACTGTAAGCCCGAGGGCATTGACCAAATCAAGGTTCAGGTCCCTGTCAAACTTGATGGAACCGTCGGTGTTGAAGAGCCCGAATTCCTTGCTGTAGGTCCACAGAGTCCAGGAGACACCGTTGAACTCGGCATATTTCCTCACGCACTCGTGCCAATAGCAGCGGTCGGCATTGGAAGAGCCCCTATTGTTCCCGATTGCGCCGATTGCGCCGAACTCGCCCATGAAAAGAGGCACTCCGCGGCGGCGCGCCTCGGCGATGGACTTGTCCATATCCTGATAGATGGCGTACTCTGTGCCGAGGTAGGAATAGTTCTGAAGAGCTTCCTTGTACCCTGCGTTGGTAATCTGGGAAGCGAGCTTGTCGCCGTCGAACTTGTCGTTCCATGGGAATGGTACCTGCCCGCCGATGGCGTAGAGTTTGGTCCAGTCGCCCGCTGTCCCGCCCTGATGGGTGAAGACCATCGGGGAATAGAAGTGGAAAGTGTAGATGAGGTTGTCGTCCTCATATTCAGGGAGTTCGGAGAGTGAATGGTAGGGATTCGCGCAGACGATGATGGCGTGTTTGTCATCAATCTTGCGGATTTCCTTAATCAGCTCGCCCTGAAGCTCGTGCCAGTGATCCTTCCACCAATCACCGTCAGGCTCGTTCTGAAGTTCATAGACGACTTTGCCAGAACGGTTCTTGCAATGTTCGGCCACCTGCCTCCACACGGACTTCATGAAGCCCTCGGCATGGTCGTCGGGATATTTCGCGACATATCCCCACTGGTGGTTGTCGACAATGACGGTGATTCCCCATTTCTCTCCGAGGTCAAGAAGCTCGTCGAGACGGCTGAGGAACTTGTCCTGAAGTTTATAGGCCGTGCCGCTCGTCGGTTCGACAAAACGCCCGAAGGTCATCGGCACGCGCACGACATCTATTCCGAGTTCGGTGAGGTGCTGGAAAGTGTCGTTGTTGATGTAGCCCATCCAGATGTTGTCCGCGTCGTTCCCCTCGGAGACGTCGAAGCACGAGGCCAGGTTTACGCCACGGGTGAAGACCGTCTTGACTATCTGCTCTTCAGAACCAGGCGCCGATGGTTTGACGCCATAGAGGTTCCTGGTGCAGCCGATTAGGGCAATGAGCGCCAGAAGCGGAAGTATTATTTTCTGTATCTTGTTCATATACATAGTTTTAATGATATTATATCTTATTCCGTCGAAGATTCCTATTTATCCGAATATCCCGGATTCTGCTTGATTACATCCGAAACATTGAGGATATGCGTCGAAATCGGGAAGAGTTTCTTGTGAGCGTTCGTCGCGCCGTCAGGAGTGTGATCCCACCATTCTCCTGTAATGTACTGGTTCCAGCGGATGAGGTCGGTCCTGCGACGGTTCTCCCCTATGAACTCAATCATCCATTCGTCGAGCAGCCGCCACTGGTCGAGGTTCTCGGCAGTCGCCTTGTTCGGGTCGTTTCCATTCTCAAAATAACGCTTGCGGACTTCGTTGATGAGATCTGCCGCCCCTTTCCTGTCCCCGCTGCGCCACTTGCACTCGGCGAGGATGTAGTAGGCCTCGGTCAGGCGCATGATCGGAATGTCAGGGTTGAAGAGCAGATTGGCGTCGTTGGCGTTGGGGCGCGGAGAGAACTTGACAAGACGCACTCCGGAGTTCTCCTCGCCGGTTTCCATGGATGATTCCGTCTTGCCTTCAGAGAGCCGTGCCACCTGATCGACAAGCCTGAGGGTCTGGCCTGAATATTCCTGAGTTCCCGTGACTTTCCACGAGGAGTTGTCCGGATTCACGAGTTCGCCGAAAAGGAACATTCCCTCATATTTCCCGTTTCCGAGGTAGCGGTATTTCCTCTTGCGCACGTCCGTGTCCTCGAACTTCGAGAACGGGGAGCCGAGCTTGTAGGTGTATGGCTGGCCATTGCCGTCGAGTGACGGGGTGAGGCAGCACTGGTTGGAGCCGTTGGAGTTCGGGATGCCTCCGAAATAGTTGCTCATGTTCGTCGGCATCTGACCCCCCCACTCGTAATAGGCGTCGGTCTCTAATTGGGCGCGTTCGCTCGGGATTGACCAGATTATCTCATTTGACCAAGCGTTCTCGAAGCCGAAGATCTTAGTCCAGTCCTTGTCAAGCTCGTAGGCTCCGTATTTCCCATCAATCAGATCCTGACATATCCGGGCGGCATCGTCATAACGCTCCTCGCCGATGTAGGAGACGGCGTTGAAGTAGAGCTTTGCAAGCCCGAGAGCCGCCATGGCTTTGTGTATCTCGCCCTTTTCCTCTGCGCCGAGAACTGTCTTGGCCTCAAGGTTCGGAAGGGCTTCGTTGAAGAGTTTCTCTATGAAGTTGAAGGTCTCCTTCGCTGTCGAGCGTGGGCGTTCTTCCTCGGCGCTCTCGGCATAGAGCGGAAGACCGCCGAAGCAGTCGAGGCCCTCAAGGTAGTTGAGTCCGGCGAGGGCCGTGAGCTGCGCCGTCCAGTTCTCCCATGTGCCCTCCGGGAAGCCGAAGCTTGCCAAATCCACGTCACGAAGATCATCGCGCGCCGCCCAGCACCTTGCCACGCCCACCATCCTCGACACATAGACCTGGTAGCTTGCGCCGAAGTAAATCGGAAAGTCGTGATAGTGCATCTTGTATTCCTCGCCACGGGAAGCGTTCTGACCGCCGCGAACCGGGCTTATGAACTCGTCTGTGGTAAGTTCCTGAAGGGTGAACGGGCTGCCGTCCTGGGCGAAGGCCCAGCGGGCGTGGGTGAAGGAACGGTAGTAGCGCTGCCACACCGCGTCCTTAGAGTCGTAGAACGTGTCCGGAGCCACCTGTTTGTAGAATACCGGCTCTATGTCACAGCCTGCAAACGCGGCAAGCGCGAGCAGCAGTGTCGTAAGTTTCAATATGTTGTGTTTCATTTCTGTCATGATTATATGATGAACGTCTTTCCTTAGTTCAGGCTGAACGGCGCCCTCAGAATTTGAGCTGAACACCGAGAGTCCATGTTCTCGTCATAGGGTATGCCCCTGTGTAATAGTCTATTCCGCCGTCATATCCGGTGATGTTCACCTCCGGGTCGAGACCGGTGTAGCCGGTGAAGGTGGCGACGTTGCCGCAGGTCGCGAAGACACGCAGGCTGTCGACATATTTCGTCCATCTTTTTATGTCCAAGGTGTATCCGAGCGTTATCGCGTCAATCTTGAGGAACGAGCCCTCTTCGAGGTAGTAGTTGCTCATGAGCTTCTCGTCCTTGATGTGGGCGAATGTGGTGTAGGCGTCACGAAGGACGTTGCACTCTCCGTTGCGCCTGGCGATTCCCAGACACATGGCGTAGGTGTTATAGACATCGAATCCGAGCCATCCGTGCATGCTCACGCCGAGGTCGAAGTCCCTGTAGCTGAGGCTGTGGCTCCAACCGTACATGACCTTAGGGGTGAAGTTGCCGAGGAGTTTGCGGTCGTCGGCGATCTTCGACGAGGCCGGGATGGTCCTGCCGTTGCGGTCGCTGATGAGGAACTGTCCGTCGGAGGAGAAGCCGGCGAACTCATAGATGTAGAACTGCCCGACGACGCTCCCTTCCTCAAGTATTATGGACTTGCCCGGAGAGTTAGGTCCTGGCATCTGTCCACCATCCCAGCGAGTGTTGCTGCCATCCATTGTGAGGACACGGCTTGAAGAGTGGCTCAGGTTCAGGGATGTGCTCCACTTGAAATCCTTCGTGCGGATGATGTCGCCTCCGAGTTCGAACTCCCATCCCTTGTTTTCCATAGACCCGATGTTCTGCCACTGGTATCCGCGGATGTACGGAGGCTGTGGAACCCTCACATAGAAGAGCATATCCGAGATCTTGCGTCTGAAGAAATCCACCTTTCCGTAAATCCTACCGTCGAGGAAAGAAAAGTCAAGTCCCACGTTCCATTCGCCCTTGGATTCCCATCCGAGATTCGGGTTCACGTCCTCGCTTCGTCCGTAGGTGTATTTCCATGTTCCGTTGGGGAGAAGCCAGCGGTTTTCGTCCGCACCGATGAAATTTCCGGAATATGTCGCGCTGAAGTCGTTGTTTCCCGTGACTCCGTATCCGGCGCGTATCTTTAAGTCGTCAATCCAGCCGACGTTCTCCATAAAAGGCTCGTTGGCAATGCTCCAACCGGCCGAAACTGCCCAGAAGTTGCCCCAGCGGTTCTTCTTTCCGAACTTGGAGGACCCTTCGCGGCGGTAGGTCGCGGAAATCATGTAGCGGTTTTTGTAGGAATAGTTCGCACGGGCGAAGTAGGCAAGGAGCTTTTCAGTAACCTCTTTTGATGAGGACATCGAGGCAAGCCCGTCGTTGAGGTAGGAGCCTTTCTCCATGTCCCAATATTTCACGCCATCGATGGTGAAGTTGCTGTTCGACATGCTGAAGGATTCGCCGTCGTAGCGGTTCCATGAATATCCGAGGACTGCGTTAAGCTTGTGCGCGTCGCTGAAAGTGCGGTCGTAGGAGACATATCCTTCAGTGTTTATCCTCTCTGTCTTGGAGAATCCGAGCGATGCCGTTCCGTTGATGTTGTTGGCGACACTTTCGCGGTGGAACATTGACCGGTAGGTATGAGGCTCGCTCTGGTAGTTGGAATATCCGATGCTCTGGCGGTAGGAAAGACCCTCGACCGGTAGAATGTTCAGAGTGAACGAGGCCTCCGGCTTGAACCACTTGTCAATAGAGTTGCTGTCGTAGAGGGCAGCGTCGGCAATGATGTTGTAGTCGTTCTGGTCGCCTGTCCAGACATTGTAGCCTGTGCGTGAGTTCTCGTCGTACGGCGAGCGGGTCGGGTTGTTGAGCAGAGCCTGTCCGAAGTATGCGCCCTGATTGTTGCGCTTCGCCTGACGATAATCGACGTTGGTGCGTATCTCAAACCAGCCTTCGAACATGGTGTATTTGGCGTCGAGCCTTCCACCAAAGTCTTTTCTCCACTCTCCGGTGGCGATTCCGTCCTGCTTCTCGTAGAAGAACGAGGAATAGACATTGGCCTTCTGCGTTCCGAAATTCACGGAGACATTGTGCTTCTGCGAGAAGTTCTTGCGGTTTATGGCCTCGTCCCACCAGTCGGTGCGGCTGCCGTAGTCCTTGCCCACACCATTGGCTACATATTCCTCGGCGGAGAGGACGTCCGGCTTGCCATATGCCTGACGATGAAGGAGTTCCGCGCTGTAGCTGAGACTTAGCCGACCTTCGGTGTCGGTGCCGCTCTTGGTGGTGATGAGAATCACGCCGGCTGCAGCACGGGTTCCGTAGATGGCTCCTGCGGAGGCGTCCTTGAGGACATCGATGGACTTGATGTCATCGGGGTTGAGCGATCGGATGTCGCCGCCGGGGAATCCGTCGATAACAACAAGCGGCTCCTGTCCAGCCACAATTGAAGCCATACCCCTGAGCTGTAGCTTAGGAGAGGAGTTCACTCCCTTGGTCTGGCCGATGACGAGGCCACCAATCTTGCCCTGAAGCGATTTGGTGATGTCCGCACCGCCCACACCCTTCATCATCTCGTCAGCAGAGACGGAGGCGATTGAGCTGGTGACTTCCTTGCGGTCGAGGGTACCGTAGCCGATGACGACAGCCTGGTCGAGGAACTCAATCGAGTCCTTGAGCGTGATGTCGATTTTCTCCGACGAGCCGACTTTCATCTGGACGGTGTTGTAGCCGATGCAGCTGACTGAAATCACCGGGGACTTGATGTCCTGCGGAATGTCCAGGGAATATGCGCCGTCAATGTCGGTGTTCGTCCCGGTCTGCGTGCCGCTGATGAAGACGAAGGCGCCCACGACAGGCTCGCCTTTAGAGTCAGTGATATGCCCATGAATGTGCGAGGCTGTCGCCGAAGCTTGAGATTCCCCCTTCGCCGTGTCTTGCCGGCTTTCGAGAACGATGTTGCTCCCGGAGATGTTGTAGCTGATGCCCGAGCCCTCGAAAATCAGGTCGAGCACGCTGCTGAGCGGCTTTGACTTGACCTTGACCGTCACCTTTCTAGAGAGGTCGCAGCTCTCGTCATAGACAAAGAGGTAGCTGGTCTGCCTCTCCACGTCGTCCATGCAGTTCTTGAGAGTCGTCTCCTTCCTATTGATGGAAACGGTGACACTCTGGGCCGTAGCTGTTCCGCAAAAGAGCAGCAGTGTGCAGAGAAGCGCGGTGAAGAGTTGTATCCGTCTTCCGTGCGAGTAGTTAGTTACTGTCATTGTTTTTTATTTATGTGAATTTTTTGTTTCGGCACCCGACAGGGTGCGGTATGCTTATGTTTGCCATGCGTATGAATGCCGTCAGGACACGTATGTCATGGACTATCGAATGTGCACCTGTTTTGTTTCGTAGTCTATCTCGAATGAATGTCCTGTGCCGGCGAGGATAAGGCGCAGGGCATGCTCAAGGCCGTCAGCGATGCGTATTTTTCCCCTGTTCTTGACAACAGGTTCGGAGGACTCCGTCATTATCCTCACGTCGTATATCCGTTCAAGTCTCGCCGCGAGTTTCGTGAAAGACGGGGTGTTGAGGGATAGTATTCCCTCTATCCACAGGTAGTCGTCAGTGCTCGCCATTTCATCGGTATGCAGCCGTCCGTCCCTGAGTTCAGCAATCTGCCCCGGAGCAAGGACGACCTCCTCGGTTTCGTTCGAGATACGCACTTTTCCCAGGAGCAGGGCCGTCGAGAATGTCCCTGTTTCCTTTTCTGCAAGCACATCGAACTTGGTCCCGAGCACCTCCACGTCTCCGGCAAAGGTACTCACAACAAACGGCTGGCCGTCATCGCGGTGCGTGACGTCGAACATTGCCTCGCCCGAGACGCTTACGCGGCGCTCCCCACCGGCGAATACCACTGGATATTCGAGCGTGGAACCTCCCGCGAGCCAGACCTTGGTACCGTCCTGGAGAGTGACACTTATCGTCTGCCCGGCTGGGGAACTAAGCGCAAGGGTCTGCTCCGCGAACCGGGAAATCTTCCAGGAACTGTAAAGGTAACCGCCCCCGAAAACAAGGGCCGCGCAGGCAGCGGCGACGGCCGCATAGCGAAGCACGAGACGGCGTACCTTCCAGATCTTTTTCGTCCCGTTCCCATCTGCGTGCGCCCCGGCATGTCCGCCGGCCTTTTCTTGCCATGCATATTCGCGGGAGGCTCCATGAGCCGCAGCCACAGGAGCATGCAGGACCATTGCGTTGAAGGTCTCGTCCAGCAAGTCCATCTCCCTGCGATTCTCAGGGCTCGCGTCAAGCCAGTCGAGAACAGCCTTTTCCTGCTCTGGTGTCGTCCGGCAGAGCATATAGTCTATAAGTAAGTTTTTGTCCATATATATTGTTTGTCTTTTCGAACCATGTTCCTTTTTTCATCAGTCACGTACAATCCTTCTTCAAAAAGGAACCTATCCTCGAAAATACTGAACAATATTTCCGAGGTACTTATATAACAAATAAAGGGTGGGGGCTTACAGTATTTTGAAAAAATTTTTTGACTGCATCCAGAGATTAATATCCGAGAAAGGCCCAAGTACTTGTGAGAGAGAATGAACAGGAGCTATGAGACATTCAGCATCCATAGAATAAGAGAGACCGGAAAATAATCCTTAAGGGCATTTCTCATGATGGCGAGAGCGCGCTGCATTTCGGACGTGACGCGGCGCTGTGAGATACCGAGGGCCTCGGCGATTTCGGCATAGGTCTTTCCGTAGAAGCGGCTGAGTTCGAAGACCTGGCGTGTGACCTGCGGCATGGTGAGCATCTCGCACTCAACAATTGCGCGTATCTCGTCGGTGAAGAGCCGCTGAGGGTCGCAGGCATTGAGTGAGCGGATGCTCGCCACTATGTTGCGGGTTTGGAGGCTATGAATATCATGCAGTTTCGCGAGGTGGAGTGTCTGGGCGTTCAGCCAGTTTAGGCAGTTGTTACGGACTGAGGTGGCGACGTAGGCCGGCAGATTTGTCTCCAAGGCGATCCTCTCCCGGTTTTCCCAAAACGAGGCAAAGCTCTCCATCACTATGTCTTCCGCCACGGCCTCATTACGCACATACCTCCGCGCGATTATCACGAACCGCGCGTAATACTGCGTGTACACCGCCTCAAACTGCGTATGTCCGATACCCCTCCCCATCAAAATTGATTGTAAGTTCACATTGTTTTCCGGCACGAAAAAGAAAATGCCGGGCGAAACCCGGCACAAATGTATAAAGTTTTTTATTTTTCAACAATCCCGCAGGACAATTGTTCGCCCACATTTTTGAAAAGTACGGCTTACTTGCCTGTCCACCAACGCTCGATTTCCTCAAGGGACTTGCCGGTCGTCTCCGGGACGAGTTTTCACATGATGAGAAGATATGGAATGCACATCAGGGCAAAGAGGAAGAAGGTGCCGGCAGGGGCGAACGGAGGCACATTGGCAAGAAGCCATGGAGTGAGCTGACCGATAAGGTAGGTGCCGACCCAGAGGGCAAGTCCGGCGATGGACATCGCGATGCCGCGGACATTGTTCGGATACATCTCCGAGAGGAGGACGAAAACGACGGCACTAATGGAAATCGCGCCCTTGGTCTTGCGGCTGATTTCGGTACTGATGTACCATCCTCCGAAGCTGTCGTACTTCTCGCCATACATCTTCCACACCTCGTCAATGACATGTATAGAATCTCTTAATTTTGCCTTGGAAAAATGTTCTGGCTTAAGGATGCAGGAAGGGAAGATTATTTCAACTCTGTCATCTCCGCCACCTTGGACCAGTAGTAAAAAGCCTCAGGGCGGCTCTTGCGTAGTTTTTGAATCTTTCGTGGCAGATTGTCAATAGGAATATCCATAACGTCCATCTTAGGGCTGAATTTCTCGATCTTGGTTACACCGCGTTCGAAACAGGTCGTGAGGTAGGCTGCCTTTGCAGAATCATCAGTGGCATTCTCGATGTAGTAGCTCTGCTGGTACATATAGGATTCCAAACGGCGGATTCCTCCTTGGAGTCGAGTGAATTCTTCCTTCGAAATATCCCCTCGGGTAGAAATGTTTATGGCAGTCTGCCGGACATCCTCGTAATAACGGTCAATCTGACCTTCCATACCACGATAGCCGAGTTCAACATCTGCCACCTTCCGGAATGACGCATAGGTATCAGTAAAATCATCGACCACGTCAAACAAGCGGCTGATGTCGAACAGCTGCTTCATTATGTCCAAAGAGCAATCCCTGACGCCCTTGAAATATGGGATACCGATGGAGTTCGGGCCGAAAGCTGTTATCTTGTCGCCAAGGATGTCTTCCTTCGTGGGCACGTTTACCATCAGGGGTGTTCCCTCTTGCTTAAGGAAAGGCAAGTCAATAGGGACGGCAATGGTGTGGGTGTAAGGGTTATCCTCGTACAGGACATCCAGCCGGATGAAAGCATCGTTGGAATTCGGATTGGAAAAGGCCACTTCATAAAAGACCTTTGAGTGGCTTGCCGGAAGTTTCTTCCCGGCGTGCTCCGTGCAGACCGGAATTGCGCGAAGGAAACCGTGCTTTTCCAAGTCATTGAGATACTGAAGGATATAGGTATCGGGCGGACAGATTACATCCACGTCTATGGACAGACGGTTCAGATTGTCTTTGAGCAACAGAAGGATTGAACTGCCACCCTTGAATGTCAGAGGCGCGCCGGCGTCCACAAGTGTCTCCAGCAAGGCAAAGGCGCGGATGACCTTCTCCAGTAGTTCTTTGTCCTGATAGCCATATTGCTGGGCAACGCCCTCTATCCATTCCTTTGAAAAAGATTCAGTCGAAATCATTTACGCTTTCCTCCCATATTTTCTTTATTTCCTCTGCAGCGCTTCTGCGTGCTGCATACCGGAGCATTTTTGACGTATTGATGGAATAACGGTGAGCATTGTGCATGATGTGCCAGTATTCAGAACCATGGAGATAGAAGAAATCTGGATCGCAATACATATCGACCAGCAACTTCTCCAACGTCGGAATCTGTACTTCGCCTATAGTTTGCAGCGGTGCTTCGGTTACGAGATTCTTGACAATGATCGGAGCATCGCCAAGGTCCACATACTTATACATTTCCGTTTTGTCCGGGCGATGGAACGTGGTCAGACCCCGGTCTTGAAGTTTATGGAAGACTGCCTCGGAAACGTCTTTCTCCACTTCCAGATAGATGGCTTGGTTGTTGGCCAAGTGGTGCATAAGAGGTGATATCCATTGCCCTTCATACACGCACATACTAATCAACGGGAACTCCTGCTTCATCAAATGATATAGCCAGGAAGCCTTCTCGCCTGTTTTAGGTGTGAAATGGTTCTTCTTTGCTATGCTACCATAAACGCCCCTTCCAATCCTTTCCAACTTGCCCTGTTCAACCAACTTTGCCAGATAGGCATTCAAGACCGCCCGGCTCATCGGATAGATGCTTTGAGCTTCTTCCAACAAGTCGGATGCCCGGAAGGATTCATTCCTTGCGGCAAAATCTGTTATGTGTTCAATGACTCCGGCCATAGCAGTATTAAATCACCACAAATATACTATTTTAGGCAAAATCTACAAAAATTGCCGAAAATAATATTACTTTAGCACCTTCACGAATGTCTTCGGCAGGCAGATATAGAGTATTCCGTGCTGGACGAGACAACAGGCGGCGGGATCCCACCTCATCCCATTCCGAACTGAGAAGTTAAGCCCGGCCGCGCCGATGGTACTGCACTACCATGTGGGAGAGTAGGTCGTCGCCACGCTT
>ERZ779797.825-NODE-825-length-11806-cov-3.289422_pt1 | contig 11806 bp, 10 predicted proteins | sample MGYA00511886_ERZ779797 | MGnify/ENA primary metagenome ERZ779797 (study PRJEB29588, sample SAMEA2155055) | human gut metagenome | biome: human gut; feature: human-associated habitat; material: faeces | place: Denmark | collected 2008/2010 ... | reverse complement strand
CTCCATGATGTTCGTCAGATACTTATAGATCGTATCTTCACTCGCTCCCTGGAACTGATCTGACTCAATCGTATCATAAAATTCCTTCATAGCTGTAAGCGTGCAGTTCTGTGGGCGGATTGTTTTCTCCTCATCGTAATCCAGTATATTTTTCTTGTTTTTTACCTGAAAAAATTCCAATTATCTCAAACTCACATTCTAATTTCTTTTCACTATTATTAAAATCAATTAATTCAAGTTTAATTTTATCATTAAGTTTTAGGTTGTTTTTTTCTGCAAGTTCATTATGAATAAGAATTTTTCCTCTATCATTATTATTAATATGTCTGCCTTTATTACAGAAGATTGCACAGAGTCTTAGCAATAAAGATTATATATATATGACTATTTTATATATCACTTTTAAAATGATTATTCCAAGCTTACAGTATATTTTATGGCGGGGGAGAAACACATTAAAAAAAAAAATGCCAAAAAAAACCGACTGCATTTTTTCGTATTATTTAGATTTTCTTTTGAAGATATTGCCGTAAAGTTTGGTATCTTTAAAGCCTTTCGGTTGTTTGTCGGGGATTTCTTTTAAGCTGTTTACTACTTTCTTTATGCCTGTATATTCGCTTTCAAGAATTGTGCAGAGCGCATATGAGGCATAGGGGAGGAGAAGTACAATGTATGTCAGTATATACTGCGATTTACCTTCGAAGAGCAGGTGATAGCCGAATCCTCCGAGCAATACAAGCGGCAGCAATACCGTAGAAATGTTTGTCTTTTTATACAGGAACATAAAGTAAATGCCGAGTGTAAAGAGTATAAACACTGCCATCATATAGAAGTTAAAGTACAATTCAAGGAACTGTCCTGTACTGCCGTCATAAACAGCCTTGCCAAGACCCTCCTGTACATCAACATCGTGTCCTTTAACCTTGCTTACCCAAATGCTTTCGTATGACGGTTCATTCCACTGACTTAAAATTTTGTTGCCAAAGAAATTAATTGCATATTCGGAATCGTTTTTCATTTTATTAAGACGGCTGTTAATATCTGACCATGCTTGCGATTCTGCGGCATCAATATCACAATTGTTGCTTGTATAAAGACTTAGTGCGATATTGTTGTACCAACCGGGAGCCATATAGGATTCGTTAAGTCCCATATCAAGATAAAGTACCTGTGAAACACCGCCCTTAAGTTCGGTGTTTGCTCTTGATGCGTAGCTTTTGATTACAAGATTACTTGTACCGACAACGGCAATACAGAGAGCAAGTGCAAATGCGATACTCTGCCATTTTTTAGCCTTTACGGTGTGAATGATAAGCATAATTACAAAGGCAACAAGGTAAATTAAGTTGTTGTACTTTGCAAGTGCCGATACAACGAGCAGAACTCCGCAAGGGATAAGCACAAGATATTTATTGGTTTGGAAATATTTGATTAGGAAGTGTGACGCCCATATTGCACAGCACATACCGATTATGTTGCCGTATACGAATGTGCAGAAAAGTACAGGCTGAATACAGCCGGCAAGTGCAAGAATTACTATAAATTCAATTTTGTTTCTGCCGAAAATCTGCTTTGTGATTTTTGCAATGCCAAGATATGCCGCCGCAACGCAAAGTACATTTATAACTTGTAGAGGCATTGTGCTGTCTGTACCGAAAATTCTGTAAACGATTTCGCTTATAAGCACAAAGCCGAGTTGGAACGGATAACAATTGTAGTATGAAAATCCGCTGTAGAAATCCTTGTTATAAAAATCGGAACCGTTATGTAAAAATGCATAATTGCCTTGTGCCGTTTGAGAGGCGGTTTCGTAAATATTGTAACTGTCTGCTGCAGGAATTGATTGTACAGAGAATATCCATACAAGTCCGATGATTGCGGAAAAAGCAAACAAGCCTGCCTCCATAAATTTCATATTTACTTTGGCGAAAAATGCGGTATGCTTATTAATCTTAAAAAGCAAAGCTGTAAATATCACAAGGCAGAATATATTTATTACAAATAAATCGTCTTGAAACAAAATAACTTCGGAGCTGTAGTTTGCAGGGTCAATAACGCAGGTCTGAAATATACTCATTATTGCAATGTAGCCAAAAACTAAAAACAGCAGTCCGCATATTATATTCACCGCTATGCTTTCGGTAAGGCAATGCTTTGCAACAGCAGTTTTAACCGTGGTTTGAGCCTTTTGTTTAGGCTCTTTGTTTTTTTCTTGATTAGTTGGGTTATTGCTCATTTTTGCACCTTCCTGTTAAAATTCTTTTTTTACAGAGCGCATAAAGAGCTTTCCGAGTGCGTCTTTAGGGTCTACATTGTCAAACAAAACGCTGTAAACGCTTTCGACAATCGGAAGCTCAACATTATTTTCTTTGCCGAGTTTGCACAATGCTTTTGATGTCATAACACCCTCGGCAAGTTTTTCAAATTTAATACCCTTTACATAATTTTCACCGTAACTGCGGTTATGACTCCATTTTGAGAATAAAGTTGCCTCATAGTCGCCGAGATGACAAAGTCCGTAGGCGCTCATTTCATTGCCGCCGAGCGCTTTTATAAGTCTTGCAATCTCTCGTGTGCCTCTTGCCATAAGCGCACCTTTTAATGACGCATAGCCAAAGCCGTCAAGCATACCTGCGGCAATGCCGATAACATTTTTAGCGGCCGCACCGATTTCGCTTCCGATAAGGTCTGTGCCGACATAAAATCTTATGAGTGAGCTTGAAAAACTGTTTACAAGCTTTTCTTTTATTTCGTGATTTTTGCTGTCGATTACCATACAGTTTGGAATACCCTTTACATAATCCTGCGGATGTCCCGGGCCTACCCATACGGCAATAGGTGTTTTTTCTTCGTCAACAAAGTCACCGACAACTTGGCTGAGTCTTTGACCCGTTGCTGCCTCAACACCTTTCATACAAAGCACAATGGTTTTGCCGTCAAGATTGTTTTGAGCGATGCTCTGCATATATGAACGCAAATGTTGAGATGAAATAGAAATAACAATTACTTCTGCGTGATTGACCGCCTTTGCAAGGTCAGAAGTAACCTCTATTGATTCGGGAAAAGTAAGGTAGTCGTTTTTATGTGTTGTACTTAACTGTATAAATTCGGGAGCGTCGGCAAGTCCGCAGGAAATTACATTGTTGCCTATCTTATCAAGATACCAGGCAATGCAGCTGCCCCAGCGACCGCAACCCAAAACAGAAATATTCATTTATAATCACCTGAAATTTATTTTTTAATAATATAAACGCAGCCCGCAAAAGGCCTTATAGGCACAAATGCAGGCAAAGTCTGCTTTTAATATGTAATAATATTAAATAAAAAAACAAAATAACCCCGCCTGACCGTATGATTTTTATAATAACCTGCCTACGAGAAAGCAGGTGGGTGCTCTCCTTTAAACATTAGGCTTCCTTCTTCCGCCAAAGCGGGAGGTCTGCACACCGATTAAAGAGCCGGGCTCCCGATTTAAGAGTTGTAGGGTTATTTTAAAATCATTCACGCATCAGGCAGGGAATTTGTCAAATTGCCATTACTGATATTATATGACAGAAAGAGAAAAATTACTCTTCTTCGTCTTCCTCGTCATCATTGTAATAGTTTTCTTCAAAAATAGCAGCGATTCTGTCGAGCTTTTCATCGTCTTCGATTTCGGCAAGCTCTTCTTCACCGTCTTTTTCAAATACTTCCATAATATAGTATTCGCCGGGATCGTTTACAGCATCTGCCGGGTTCTCATAGTAAGGGAAGAGTACATAGAACTTACCTTCTTCATTTTCAATAATATCAAGAATTTCAAATTCTATTTCTTCGCCCTCATCACTGATTAAAGTAATAAGATCTACATTAAATTCGTTATCCATAAAAATATATCCTTTCGTTTGCACTTAGCAAATAAAAACAGCATTTATATTATAAAACCAAATTAAAAAGAATTATAAAAAATAATTACCCATTGCTGTTTTAATTGTTCAAGATTATTTTACAATTTTTTAAACGATTAGTCAAGCATTATTCGTATTTAATTAAAATATATATTTTTTTTACATAAATATTGATAAAAGTATTGATAAATTACAATTAGTATGATATATTATAGATATATTAAACAATAACTTCCTTTCAATGTGCTTGAGTACTCCATAAAATTACCTAAAAACCGGCGACTTCTCAGTCGCCGATTTTTACTGTATGTAAAAAGTGTTCAGTTAAAATCAAACTTATTTGTATTATCATAGCTATAATTACGCTTGAAAAAACTTTTCAAAAGATATATAATGCTAAATAATGCTGTCTTTAAACAGATTATTGTGTTTATATAAGCGATATTTTAATTTTACGGCAAAATTACTCTAATGAAGGGTGGAACTATGAGAGCTTTTGAAAAATTACCTCCTAAGTTTCAAAATGATGAGGTAAAGCATTATTACGATATTATTGCCAAAAAGTCTTTTTCTCTTGTATTAAAAAGGATTACGGATATTATCTTCTCCCTTATTATTCTGGTTATTCTTATAATACCGATTGCGGTTATTGCCGTAATAGTTAAAGCAACCTCGAAAGGCCCCGTCTTTTACAGGCAGGAGAGAGTTACTTCTTATGGCAGGGTATTTAAGATTTTTAAATTTCGTACTATGGTGCAAAATGCCGACCGTATCGGCACACTTGTAACAACAAGCGGAGATGCCAGAGTAACTAAGGTGGGCAGAATCTTAAGAAAATATCGTCTTGACGAACTCCCGCAGATTTTTAATGTACTTGCAGGCTCAATGACCTTTGTCGGTACTCGTCCGGAAGTACAGAAGTATGTGGATATGTACAAAGACGAATACAATGCAACCTTGCTTATGCCTGCGGGAATAACCTCGCTTGCTTCTATTATGTATAAAGACGAGGAAAAACTTTTACAAAATGTCGAAGATGCGGATAAGGTTTATGTTGAAACTATTTTACCCGAAAAAATGAAGTATAATCTTATGTATCTTGAAAATTTCGGCTTTTTGTCCGACATAAAACTTATGTTTAAAACAGTTAAAGAGGTACTTAGGTAACAGGGGGTGTATAATGAAAGAGCTAAAGAAAAAAATAAAGAGCTTTTCTTGTTACAGAAAGGTTTATATTTTTACTCTGTTTTTTTGTAATGTATCATTTTTACAAATTCCTGCGTATATTCTTGTAGCATTTTTGTTTTGCTGGGGCATATGGCTTACCTATTATAAGCAAAAAACAAACAATACATTTTTTAAACTGCGCTTTGGCTTGTGGGTGTGGGGATTCCTTGCGGTTTCTCTTTTAACCATGCTGTTAAACTTTACTTATACTATTTTCTACAGTGCGTTAATGTTTTTACATATACTGATATGCTTTTTTATATTTTACGGTATGCACACAGAACCTGATTTTGATTTCAAAAACGAGCTTTATACCGTGGCAAGAGGTATTGTGTATATTACTACAATTGCAAACTTCATCGGTATTTTCTGCCTTATGTTTAACATAAGGTTTGAATGGTACTGGATTAAGTTTACAATATACGAAAACAGATTTACGGGTATTTACATAAATCCTAATTTGCTTGGTTTTGTTTCCTGTGTAGCAATTTTTTGCTGTCATATTCTGTGTAAACCTGATTTTCAAAATGCGGTTAATCAAAGGAAAGTCAGCAAAATATGGATAGTTGCCTGTGTGTGTACAAGCTTGTTTTCGCTTTTGCTTTGCGATTCAAATGCGTCTATGGTACTTATTCTTGCATATATGATAGTTTATATTGTATATCAGTTTTTTGCTGCAAAAGACGGACTTTCTCCCGCAAAAGTCACGATGAGAATAGTGGCGCTTGTACTTGTAGGAACTTTTCTTGTGGGTTCTTCACTTATGTTCAGGGAAATCTGTCAGCAGGGGTTTGCTGTTGTTACGGCAAAGACTTATTCTTTACTTGATGAAATTACAGAAAAAGAGCAGTCGGATACCGATGAACAGCCAAAGCAAAATGATTCCGACAATAATAAAACCGCTGCGCCGTCCGACAAAGGGCCGATAACATTTGAACACGAAAATTCCAATATTGACAGCGGTCGTTTTAAGCTGTATAGAGAATCTTTAGATTTGTTCAAAATATCGCCTGTCTTTGGAATAAGTAACGGAAACATCGTGTTCTACAGTCAGGAATATGCAAACGGTACTTTAAAATATACTTACCATAACAATGATTTGCACAACGGATTTTTAACTATACTTGTATCTACAGGTGTGCTCGGATTTGTTATTTTCGGTATATTCGGTTTCCGCTTTGCAAAACACGCCGCACAACATTTATTCCTGCAAAAAAAGACCTTTAAAAATGACGCTTATCCGTGTATGTTCGCATTTTTAAGCGCATATCTTTTCTATGCGTTATTTGAAAAGGCACTGCTTTACGATATATCGTTTATGGTAATGTGGTTCTGGCTGATAATGGGTTACACAAGCTGTTACATAGCTAAGTTTGAACCGATGCTTGAAACACGCTATCTTTTTCATCAAAAAAGACTCCACAGAAGTCTGCTTTGATACTTGTATAATTACAATTTTTAGGCTATAATAACCGTAGGTATGTTTACCTGCGGTTTTTATTTTTCTGAAAAGGAATTGATATAAATGAAATACGGATTTGTAAAGGTTGCGGCGGCTACACCTATTATCAGAGTATCTGATTGTAAAAAGAATACCGACGCAATAATTGCGCAAATAAAAGAGGCAAATATTGAGGGTGCCGCACTTGTGAATTTTCCCGAATTATGCATAACCGGCTATACTTGCAGCGATTTGTTTTTACAGCAAACTCTTCTTAAAACAGCAGAAAGCTCGGTTTACAGAATAATTGAAGAAACCAAAAATCTTGATATTATATCCGTTGTGGGCGTTCCGGTTGCTTTCAGGGAGGCTCTTTACAACTGTGCGGCAGTTATTTTTAAGGGCAAATTACTCGCTCTTGTGCCAAAGGCAAATATTCCGAATTATTCAGAATTTTACGAGGCAAGACATTATACAAGCGGAAAAAATACGGATTTTGAAATTGAGTATGCAGGCCGGAAAACTGTTTTGACCGATAAAGTTTTGTTTCAAAATAAAAATATGCCCGATTTTACCATTGGTGTGGAGGTTTGCGAAGATTTATGGGTAGCGGAATCTCCGTCAATAGCTCTTGCAAAATTGGGAGCAACGGTTATTTGCAATCCGTCAACCTCCGATGATACCATCGGCAAAGCAGAATACAGACGCTCGCTTGTGAGAATGCAGAGCGGCAAACTTTGCTGTGCATACATTTATACCGATTCAGGATTTGGGGAAAGCACAACAGACACAGTTTACTCCGCTCAGAATATAATATGTGAGAACGCATCTTTGTTGAGCGAAAGCGAGCGTTTTACGACAGGCATTACTTATGCGGATATTGATGTTCAAAAACTTATGGGCGAGCGCAGAAGAATGAGTACATTCTGCTACGACAATGAAAATATCAGAAGAATTTATTTTGATATGCCGCTTACCGATACAAAGCTCTCAAGAAAATTTGAGCAGACTCCGTTTGTACCGTCGGCAAAAGATGACCTTAGCAGAAGATGCAAGGAAATTATAACAATGCAGGCAACAGGACTTGCAACCAGACTTGCTCATACAGGAATTAAGAATGTTGTGCTCGGACTTTCGGGCGGTCTTGACAGTACACTTGCGCTTATTGTTTGTGTTCACGCTTTTGATATGCTCGGTATTGACAGAAAAAATATTCACACTGTAACAATGCCTTGTTTCGGTACAACAAAGCGTACCAAATCAAATGCCGAAAAACTTGCAGAGGCTTATAATGTTTCTTTTGAAGAAATTAATATTACCGCAGCGGTAAGACAGCATTTTATAGATATTAAGCACGATGAAAGTGTAACAGACATTACCTATGAAAATTCGCAGGCGAGAGAGCGTACTAAAATTCTGATGAACCTTTCAAATAAGTACGGCGGTCTTGTAATCGGTACGGGCGATTTGTCGGAACTTGCGCTTGGTTGGGCAACCTACAACGGCGACCATATGAGTATGTATGCGGTGAATGTTTCTATTCCTAAAACACTCGTCCGTTACCTTACAGCGTACGAGGCTGAAATCAGTGACGGAGAATTAAAAACGGTTTTGCTTGATGTACTCGATACACCTGTAAGTCCGGAGCTTTTGCCGCCTGATAAAAACGGAGAAATCGCACAGAAAACCGAAGATGTGGTCGGTCCTTATGAATTGCACGACTTTTTCCTTTATTACTTTGTGCGTTTTGGATTTACTCCGTCAAAAATATATTATCTTGCAAAGCATTCCTTTGCGGGAAAGTACAATAACGATACAATTAAAAAATGGCTTGTTACATTTTTAAAGAGATTTTTCTCTCAACAGTTTAAGCGCAGTTGTTTGCCTGACGGCCCAAAGGTAGGCTCGGTAACGCTTTCTCCTCGTTCGGACTGGAGAATGCCAAGTGACGCAAGCGTAAGAATTTGGCTTGATGAGCTTGAAAATCAGTAAATCTGAAATTCAAGGGGGCTTTTTGTGAAATATTTTATTAAAAGAGATGTTTGTGCGGATTTTGGCGCTTTTGAAATTTATGACGAAACGGGCATAGAAAAATATCTTGCGGAATTTTCAAAAAGCAAACGAAGCCGAAAAATTATTATTCACAGTGCTGACGAAATTTTTGTTAAGATAAGATGCTTGTCGGTGTCAAACATTATTGCCTGCAATATAAACGCAGGCGGTAAAAAAATGCGCATTTTAATGGGCGTAAACCGCAATGAACTTGTTTGTATTTGCTCCGGTGTAAATTGGAAAATTTGCGGAAATATAGCGCAAAAAAGTTTTTCCGTACAGGATGTTGACAATACGGTTATTGCAGTGCAAAAGAGAGTATTTTCGAGTACGGAAAGTTATGAACTCGATGTGTATTCGCCGTCAAATGAACTGTTATCAATATCTGTTGCGGTTTGTATAAATATGCTCAATACAGTTGACAATCCCGTCAGACAGGCGGTATAATTATTAAGTACCCGATTTTTGTCGGGTAAAGTATAAATTCACAGGGGAGGATTTATTATGGATAGATTACTACAGCTTTTAAGTACAAACTCAGGCTTTACCACAGCCGAGATAGCGACAATGCTCGGTGAGCCGGAAGATTACATCAAGGCTCAAATAAAGGAATACGAAACTCAGGGCATTATCAAAGGCTACCAGGCAGTTGTAAACTGGGAGAATACCAAGGAAAACTATGTTGAGGCACTTATTGAGCTTAAGGTTACTCCTAAAAAGGATGCAGGCTTTGACGAAATGGCGAAAATGTGTATGGCATTTGACGAGGTGGATTCTGTGTATCTTATGGCGGGTACATATGATTTTGCGCTGATAGTTAAGGGCGAATCTATGCAGGATATCGCAATGTTTGTATCTAAAAAACTCTCCACAATCGACGGAGTGCTTTCAACAGGCACACATTTCATTATGCGTCGCTACAAAGACAGCGGAATGAATCTCATCGATTTTGAAGGGTCGGATGAGAGGAGTTTAATTCTGTGATTGACTATTCAAAATTTTTAAATAATTCTATTCAAGAAATAAAACCGTCGGGTATTCGTAAATTTTTTGATATTGCAAGCGAAATGGACGATGTTATCTCTTTGAGTATCGGTGAACCTGATTTTCAGACACCGTGGCATATCCGTGAAGAGGGTATAAATTCTCTTAAAAACGGCAAGACTTGGTATTCACCGAACCGTGGTTTCGCACAGCTTAGAGAAGAAATTGCCAATTATTATGCAAGACGCTTTAATATATCATATGAGGGCAAAACACAGGTGCTTGTTACAGTTGGCGGCAGTGAGGCTATTGACCTTGCCTTCAGATGTCTTGTTTCAGAGGGTGACGAGGTAATTATTCCCGAGCCGTCTTTTGTTTGTTACGAACCGCTTACTCATATGGCAGGCGGCAAGGCAGTTATAATTAATACAAAGGCAGAGGATCAGTTCAGACTTAAGGCTGATGACCTCGAAAAGGCAATTACCGATAAAACAAAGCTCGTTGTTTTGCCGTTTCCTAATAACCCAACAGGCGCTATTATGGAGAAAGCTGACCTTGAGGCTATTGCAGAGGTAATTAAAAAGCACGATTTGTTTGTGCTTTCGGATGAAATTTACTGCGAGCTTACATACGGCGGAAAGAACCACATTTCTATTGCCGCTATTGACGGAATGTATGAGCGTACTGTTGTTATTAACGGCTTTTCAAAGTCTTATGCAATGACAGGCTGGCGACTTGGTTACGCTTTAGGTCCTGTTCCGATTATTGCACAAATGACAAAACTGCATCAGTATGGCATTATGTCAGCGCCTACAACCGCACAGTATGCGGCTATTGAGGCTTTACGCAACGGAGATCCTGATGTTGTAAATATGCGCAATGAATATGATATGCGCCGCCGCCTTGTTGTTGATTCATTCAACGCAATGGGACTTACTTGTTTTGAGCCTTACGGTGCATTTTATGTATTTCCTTGTATTAAGAGCACAGGTATGACTTCAGAGGACTTCTGTACAAAGCTTATTATGGACAAGCATGTCGCAGTGGTTCCGGGAACAGCCTTTGGCGAATGCGGCGAGGGTTTTGTAAGAGTTTCTTATTCTTATTCATTAAACCATCTTAAAACCGCTTTACAGCGTATCAGGGACTTTATAGAGGAGCAGAAAAATGGAAATTAAGGTTCTTGCTCCTGCAAAAATCAATCTTACGCTTGATGTCACTGGCAAACGACCTGACGGCTATCACAATATTTTGTCGATAATGCAAAGTGTTGATTTATATGACACAATTACCGTTACCGATAATGACAGCGGTCAGATTACCGTTTCATGTAATTATGAGGGCGTCCCTTGTGATGAAAAAAATATTTGTTACAAAGCGGCGGAAAGATTTTTTATCGCTACCCGTAACGAAGGACAGGGCGTACATATAGATATTGATAAGGTTATTCCTACTCAAGCGGGACTTGCAGGAGGAAGTACAGACGGTGCGGCTGTTCTTATGGGACTTAATAAGATGTTTGACGCATTTTTAAAGCCCGATGAATTGCAAGAAATTGCTGAAAAAATAGGAGCGGATGTTCCGTTCTGCCTTGTGGGCGGCACAAAGTATGCTACGGGAATCGGTACAAAACTTCAAAAAATGCCTAATTTTTTGGCATCGCATATTGTTATCTGCAAACCTGATAATGTAAGTGTTTCCACGGCCGAGGCATATAAAAAAGTGGATGCGTTAAATCCGCACCCACCTTATACAGATGAAATGATAAAGTCACTTTTCAGCCGTGATATGTTCAGAATTACATCTACTTTATTCAATGATTTTGAGCTTGCATTAAAGCTTGAAGAAGTGAACGATATTAAAAGAATTATGTACAAGCGCAAAGCACTTGGAGCAAGTATGTCGGGTTCGGGTTCGGCTGTTTTTGCAGTCTATAATTCCGAACGCAAGGCTAAAAAGTGCGTTGACGCATTAAAAGAAAAATATGATAAAGTTTTCCTTTGCCATCCGACAAAGGAAGGCTGCAAAATAGTCTGATTATTATCAGGCTATTTTATTTTGTCTTAATTTTGTTGTTTTTTATCAAAAGTTGGGGTGAATTATTGTTTAGCGGAGTGTCGGTCGGGCATTGAAATTTAGCTAACGCTAAATTATCCTCCAAAAAACAAAAAAAGTTTACTCAATTTTTTCAAAAATTGCGGGTTTGGGCAGCGCC
>ERZ779797.801-NODE-801-length-12072-cov-2.753682_pt1 | contig 12072 bp, 8 predicted proteins | sample MGYA00511886_ERZ779797 | MGnify/ENA primary metagenome ERZ779797 (study PRJEB29588, sample SAMEA2155055) | human gut metagenome | biome: human gut; feature: human-associated habitat; material: faeces | place: Denmark | collected 2008/2010 ... | reverse complement strand
CGCGCCAAAATCCAATGCACTTTATATGGCGTATGAACACGCCAAGCGCGATGCCGCCAAAATGCTGGCCGAGCCTGTACCGCTTGTTATCCGCAATGCGCCCACAAAACTGATGCAGGAACTTAACTACGGCAAGAGCTACCAGTACGCGCACAACACAGAAGAAAAACTTACCAATATGCAGTGCCTGCCAGATTCACTTCTGGGAACGGAATATTACAAGCCAACAAACCAGGGGCTGGAAGCACGCGTAAAAGCACGGCTTGATGAAATAAAGCGCTGGAAGCATGAGCACAGCGGCAGGTAAAAAACAGCAAAAAGTAATATAATATGCAAAAAGCCAAAGCACTACTTTAAGCAATGCTTTGGCTTTTGTTATTTAAATTATTTTATTGGCAGCCAGTTTGTTCAAAAATCCAAAAGGGTTGTGCTGTGAAGCAGCAGTTAAAACTGCGGCGGCTTAATTTATAACAATAACCCACGAGAGTCCGGTGCCATGCCCGGACGGAATCGACGGAGCCGCAGATTTTAACAATGCTGAAAAGTATAACCCTTTTGGATTTTTTCTGTTAAAGATTCGTAAATTTTGCTCATTATTCAATCGCAAAATTTGCGTAACTTCGCTGGTACAATTATTGCCTTCGCCATCACTTGGCACTAATTGGCGGCTCAGTTAAAAATACACTTTTTTATCTACCGGCGCGGTGGAAGCAATAAGTTTGCCTTTGCGGTAATTGCGCAGCACCGGCGCATTATTGTTTAATGCGTCATACCAGTTTTTAGCGTCAAGAATAATAAAGTTTGCATCTTTACCGACCGCAATGCCGTAAGCATCACCCAAATGCAGGGTGCGGGCAGCATTTTCGGTAACAAATTTATAAGAATTGCAAATTTCTTCATAGCCAAGCATATGGCCGGTATACAGTCCCATAAATACCTGGTCGCGCATATTGGCATTGCCAAGCGGGTTCCATGGGTCAAAAATATCATCTGAGCCGAAAGAAACATTAATGCCTTCGGCGGTAAGTTCTTTTACGCGGGTCATGCTGCGGCGTTTGGGGTAAGTATCGGCACGGCCGCCCAAATGCACATTAACACACGGATTTGCCACAAAGTTGATGCCGGACATTTTCAACAGGCGCATCAGGCGAATCATATAAGCGTTGTTGTAGCTGTGCATGGCAGTTGTGTGCGAAGCCGTTACCATATCAGCCATGCCGGTTTCATAAGCGCGGGCGGCAACAGTTTCCAGACCGCGGGAAGCCTCGTCATCAATTTCATCGCAGTGTACGTCAATCAGTCTGCCATATTTCTGCGCCAGTTCAAAGCAGATGTTAAGCGATTCAACAGAATATTCACGGGTAAATTCAAAATGCGGAATGGCACCGGCAGCATCCGCACCCATTTTCAGTGCTTCTTCAAGCAGGCCTTTGCCATTGGGGTAACTTAAAATTCCATACTGAGGGAAAGCAACGATTTGAATGTCAATATAATCCTTAACTTCCTCGCGCAGCTCCAAAATCGCGCGCAATGCGGTCAATTCCGGGTCGTTAATATCTACATGGGTGCGCACATATTGAATACCGTTGCCTGCCTGCAGGCGGAGCGCCTTGTTTACACGGTCTTTTACTTCCTGTTTGGTAAGGAAAGGCTTATATTCTTCCCAGCGCTGAATGCCTTCAAACAGCGTGCCGGATAAATTCCAGTGCGGGCGTCCTGCCGTAAGGCAGGTATCGAGATGTACGTGCGATTCCACAAAAGGCGGCAGCACCATTTTACCGGCGCAGCAATCAACCACTTCTTCACCGGGCAGCGCTTCCAACTGAGGAGCAATAGCGGCAAATTTACCGTCCGTAACGCGGATATCTACCGTTTCCGTGGCATTTGCCAGATACAGTTTTTGCAGCAGCATAACAATTCATCCTTTCTTTACAGTTATTATTTATTTTTGCCAAGCATTTCGCCAATAAAGAAGAATGCAGCAGCAACCACCATGGCATTAATGGCGGCAATGCCCCACTGCAGCAGGTTTGCACAGGCAGCGCCCACTATAATACCGGCAATGTTGAACCAGTTAATGGTATATTCGTTAAAATCGCTGCCGAATTTTTTATGGTTAAAGAAATAATCTAAAATAACGATAATGCCAATCGGCGGCAGAGCGCAGTTAAGAATGCTGAGCCAGCTTACAAAATTGTAATAAAGCCAGATTGCAAGCGCCGTGCCGATAATGCCGGAAATCCAGGTAGTCCATTTCATGCGTACTTTGGAAATATTGGAAATGGCAAGACCGCCGGTGTAAAGAGCATTATTATTGGTAGTCCAGATATTGGCGCCAAGTACAATCAAAGCCGGAATAGCAAGGCCCTGTGCAATCATAACGTAGAAAATATCATCCTTGCCGGTGTAAGCGCCGCCAACCGCACCAAAGCAGAACATCAGCGTGTTGCCTAAAAAGAAGGCAATAACCGTAGTCCACACGGCAATGCTGCTGTTTTTGGCAAAACGGATAAAGTTAGGCGTTGCGGTACCACCGGAAATAAAAGAACCAATAACATAGCCGATACCGGTAAACAGAGTAATCTGCCCGGCAGACTGCGCAAAAATGTAAGCCAGCCCGCCGCCTTCTGCGGCAGCAGTAACCATGGAATAAACGCCCAGAATAATGATAAGCGGAACAGAAATATAGCTGACAATTTCCAGTGCCTTCATGCCCGTGGCTGCGGTTGCCGTCATTAAAAGGCCGGCAATAATGGTCAGAGTCCATTCGTTCATGCCCATAAGTTCCGCCGCGGGGATAGAAAACATTGCCACGCCTACGCCGAACCAGCCGATTTGCGTAAAGCCCAAAATAGCAGACGAAAGATAAGAGCCCTTGCTGCCAAAAGTACGGCGGCAGAGCAAGTCCATGTTCAAACCGGTTTTAGACCCAATAAAAGCCAGTACACCGCAGTAAGCCGACAGGATAATGCCGCCAATCAGGCAGGCCCATACAAAACCTGATAAATCGAGCCCATTACCCAATTTGGCGCCTACGCTCATACTAGCAGAAAAAAACGTAAACCCCAGCATAACGAAGAACATCTGCCAGAAGCCTTTGCGAGCTGAATCAGGCACGGCCTCCAGCGAATAATCCGCGTCCACAGGAGTGGATGTGTTTTGCTTAACAGATTTTTCCATTGATTGTACCACCTTCCAAAAATATCTTTTTGAGGGCAGACAGCTTTTTTAATGCCCCTGCGCAATACCTAATATACTATACCATTGCAGGCATGCTTTGTCCACAAGTTAAAAGAAAAATAACCTGCACAAATACCGGCGCTTTTAAGCTAATGCCCATTGTTTTATTAATTCGGGCATAAAAAAACAGCCTGTTTCACAAGCTGCTTCATTGCATTTTTGGTGCGGTTGGTGGGATTTGAACCCACACGGGTCTCCCCGCCACCCCCTCAAGATGGTGCGTCTGCCGTTCCGCCACAACCGCATTGGGGTATTGCTATTAAATTAAATGGTGCGGTAGAGAGGATTTGAACCTCCACGGGGTTGCCCCCACTAGCTCCTGAGGCTAGCGCGTCTGCCGTTCCGCCACTACCGCGTCAACATTGATTATTATAGCGCGCAAAAATCAATCTGTCAATAGTTTTTTATTTTATTTTTATAATAAAGATAATATTTGTCGCGGTCGCGCAAAACCTTTTTTACATACTCGCGCGTATCCGGGTAAGGTATATCTTCAATACGGTTAAAATCATAGTTCCAGCCGTTTTCCTGCATCCATGCGCGCGTGTTGCCGCGCCCCGCGTTATAGGCAATCATCATCAGCACCCAGTTGCGCTGAAATTCATATTCCAGTTCTCCCAGATACCAGCAGCCAAGCCGCACGTTATATTCCGGCCTGCGCAAAGCTTCCATGTCAAAATGGTCAAGCCCCATCTGCGAAGCAATCCATTCGCCGGTTTCCGGCATAATCTGCATCAGCCCCACGGCACCGGCGTGCGATACGGCTTCCGTATCAAACCCGCTTTCGTTTTTTATAACTGCCGCAACCAAGAAAGGGTCGATTTTGTTTTTGGAGCTGTACTCCAAAATTTCGTTCTGGTAAGGCCACATATAAACAAAGCGCGTCTGCACGGCTTCGCTGCTCCATATTTTCATACCGGCTTCACCGATGAGAAAAATGGCGGCAGCAACCATTAAGAATTTTACCCACCATCTGTCGATAAATTTTTTCTTTTTCCGCCTGCCCAACTTATGCCTCCGCCGTAAAATTTTTCCATGCTGCGGCAACGGCTTTTTCCGTTTCGGCAAAGGTGCCGCTGTTATCAATTACAAGGCTGGCATAAGCCTTTTTTTCTTCCAGTGTCATCTGCGCTGCAATGCGTGCCTTAACTTCTTCGCGCGTCATGTTGCTGCGTGCCATGGCACGTTCTATCTGCGTTTCGCTGTCTACGGCAACAAGCCACACGGCATCCACATCTTTGTACCAGCCGCACTCGATTAAAAGCGGTACATCAAGCACTGCCGCCGGCAGATTTTTACTGCGGCATTCCGCCAGAAAGCTCTGCGCTGCCGCCAGTACGTTTTTATGAATGATTGCTTCCAGTTTTTTCAGCGCTTCTTTATCGTGGAAAACAAGTTCCGCCATTTTGGGGCGGTTAAGCTCGCCGCCATCCGTAAGGTATTCAATGCCAAAGGTAAGGGCTATTTCGTTAAGCGCCGCACGGCCTTTGGCAACCAGAGCGCGGCTTTCAGCGTCGGCGTCAAACACAGGCGCGCCAAGGCTGCGCAGTAAGTTTGCAATTGTACTTTTACCGGAGGCTATGCCCCCTGTTAAACCTATTACTTTCATTTTTTCACCGTTTTATTTTTGGCAGTGCGGGCAGTATGTTGTGCCGCGCCCGCCTACTTTGGTGCCCAAAAGTTCGCCGCCGCACATTTTGCAGCACAAGCCTTTGCGCCCATATACCAGCAAATGGTTTTGGTTATCGCCCTTGTTGCCTTCGCCGTCTTTGTAATCGCGGAAGGTTGTGCCGCGGTTGGCAATGCCCTGCGCAATAACCTTGTTTATGGCATCATGCAAGCGGTCAATTTCTTCGTCCGTCAGCGTGTTTGCTGTGCGCATCGGCAAAATGCCGGATAACGCCAGACACTCGTCGGCGTAGATGTTGCCCAGCCCTGCGATAAAAGTCTGCTCCAAAATCAGAGTTTTTATAGGCTTTCTGCTTTTGGCTATAACCGGGCGCATGTAACCGGCCGTAAAGCCTTCGCTTAAAGGCTCAGGACCTAAAGTTTCGTAACCCTCAATATAAGCGTCATTATTGGTAACAAGGTACAGCGTGCCAAAGGTGCGGATATCGCAGAACCACATGGTTACGCCGTCCGTCAGTTCAAACTTAATTTTGGCATAAGGCGGTTCCGGCTTATCTGCCTCCTGCGCAATCAGGCTGCCGGTCATGCGCAAATGCACAATCAGCTTCTGGTTCTCGCCTGTTTTCAGTACCAGATATTTGCCGCGGCGCCCTACGTCCAAAATGGTTTTGCCCGTTAAACCGGCAATAAATTCTTCCGGCGAAGGGTATTTTATCAGCCTTGCAAGGTTAATTTCTATATTTTTAATGGTTTTGCCCTTAATGTGCGGAAGCAGGGTTTTGCGTACCTGCTCCACCTCCGGCATTTCCGGCATGGTAATTCCTCCCTATTTGGCGTCTGCCCAGTTTACGCCGTAGTTAACATCGGCAATCAGCGGTACGCTGAGTTTTACGGCGCTTTCCATAGTTTGTTTTACAAGTGCGCCAACTTCTTCGCGTTCGGCCTCCGTAACTTCAAGCAAAAGTTCATCGTGTACCTGAAGCAGTATGCGGCTTTTATAACCGCCCTGTTCCAGCATTTTCTGCACGTTAACCATGGCAATTTTTATAATGTCCGCCGCCGTGCCCTGTATCGGCGTGTTAATGGCGGTGCGCTCCGCAAAGCCGCGCAGGTTAAAGTTGCGGCTGTTAATATCCGGCAGGTAACGCCTGCGCCCGAACAGCGTCTGCACATAGCCCTGTTTTTTGGCGCTCGCCACCATATCATCCATATATTTTTTTACTCCGGTGTAGCGTCCAAGATAATTTTCAATATATCTGCCCGCCTCGCCGCGATTGATATCAAGCTGTTTGGCAAGCCCAAAATCGCTGATGCCGTATACAATGCCAAAGTTTACCGCTTTGGCGCGTGTACGCATGGTGCCGGTAACTTCGTTCAGCGGCACGCCAAACACTTCCGCAGCCGTGCGTGCGTGTACATCCTGCCCATGCAGGAAGCTTTCCAAAAGCAGTTCATCCTGCGCAATATGCGCCAGCACGCGCAGTTCGACCTGCGAATAATCGCAGCTTAACAGGTAATCGTAACCTTCGCCAGGCACAAAAATTTCGCGTATTTTTTTGCCAAGTTCCGTGCGGGTAGGGATGTTCTGCAAGTTCGGGTCGGTACTGCTCAGGCGGCCGGTAACAGTAACAAGCTGCTGAAAATGCGTATGTATACGCCCCGTAACAGTATTAATCAGCGGTCGCAGCCCTTCAAGGTAAGTGCTGTGCAGCTTCGTCAGCTTGCGGTGTTCCAAAATAGTCCGCACCAGCGGATGTTCGTTGCGCAGCTGCTCCAGAACTGATACGTCCGTGGAATAACCTGTTTTAGTTTTTTTGATGACCGGCAGGCCCAGCTTTTCAAATAAAATAGCACCAAGCTGCTTGGTAGATTTTAAATTAAAGCTTTCTCCAGCCTGCTCTACCGCCAAAATTTCAAGCGCTGCAATCTGCGCCGCCATTTCTTTGGTTAATTTATCCAAAAGCACTGCATCAGGCTTAATGCCTGCCAGTTCCATTTTGGCAAGCGTGCGTGCCAGCGGCAGCTCCATTTCTTCATATAATTTTATCTGTTCGTGCTCTGCAAGTTTAGCACGCAGCACAGGCACAAGTTCGGCAACGGTTTTGCATTCCTGCGCATACTCCTGCGTCAGGTACGCTCCGCCAACGGTTTTAATGCTGTATTCGCTGCGCGCAGGGTCAATAAGGTATGCGGCAATGGCAATATCATCCGTTATGCCGCGCGCTTCAACACCGAGGCACAAAGCGGTTTTAATAATCTCTTTGCTGTCGCAGCAGGCTTTTTGGCTGTTTTCATTTGCCAGCCAGTTATAAAACTGCTGCCAGCCGGGGCACTCGCCTTCAAAAATATAAACGCGCCCATCACATAAAAGCTCCGCACGTTTAAAATATAAATCCGGCAGCGTACCGCCAATTTGTACAGTAAGCGGCGTAACTTCACGCCTTACGGCGATAAGTTTAAACAACGCTTCCGCATCGTCGGCACTTTTTACAACTTCTTCCGGCAGCCCGGCAGGCTTGTCTTCCACAAAGTCGCCAAACAGGCTGAAATCGCCTTCCGGCGCGCCCATAACGGCATTAAATCGGTCGTACATATTGCGGAATTCCAACCCGGCAAGCAGTTCGCGCGCTTCCGGCTTTAATGCTTTTAATTCATAATTTGCCAAATCTGCATCAACCGGCACATCCGTAAAAATTGTCGCCAGTTTTTTGGAAAGCAGCGCCGATTCTTTGTTATTCTGCACTTTTTCGCGCAATGCCTTGCCGCTGATTTTATCGGCGTTAGCCAGCACATTTTCCACACTGCCGTACTCGCCAATCAGCTTGAGAGCCGTTTTAGGGCCAACACCCGGTATGCCGGGGATGTTATCCGAAGTATCGCCCATCAGACCTTTCAGGTCGATAAGCTGCTTCGGCTCAAGGCCTTCATATTCCTCCGCAAAAACCTCCGGCGTGTAAATTTTAAGGTCCGAAATGCCGCGTTTGGTAAAATATACGCTTGTGCGGCTGCTTAAAAGCTGAAGTTCATCGCGGTCGCCCGTTACAATAATCACGTCCGCTTCCTGCGGCGCGTGTACCGCAAACGTGCCGATGATATCGTCCGCCTCGTAGTTATCAAGTTCCAGCACGGCAATGTTCATTGCCTCCAGCACCTTGCGCGCCAGCGGGAACTGCTCAGAAAGCTCGCTCGGTGTTGGTTTGCGCTGCCCCTTGTAATCGGCAAACATCTCCGTGCGGAAGGTTTTGCGGCTTTTATCAAACGCTACCGCCAGCCACTTGGGCTGTACGTCCGCCAGCAGGCGCAACAGCATATTGCAAAAACCGTACACAGCACCCGTATGCACACCGCTCTGCGTCGTCAGCGGCGGCAGGGCAAAAAACGCCCTGTGAATCAGGCTGCTGCCATCTATAACTAAAAATTTATCTGCCATGTTTGTTCCTTTCGTTCAATAAATCTAATAATATATTATACCACAAGCAAAGGTGTAGGTAAAATTAAGCGCAAAAATAAAGCCCTGCTTATGCAAGGCTTAAATCATCCACGCGGGAATATACATAATGTTGTTTTTATCCATACCGAACTCCGGCACAAGGCAAATGACACTGCCGCCAGCTGTTTTAACTTCTGTACAGCTGCCAAACGCCGCTTCTATTATATTAAAGCTCTTGTACATTTTTTGCACCTGAGCGCTTTTGCTGATAACGCACGGGTACAGCACGCCGTTGTGCAAAATTAATAGCTCAATCTCTTTGCCATTAAAATTGCGGTAGTAGTACAGCGGCGCTTTCTGCCCGCTATTAGCAAAACTTTTATACACCTCGCCGATAACCCATGTTTCAAAAAACTCTGCGCTCATCGCGCCAAGTTCTAACGCGTCCGAAGTGTTCCAGCGCAAAAGGTATGCCGCCAGCCCGGTATCAGTAAAATACAGCTTTGGCGTTTTTACAACGTATTTAACACCGCTAAAAGCCGCTGGCTGAAGCAAATACACCAGCCCCATTTTTTCTAATATGCCCAGCCATTGCTTCGCCGTCGGTATGCTGATACCGGTTTCCTTTGCCATAACTGCGTAATTTAAAAGCTTTGCCGTCTGCGACGCCGCTGCGCACAAAAAGCGGTAAAACTTCATCTCATCATTAAGCTGAATAAACTTGCGGATGTCACGCTGCAAAATATCCTGCACCAGCTTAGCATAAAATGTCTGCCAATCCGCACCTTCGTTATACATTGCAGGCTTGCTGCCGCGCCAAATACGTTCGTAAATCTCCACCACACTGTGCGGAACAGGGTTTTGCATCCGTCCTGCCAAAAGCTGCATATCCGGTATAAACGGCGTGCTTTCTCTGCCGTCAAGTTCAGCACTGCTTAAGCCGCAAAGCTCCAGGCAGGCAAACTTATCGCCAAGCTCCTGCATAATGGTGGTAACGGTTTCCGCATCCTCTTTCGGCGCAATCAGCCAAAAATCGCCCGGTTTGCCATGCTTAAGCACATAATCCTTAATAACCGGCACAAGCTCCGGCGCGTACTGAATATTATCAATCAGCACCGGCGGCACATACCGCTGCAAAAACAGCACCGGTTCTTCGTTCGCCACACTGCGCATCGCAGGCTCCGCCAAATCAGCGTACTTGCGGTCAGGCAAAGCAAGTTGTTTAAGGAGTGTTGTTTTGCCGGATTGAAAAGTACCTTTTAAGAGTATTAAAACTTTATTCGATTTACTAATTTGTTTCTTTATATTTCGTTCCCTAAACATACTATTTCATTCTTAGAAAATTTAAATAGCTAATTTTCAATAAGTCATAAATGTAACAACTAATTAACTGGCCAAATACACCACATAAGATATAAAATAAATCACTCGCAGGATAATGGTCTGTTATTCTAAAATAAATATCCGTTTGGTACTTATCATAATTAAATGTATTAAGAGCTAAAATATGAAATTTTTTTAATAATAACAAAAATGTATTGAATAGCCAAAAGAAAAACTGATGGTGCATCATTATTGAGAATGTATTTTTGCCAATATAACTCAATAATTCATTTTCTCCTACTTTATCTTTTAATAATTCAGCTATTAACACATAAAACCAAATACCAGTACAACCAGCAATTAACGGCAATAACTGTTTATGTGTAGGAAAATCCAGTAAATGTATATTAGCTGTTATATTGTTATTAACAAATCCTAAAATAATTCCATTGATAATCGCTAAAAAAATTATTTTATTAAAACTAAATCCATCGTATTTTTCAAAATATTTATAATATAAATATCCAAAATGATAAAATATTAAAAAGTACAAAACTCTGCCAATACCTAATCCAAAATAATCACCAAAATTTTGATATTTATTAAAACCTATCCATAATGCTACAAAATGTAAAAGAAGCAGTACCACCCCAAAAACCATTTGTCTATTATTCAAGGTTTTAAAAAGAAAATAATAAAATATTTGAACTAATAATAATGTTCCAACAAACCAAGCAGGTAAATTAAAATAAAATGGACACCCTATACCAAATAGTGGATACCACACTAACGACTGAAAAGATAAAGACGCATTAAATTTAATAACTTCAAAATTTATTAATAGAGTAACTAAAATTCCATAAAATAAATTCCATAATAATAATGGTAAAAGTAAATGCTTCACTTTTTTAATCAAAAAAGTCTTTATATCTGTATATTTAAAAAAGTAGCCTGAAATAAACATAAATAAAGCCATGTGGAAAGAATATGTAGGAAACCACGCAAATACATTTGACCAAGTATGCCCAATTACTACCGTAATTATACCTATGGCTTTTAAAATATTCATTTTATTATTCATAACTAAAATTTCCCTAAAAGTTTTCTTGTTTTTCAGATTTAGATTTTATCAAAAACTCAATAACAGGCAACAATACACTTAATGCAATGTAATATGTTGGCCATACAGCATTACTAAACATTGCTGCGATACACCCACAAAAAGATATTGCTGAAAAAGTAAATGTATGTTCAGATACTAAAATTTTATAATTTTTGCTAATTAATAACATAATATATCCAATAGGTAATAACCATAAAAACAAGCCTATAATTCCATTATTAACCAAAACATTAGCAAAATTATTAACAACAGGGAATTCTGATTTAAATGGCCCAACTTCATAAGTAGTCGTATGCCAATTAGCTACTTCTGCATTCTTTAAATCATCTTCGGTTAACGCTTCAGCAATATAAGCATTTTTTAATCCGTTACCAACACCGAAAATTGGGTTGTCTGCCGCAACTCTTAAATTAGCAGATAAATTTATTAATCTTGCTCCATTACTTCTTTCATTTTTATGTAAAACGGAAAATACATTATTCTGAAAATACATCTCTGTACTTTCATTATTTTTGCCAATATTATTATCAACTCCAACATTAATAGCAAAAGCAAAAAGTCCACTGCACGTTACAATCAATGCGCTTACTAAGAAAGCTTTAGTTTTATTCATAATCCCGGCAATATAAAGCAAAAACAACTCACCAAAATATAGTAACGTAGCCGTCCTTGCTCTTGTTAAAAAAATTAAAAATGTAAAATAACAAACTAATAAAAAATTCTTTATCCCTGTTTTTTCATAAATATAACTCCACAAATACGGAATACTAAAAGCTGCAACAATACCAAAAAAAGACGGCTCTGTACACAAACTTCTCAATTGGTTTTTCCATATAAGTGGTGGCCACCACCCATGCCCAAAAGCTATATCATAAAAATACGGATTTATAAATTTTAGAATTTGAACAGCAATTTCAGAATTAAACTTTAAATAAGCAATTTCTACTAATGAATATACCCCGCATATTATAACTAAATAACGTACATATTTTCTAACCAAATAAAATATATTTTGTGGTTCCTTTTGGTATATATGATAAATTAAAAATGCAAATCCCCAATATGTAATCGTAGGTATAATTACTAGATTAATTAACAGACGTAAAAATAAATATATTTTTACTAAAGTTATTTTATCTATAAGAACATCAATATTAGGGAATTTATCCAGCAAAACATCAAATTTTCCGCCATCAAAACTTTGCAAAAATTCTTCAAACGGATAATTAATTATTCCATGAACTAAAGAGAAACTCTGCCATAGCATAAAAACAATTATATATAATATAAACTTTTTATAATTTAAAAAATCAAATTTAAATTTAAA
>ERZ779797.784-NODE-784-length-12302-cov-2.943741_pt1 | contig 12302 bp, 19 predicted proteins | sample MGYA00511886_ERZ779797 | MGnify/ENA primary metagenome ERZ779797 (study PRJEB29588, sample SAMEA2155055) | human gut metagenome | biome: human gut; feature: human-associated habitat; material: faeces | place: Denmark | collected 2008/2010 ... | reverse complement strand
TATAAACTGTCTTTGAAGTCTGATAACCCAGTGCCTCCATGACAGAAATACGCTCTGCTACTCTTACCGGCTTACGGCTGGCAAGATAGACCGTCACTGCCATAATAGCAATCGTCAGCACCAGAAACTCCGGTTTTATCGTTACCGCCATCTTTTCTGTGCGAAGTCCCAGTACCCGGATTGTTCCAGGAATCACAAGATAGGACGTCAGAAATCCCAAGCCTGTTCCCAGTAGAATGCCTATTCCACTTAGGATAATCTGCTTCTGCCACAACAGCCGGTGCATCTGGCTTTCTGTCATTCCCACAGCCCGCAGCAGTCCATAATAGCGGATATTGTCTTCTATCGATAAATACATGATATTGTAAATCAGTAAATAGGCACTGAGACAGGTCAACATAATGATTCCCAACATCCCAAGAAAAATTTCCTTTACCTTATCACAGTCCCATGTTGTCTGGATGCTCTGCTTCCGTTCCAGATTTAATTCTTCTTTCAGCCGGTTCTCTATCCGGTCTGATGCAAACCAGAAACGATATTGATAATAGAGAATGCCGCAGCCATAGTCTGCCTGACTGTAGCCTGCCTGTTCAAACACCTCTTCCGTCACGAAACAGTTGGCAGTTTCTTCATAGTCATCTATGATGCCCGTAATTTTCATAGGCTTTTCTACCTGGGTTCCATCTTTCTTCTGATAGCTTAAAAGCAGCGTATCTCCAATTGTAAGATTTTCCAACTTCCGCTTTTCCAACAGCGTCTTTGTAACCATCACCTCATCGGCTGTCTCAGGATACCTTCCCTCCTGATGCAGAATGCCGGGCTGATGCATTTTCTCCCGGTAATTTTTATCCTCATATATGATAGAAATATTCTTTTCACCGATGTTTCCCAGCATAAATTCTGTAATTCCAACTACCTCAATACCAGGATCTGCTTTTACTGTTTCTTCCTGCTCCTTTGTGACTCCACCCATCAGAATTCCATCATAGAGTTCCCCCACAGAATGCAGCCGCCAGACATACTGCATATGCATGTAGGAAGCCCCTGTCTGCATAACCGTAAACAGCATCAGCACCGCCAATACAATTGCCACAAGATACAGGCTGTTTTTCTTTCTGTTGCTCCTTATGGAACGGACTGCCATCTTACGGATGACAGCCTGATTATTATTTTTAAGCATAGAGCTTTCGTTCCTTCCTGATTTTCCCATCTTCCATGTATACAATCCGGTCTGACAACTGCGCCACGTCCATGTCATGGGTAATCAGAATTGTAGTCTGCTGATATTTTCGTGCCACTGTTTTTAACAATCCCATAACATCATGGCTGGTCTGTGTGTCAAGATTTCCTGTCGGTAGGTTCAATTTAGTAGTATGAAAATCTCTGTTATTTTTTACGTATTTTACGTATATTTTTATTGGCATTACGTAAAATACGTGTTATTATATACTTGTAAGGAGGAAACAATACAAATGAGATTTCGAGAAATTGAAAAAATAGTCCTCAATGACGGATGGGAGTTAGTAGATGTGAGAGGTTCACATCACCAATACAAACACCCAACCAAAACGGGAAAAGTTACAATCCCAAATCATCGAGGCGACATTCCTCAAAGGGTTGTCAACTCCATACTCAAACAGGCGGGTCTCAAATGAGACCTGCCACCCATTAAAGAAAGGAGCGTTATCATGAATTATATTTATCCTGCTGTTTTTTATCCGGAGGGCGACGGGAAATATTCAGTTATTTTCCCCGACCTCAATGATTTAGCAACTTACGGAGATAACCTTGCGGACGCTTTCGCAATGGCTCAAGAGGCTTGCGGTCAGTATTTATTCACATCCTTGCGTGATTGTGATGTTCTTCCCGCTCCGACCCCTCTTGATGCAGTTGAAAAGGACGAGGATGCAGCACTTGTCAATTTGATTTGTGTCAACCTCGACGAATACGCCCGTGCGTACAATGACAAGGCAGTCAAGAAAACTTTGAGTATTCCTGCATGGCTCAATACTGCATGTGAAAATTACGGTATCAACTATTCAAAAGTTTTGCAGGATGCGTTGATTGCCAAAATTCAAGCACGTTCATAAATCCATTATAGCACAAGGACGACACCCGTTTCCGGATGCCGTCCTCTTTTTTGTCTGTATGCTCTTATAACTGCTCGAATTGTACATGCTCCGATTCTCCGGAGAGGTAAAGGTCGCCGATTGTTCTGACCATCTTCTTTCCGTCCACAACATGAATCTCTTTCACATAATATGACTGTCCTCTGATAGCACGACCGCAGATGTTCTCATTGCCCCACGCTGCGGAACGTCTGATATTGAGTGAGCCGTCGCAAATGACCGTCACTTTCATTTTCCCCTGCGGGATGATGACTTTGTCCTCCGGCTCGTCCTCTGTCTCCTGTGGCTCTGTATTTGCCCCATTCTCGCCCGTTTCCGGTTCAGACGGAGGATTTGTCGTCTCTGCATCGTTTGAGGCTGTTCCCCCGCCCTCTGCATCCTCCTGCTGTCCTGCTGCATCCTCGTCACTCTCAAATGTTGTCATTTTCTCAACGGTTTCCGCATCGACTGTTCCTACCTTGTTTCCGTCTGCATCGTATGCGTTGACGCTGCCGTCCGGATTTGTCTGCAATGCTCCCTCCGGAACATTGTCCGTGAGTGAGCCGATGACGTTTCCGTTTTCATCCCACACAACAAAACTCTCGTCCTTTGCTGCTGCTTTCATTGCTCCCTCAATGGTCTTGTACTCTTTGCAGTCCTCTTTCTTGAACTCTGTTCCTTTTCCTAAATAGTATAACATGATTTTCCCTCCTATTTGCTCAAATACTTGCTTGACGCATATCCGACGATGTTCTTATAAACCACATACAACCATTTCACACCGTTGCAATCGTTATAATATCCATAGCACTGGACTTTCTCACCGTTTTTCATCACCGCAAGGATTGACTTTCCTGTTCCTGCTCCCGCACGGAGATTCAATCCGGATGCAGTCACCTTGTAAGTTCCTGCAAGGCTCTTGTTGAACCCGTGTGCAACGTCGACCTTTGCATTGCTCTTGACTGTTGTTGTGTTGGATGCACCTGTTCCGGATGACTTTGCCCCGTCCGTGAGGTTCACTGCAACGTGAGCATTGTCATTGAGGGTGATGTCTCCCTCAAGCAAATACGCATCCGATGTCAGATATTTGCTATCTGTCAACACCTCGAATCCTGCTGCCTTGAGACCTGCTCTCATGTTTCCGGTATAGAGATAAATGCTCACATTCTTCATTTTCTCATTTCCCAGTCTGTAACCCGCACCCTTTACGATTGCAGCGACACCGGATGAACAATCTGCCTCACACGCAATCGTGATTTGTGCAGGGTCGTAATTCGATGCCTTGAGATGCTCCCAAAATGTGTATCTCTCTGACTGGTCATATCCGATTTTATTGTTGACTGCTGCTGCCTTTGCCATGCTCGCAATCATTTTTCTGACCTTTGCATCCGGATGACGGAGGACACATTTCCACGGTCTGTTATACCAATTTATAACCCTCCACTCTGTACCTGTCTGGTCTCCTGCCTTCCCTCCGCTGTATCTGTTATTTTCATCATGTCCGCAATTTGAAATCATTTGTTTTCCTCCTTGTCAAATTCTTCTGTGTTTCTGTCCGTCATGTCTCCCATAAGTTCCGGACAATGTTCCTCAAGTTCTGTGTACACAATCAACCCGCAAATCAGTAACGGAATACCGACCCATAAAATCGCACATCCCAATGAAAGAATGAACCATACTACCACCGACATTCTTTCCGCAAATTCGTCATCCGGATAATAATATTCGTCATAGTAAAGTTCCTGTTCCTTTTTGCTTGCCCTGTCGACCCAAATGTAAAACGCTGTCATCGCTAAAAATACGACGACCGCACCCACAACGTACACAATCCCGATTGTCCTTGCGTTCTGCATGAAAAAGTCTACGATTTTACTCATTGACCTCACCTGCCTCACCGCTCACAAGCGTCTGCATCGCTTTGTTGCTCTCAAGCATCTTTTTCATTCTCTCAAGTGCCTCGTCGACCATCATCGAAAAAGCCTCAAAAGAAATCACTCTCGCAAGCCACGCAAACCTTGCAACAAACATGTCATATACATAACGCAGCTTGATTTGACCTGTACCGCCTCCCAGTTCTTTTTCTGCCTTTGTGACTGCATAGAGCAGCCATTCTCTCACTTTGTTCAACTGCTTGTCTGACGGCATTTTCACGAAAACATATACTGCATATCCTCCCGCTGCACATACCGCAATCAGACCCACAATCACAAACCAATTCTCGACGATGTATTTCATCCTTGTACCTCCTCGTCATCCTGTTCCGGTTCGTCATTGTGTTGTATTTCTCCGTTTGACTTTGTTCCCTTGACCGTTTTCACGGACTTAATGAGTGCCATTGCACCGCCCTCAACTGAAAGAAATCTGAATACATTCTCAATCAGTGTCGACGGCTCTGAACCCATCCGTAAAAACACAAATATCATCACGACTGTAAAGATAAATGCTGCAAGAATCAAAGTGAATACAACACGTTTCATGAACAGACCGGACACCTTTTTGTCATGTCTCTCTTTTCGCTCTCTTATCCGATACATTCTTTTCAGATGCCGGATTCTGATGCGACGTTCCTGTTCTGTCATTCTCATGTATTGCCTCTTTTCTGTGAGGTTGATTCTTGCCCGTTTCCTGCCCTCCTGTTATCGGTCGGAATGCTGTTCTCCGTCCAGTCTCTTGTGATAACTCTTGAGTGACTGTTCCACAATGACAACACGGTCTCTCAATGATTTCATCTCCTCACGGTTCTCTCTCGATTCCCGTTTGATGTCTTTGAGGTCGTCTGCGATGTTCTCAAGTTTCATCATCACCATTGTGTCGGTTGTTGCTCTCTGTTCCGCATCTTCCTGTGTGTCCTTTTTCTCATTTCTCTGCTTTGAGCAGATACCGAAAAAAATCGCAAACGCAACAGATACTCCGGAGAGCAACAGGGAAATTTCAATCGTCAACGGTGTTCTCCTTTCCGAACTCTGTCGCCTCGATGTCGTCGGTGTCGCAGTATTTCCGCATGTGGTATTCGAGAACATCCATCTCCCTGTCTGTTTCCTCTACCTCCTGCCGGAGTTCCGCTCTGACCGCCTCCTCGATTTTCGACTGTTCAATGATTGTTTGCTGCTTTTTCACGATTGTGGATAGAGTTTCCGTCACATCACACAATCGTGAGATTATTTCAAGCGGACTCATTCTGTATCACCGCCGGAGAATGTCTCCCCTGTGATGTATTCATATTCGTCTGCTGAAATACTACCCTTTGCGACACGCTCGGAAATCTGTTCCTTTGTGAGAGTGCCTTTTTTATACATTCTTTTGAGACTTTCAACAAGCATTTTCATACTAAATCAACCCCTCCTCAATCAACTGTTGTGTGTATTCGTCGATGACTGCATCTTTCTGAAACTGTGTCACTGATTCGACAATTCCGGATGTGTTCTCCTCGACGACTGATTTCATGAGAGCCATGTTCTCATATTCCTCAACTGTCATTTCTTTCTCGTCGTACTGCCATTCGGTCACGGTCTGTATCTTTCCGTCTGCTCCCTCAACCTCTTTCTCCACCTGCTCGATGTTCTTACGCAGATAGACCGTTGACGGAGACGATGTCCTGTCGATTTCCTCCGGACGTTCCGGCTGTGTTCCTGTCACCTTTTTCCAGTCTGTCATGTTGCTCATTCTCCTTTCTGCTATGCTTTGAAACTATCCTCTTGAGTTTCTTGACATTGATTTTCGGTTTGATGTATTCAATGTAATAGTTGTATGTGTCCGTGTGTTTGAACAATCCCATATATGACAACATCACCGATGCGTTATACCATGAGATTTTATCCTGTTTTGAGATGTGGTTCGCCTTGCGTCTCGCACTCTCGATGTTTGATTTCCGGATGGTTGTCCGGTCATGGTGAAATTGAAATCCCATAAAATCAAGCATACGACCCTTTGTGACCTGCTTTCCGTTCTCGTCAAACACTGGTTTCCCGTCTTTCATCACCGGATATTCAAATCTAAACACCTGCCAGTCGCCTTTTATCTCAAGGTCAAGGTTTTCGTTCAGATACGTCTCGATTGCCCTGTGCATTTTATGCAGTTTCTTTTTGCTCTTACCCAGTATCACCATGTCATCCATGTATCGCATGTAATGTTCTGCATGGAGTTCCTCCTTGATGTAGTGGTCAAGTGCTTTCAAGTAAAAATTGCCGAACCATTGTGATGTAAAATATCCCAACGGAACGCCTTTTCGCATCTCCTCAATAATTATTTTCAGTTCCTCGAACATCGCTCCGGCGATGCCGATTTCCCTCAAGACCTCCAACACTCCGGAGATGTCGTCAAATGCTATGCACCCGACAAGCGTTTTTGTCTGTTCTGCATCAATCTCAACACCTGCATCCGTCAAAATCTTTGCAACGAGTGCTATTTTGTCATGTTCAATCAGTATGCAGAGTAATCTATAAAACCGTTTATCCCGAATTACTGCTTTGAGTTTTCTCTTGAGGATTCTCCGGTTTATGGATTCAAAGAAATGGTGTACATCCATCTTGAGAACAAAGAACTTTTTCCCGTCGTATGAATCAAGCCATTTCCGCATGTACTTTTTCCCGTAATGAACGCCCCTGTCCGGTATGCTCCCGCAGGAAAATTCATACAATCCATTCATCACAATCGGTTTGAACTGACCTATTGCACAATGATGAATGACCTGCTCATATTTGTAATGCGGTTTCAATATACGGCGTGTTTTCTTGCTGCTGCTCTCGTTGATGATGCTCGGTTTGTGATAGTCTGGAATGAACAACTCCTCTGTCAACATCTTTTTCAAGAGTTCTGTGTGTTCATCGAGATTCTCTAATACCTCCCGCACATCATTCCTGTTCTTTTTCTTTTTGGATGCATTTATAAAACGCTGTTTTATGTAGTCGTCTTGCAACATTGGTTCATATAGGTTGTTGTAACTTCTCATATAGTATTTTCTTATCTCCTATCGGTTTTTGTGCGGATGCTTACTCAACCGACCCTATATCCGGAATGATTTTCGCCTTGTGGCGTGGGATATAGGCTGCATTTGATTAAACGCTCCAATATGAGAAGAAATTGGACGCACCGATGTTCCAGTTCGCATTGCCCGCAGAATTGTTCAAATTCAAGTAATCCGCACCGCAGTTCTCGCCATTGTTACAGTTACCGCCGACAAGGGCGACCGCAGTAATTCCGGCATTCCACCAAAAATAGTCACATGTGTATGTGCTACTGCTGCCACCTATTGAATTGACAATGCGTCCGAATCTGCTTGACTTTGTTCCTTTCCAATAACCGTTGCCGGATGATGCGAATGTGATTCCGACCTTTTCAAAGTCCTTTCCTGTCAGATTGTACGGAGGTGTCATTTTCGCAAGAATTTCTCCTCCGACCATCAACAGACCGTTGATTCTATCCCAACGGTTGCCCCACCATTTTTCAATGTAGAACACTTTGACCTCATGGGTCGTGTCCTTATAACCGAAAAACTGTCCTTTGTTTGTCAATGTTCCGGTCGCAAGGTGTCCGTAGTTCTGTGATGCGTCGTTCACATATCCGGATGTCTGCCCCTGTCCGAACGCTGTCTGTGAATTGTCTGTCTTTGACATAATCTTGAGCATACAATCCAACAGGTTTCTTTTACTCCATGAGCCGATGTTCCAACCATTGCCGTTCGCTTTTGCTCTTGTAATTTCTGTCGATGCGTTTGTATTGTACATGAGCGTCTGTCCTGCAAGAGAACGGATGCGTGTTCCGTCGTATGAACCGCCGAACATCGGATAATAAAGTTTATCCGCATGTGAGCCGTCCTCTCTTACATACGCATCGTCGTTGTACGATTCATCATACTGGACGTTTGAAATAATCATGTACTCATAGTTTCCGATTTCAAACTGTGAGAGCCAAATTTTGCCCTTGTCACCGCTGCCATCGAAAACACTCATTGCATTTCCTCCGTATGCCGTGTTTGCGACATCGGATGCCGTTGTTCCGTCCGCTTTCTTTGTGTGGTCGTTCGGGTCAAGTTTATAATCTTCTGTACCGTCATATCTGACCATTGAGCGGTATGAGTTGGCGATGATGATTTCAACCTGCTCCTCGTCATCGTCCTGCGGTGTGGTCAATTTACTGGTTGCAAGTTCAAAATCTTTATATCCCTTTGATACGAGGTACTTGAGAGCCTCCCACCGTCTTTCACCTGCGACGATTCTGTATTCGCCTTTTTCGCACGGTGCATATACAAGTTCGAGGTTCTGTTTCAAACCGGACAGGAGGATGTCTCCTGCCAGTTCTTCGATGTCTGCAACACTATAAAAATTCATGTCGTTGCGGTACATCTTGAATATCGAAATGTCCTTTGTGCGGAATCTTGCTCTCGGAGATTCGTCAATCCCTGCTTTGCTGTTCTTATTGAGTGCGTCTTTCACGCTGAATCCTGCTGCCATCTGTTCACCCTCCTGTCATTACTCTGTGAGTTTCTGTTTTTTTGTCTCGGTACGTTCGACGTTGATTTCGCCCTTGCTGTTCTGCGAAATAGAGGCTTTCACGCCTCCACGGAGGTTCAACGTGACCTTTGCCAGTCCTCCGGTGTAAATTTCCTCAACTGCTGCCTTGAGAATCTTCACAATTCCCTCTCCGCATCTTTTGTCCGGTGTTGCTGCCTCTCCGAACAATGCAGCGACGTTCTGCATTGCCTTTTCTTTCCTCTGTTTCTCTTTCTGATACTCGACCGCATCTGTGCAGTTACATGTCATTGTTGCCTGTTCCTCTGCCTGTGCTGCTGTCAGTTCTTCGTCTGCCTCAATCTGCGTCATTTGACCGCAGAATCTGCATTTTGCTGTTTTCACGATGTTTCCCATGTGCTTTCCTCCTTTTCCGGTCTTATGTGACCTCATGCAAAATAATTTTTCTGAATATGCTCTCGAATATTGGAACGGCGATGCTGTTTCCTGCTTGGTCATATAATGCTTTGTAATATTTTCCGTTTCTTTCCTGCACTGCTTTCGCCCTGTCGAAATCCTCGTCCGTGTAACCCATCAATCGCCAACATTCACGCTCGGTCAAATAGCGATAGCGTCCATCGCCTCGGTCGATGACCTGTGCAGGTGTCCGGTCTTGTCTCGTTGTGATGGTATATGCACAATCTTTGATAACCGTTGCCCTGCGGATGCCTTTTTCTCCGATACATGCAAGGACAGACGGTTGTGTCACATCGTAAACATCCGGAACACTTGCATCGTCCTCAAGAAACTCCTGCAAAGTACGCATCGGCGTTCTTATGAGGTCATCAAATTCAAATTTTTCTCCATTCAGAACAGAAACCGTGAACACCCGCTCTCTTGCCTGTGGCAATCCGAACTCTCTTGCATCCAGTACCTCAAAATTGTTCGTATATCCCAATCGTTCCATTTCAACCATGTATCTGTCAAAATTCGGTCTCATGTACTTTGATTTCACATTCTTCACGTTTTCCCATATCACATAACGAGGTCTCCATTCGCCCATATTCTCAATGATGTGTATTGTCTCCCACATGAGAGAGGAACGTGTTCCGCTCCCCTCGTCTGAACCTTTGCCTCGGTTGATTCTGCCCTCTCCTGTCGCTTTTCCTTGATGTCCTGCAATGCTCATGTCTTGGCAAGGTGAGCCATGAATCAGAATGTCCGGTTTTAGATTCCATCCGACAACCGTTTGTGTTTTATATGCCAATTCCTCACGGAACATCGAATTGTACGAACGCACCGCCTTTTCATTGATTTCCACATAGTCGATTGCTTTCGTTGGAATATTCAAATTTCTCAAGGCACATCGAGGCGACCCAATCCCTCCGAATAACTCAAGGATTTGTATTGTCTCGTTTTCCATGCCTTACCCCTCCATTTCCTTGAGTAACTCATGCACAACACATCTGTAATCTTGAGACACAATCCCACGCTTTGAAAATTTCGGGAGTGGTATCATTGCCGTTGTTGATTTCTCTGCAACAATGGAACGGCGAACCGGAGTGACAAACATGTCAAATCCGGAATCTGCTTTCAGCCATTCCTCAACCTCAAGAGAGGTCTTGTTTTTCTGTCGCATGGTCATGAGTGCCTTGATTCTCAAATCCGGATTGATGTCTCTCAAGTCCTCAATCTGCTCCTCAAGGTTCTGCAATGCCTCGATTTCATATCCTCCAACCTTTACTGGTGCAATGATTAACTCTGCCGATATGAGGATATTGATGACCACCATGTCAAGCAGTCGACCACAATCACAAATGCAATAATCGTATGCGTCTGCTACCTCCTCCAACGCCTCACGCAATCGTGTGACTTGATTGTCCTCTGACTTGAGCAGCAAATTCATGTCCGTTTTCATGAGATAGCCGTTCGCCGGAATGATGTCAACGTGTGAGTATTCCGTCGGGCGAATCAAATCACCCGTTTTGTATGTACCGCCGACACATTCATGTTTCTCAAGCAGCTCACTCATTCCGATTCCGTCCGGTTCAAATACCCCGAACGTCTTTGATGCATCGCCCTGCGGGTCTCCGTCTAACACAATTTCAACGCCTCGTCCTCAAATCTGTCTGCTGCCTCTTTGACTGCGTCTATCTGTTTGATTATTCCTGTCTCGTCGATTGTTACCTCTGCGAAAATATTCACTCGTCTCACCTCCCTGTTGTTCTTTGTAAGAACAGTATAATTCCCTCAAAGAACATTGTCAACACTTTTTTGTTCTTTCAAAGAACTTTTTTATTGATTTTTGTCTCGTTGGGTGTTATGCTTTAGAAAACAGAGGAGGTGATTCAGTATGACGCAAGGCGAACGAATCAGAGAAGTCCGAAAAGCTCTCGGTCTCACTCTTGAGAAATTCGGTGAGAAAATAGGAATGAAAAAGAACTCTGTCAGTCAGCTTGAGAACGGAAAAAACTCCGTGACTGAACAGGTCGTCAAGGCGATTTGTCGTGAGTATAATGTTGATTATATGTGGTTGACCACCGGAGACGGTGAGATGTTCATTGACACGGACGATGATTTCATCGAACGCATTGACCGCATCATGGCGGGTGAGGATGAGGCACGAAAAAGCCTTTTCAAATTCATGCTTGAGTTGAGTGACGAGGACATCGCTGCACTCGACCGCTTAATGAAAAAGGCGATTGAGTTCACACAAAATAATAAAGAAAAAGACTGACAGCCTTTTCAACTGTCAGTCTCATGGGTGTACAGATACGCCACGAATTTATATATCCTCTTGAGGATGCGTTCGTTTTGTATCTTCCCGACTATTTCAATAATAGCCTCTTTGTAATTCAAGTGGAACACCCCCTTTCCGATTACAGTGTATCATATATTTCCATCATTGTGGAAATATCGAGGTTGATTTCCATAATCGTGGAAATCGTTCCTCCTGCTGCCGGAATCCCGCTGCATTATGGTACAATTATTTGTATTCGGATTCAAACAGGTCGGTGATTTTCACGCCTAATGCAATCGCTATCATTTCAAGTTGAAATAATGTCGGCGACACCTTACCGTTTTCGATGTTGTTTATCGTAGATTTTCCGATTCCGGATTTCTTCGATAACTCCATCAATGTGAACCCTTTTGAGGTTCTCATTTCCCAAACGAGAATTTTCATCCTGCACACCTCCTTTCTCAAGGAAAGTGTACAGAACGAAAAGTTATAGAAATGGAGGTGCGTTCATGAAATACGGTGTCCGGAAACCAAATGTCAAGAAAAGCATCAAGGCACGAACGACCGGAAAAGTCAAACGGCAGGTCAAAAAGGCGGTCAATCCCCTTTATGGTAAAAAAGGAATGGGAATCGTCAATGACCCGAAAAAGGCAGCATACAACGCAGTTTATAGTAGAACGACCGTCAGTGTATCTGACCTTGTAAAAGAGGCAGCATCGACAACTCAAAAATCTGCTGCAAATGTTCCTCATACCGTTCCGCAGAAAAAGGAATACTCCGACCGCATGTATAATGTTTGTGGAACACTCATGATTGTTCTCGGTGTTATCCTTGCACTTTTAGGATTGTTTCTGCTGCTTGCTGTTCCTGTCGGTGGAATCGTGGCTGTTGCTGTTGGTGTGATTTGCGTCATTATTGGTCGCAAATATAGAAAAATCGTCAAGGAACGTCATTTGAACGAAAAGAAATGTAAAAAAAAAAAGAGCAGCCTCCACGCCAATGGAAACC
>ERZ779797.779-NODE-779-length-12347-cov-3.945330_pt1 | contig 12347 bp, 9 predicted proteins | sample MGYA00511886_ERZ779797 | MGnify/ENA primary metagenome ERZ779797 (study PRJEB29588, sample SAMEA2155055) | human gut metagenome | biome: human gut; feature: human-associated habitat; material: faeces | place: Denmark | collected 2008/2010 ... | reverse complement strand
TGGGCGAGGGTGTCATTGAGGTTTTTTCTACAGCCGGTGATAACAAGCTTGGTGGTGATGATTTCGATAACGCAATTACACAGTATATGCTCGAAGAGTTCAAGAAGGCTGAGGGCGTAGACCTTTCAACAGATAAGATGGCTATGCAGAGATTGAAGGAAGCAGCAGAGAAGGCAAAGAAAGAGCTTTCATCCGCTACAACAACAAACATCAATCTTCCATTCATCACAGCTACCCAGGATGGTCCAAAGCACTTTGATATGGATCTGACACGTGCAAAGTTTGATGAACTGACAGCACATCTGGTAGATAAGACAAGAGTTCCTGTACAGACAGCATTGAAGGATGCAGATCTGACAGCAGCAGAGCTTGATAAGGTACTTCTGGTCGGTGGTTCTACACGTATCATCGCTGTTCAGGATATGGTTAAGAAGCTGACAGGCAAGGATCCGTTCAAGGGTATCAACCCGGATGAGTGTGTTGCAATCGGTGCTTCTATTCAGGGTGGTAAGCTTGCAGGTGATGCAGGTGCCGGCGAAATCCTTCTGCTGGATGTTACACCACTTACACTTTCTATCGAGACAATGGGTGGTATCGCTACACACCTGATCGAGAGAAATACAACCATTCCTACAAACAAGAGCCAGATCTTCTCAACAGCTCAGGATAATCAGGATGCCGTTGATATCAACATCGTACAGGGTGAGCGTGAGTTCGCAAGAGATAACAAGAGCCTTGGACGTTTCAGACTGGATGGTATCGCTCCTGCAAGACGTGGTGTTCCACAGATCGAGGTTACATTCGATATCGATGCAAACGGTATTGTAAATGTATCTGCAAAGGATCTTGGTACAGGTCGTGAGCAGCATATCACAATCACATCCGGAACATCCCTTTCTGATGAGGATATCGATAGAGCTGTTAAGGAAGCTGCTGAGTACGAGGCACAGGATAAGAAGCGTAAGGAAGCAATCGAGGTTCGTAATGATGCCGATGCTATGGTATTCCAGACAGAGAGAGCACTTTCCGATGTAGGAGATAAGCTTTCTGCAACAGATAAGACAAAGGTAGAGGCTGATCTGAAGGCTTTGAAGGATATCATCGAGAGCACAGATCCGGATGCCATGACAGACTACGATGTAGAGAAGATCAAGGCTGGTAAGGAAACACTGATGAACAGCGCACAGGAATTGTTCTCAAAGCTCTATGAGCAGAACGGTCCTGGAGCAAACGCTGGTACAGGCACAGGCACACCAGATTATTCAGACGATGTAGTTGATGGAGACTACAAGGAAGTCTAAGCGTTAAGACGGGGAGCAAGTTGATAAAAGCAGATTACGAATAATAAGGGTGAGTGCAGATGTCTGATAAAAGAGATTATTATGAAGTCCTCGGAGTCACAAAAGGTGTCTCCGAGGCGGATTTGAAAAAAGCTTACCGTAAGGTAGCGAAGAAATATCACCCGGACACAAACCCGGGAGACAAAGAAGCGGAAGAAAAGTTCAAAGAGGCTGCAGAGGCATATGCTGTACTGTCCGATCCTGAGAAGCGTGCAAAGAATGACCAGTATGGTCATGCTGCATTCGAGCAGGGCGGTGGTCCGGGCGGCTTCGGTGGATTTGACTTCTCAGATATGGGAGATATCTTCGGAGATATCTTCGGAGATATGTTCGGTGGCGGCAGCCGTCAGAGACAGTCCAATGGTCCGGTTAAGGGTGCAAATATCAAGACAACAGTGCGTGTAAGTTTTACAGACGCTGTATTTGGTACACAGACAGAGTTGGAGCTTCCGCTCAAGGATGAATGTACGGTCTGTCATGGTACAGGAGCGCAGCCGGGACATCAGCCGGAGACTTGTAGCAAATGTGCCGGAAAAGGTCAGGTTGTCTATACCCAGCAGTCATTGTTCGGTATGGCAAGAACCGTATCCGTATGTCCGGATTGTGGCGGTTCCGGAAAGATTATCAAGTATAAGTGCAGCAACTGTGCAGGTTCTGGTTATGTAAAGAGTAAGAAGAAGATTCAGGTCGCTATTCCGGCAGGTATTGACAATGGTCAGAGTATCCGTATTCGTGCAAAGGGCGAGCCGGGTATCAACGGCGGTGAACGTGGAGACCTGCTTGTAACCGTGCTTGTTGACCGAGATCCTAGATTCCAGAGACAGGAGTATGATCTTTACTCTTCTGAGCCGATTACATTTACACAGGCAGCGCTGGGAGGCAAGATCACAGTTACAACGATTGATGGACCTTATGAACTGGAGATTAAGCCAGGTACACAGACCGATACAAAGGTAAAACTGAAGGGCAAGGGTGTTCCGACACTTCGTAACAAGACAGTACGAGGCGATCATTACATCACACTGGTTGTTCAGGTACCAGATAAGCTGACAGAAGAGCAGAAATCGATTTTGAACCAGTATGCAAATACAACAGTAAATGCACGTTCCTCTACGGATGCGGCATCGTCTGGTCCTTCGATTTTTGGCGATCATAAGAGAAAGAAAGGGTTCAAAAAAGGATTATAGGTAAGGTAAAATGATGTGGACAAAACTGACCATCGATACAACGGTGGAAGCTGTTGATCTCATCTCTGCATTCTTGGATGAAAAGGGTGTGGAAGGTGTGATGATAGAAGATCATGTGCCACTTACCGAGGAAGATAAGGCTGCTATGTTTGTGGATATCCCGCTGGTTGATGGCGTGGATGATGGAACGGCAAAGGTTTCCTGCTACATAGATGACTCTTTCAATATAGAAACGTTAAGGGCGGATATAGCTGCAGAGCTTACCCGCCTTGAAGCGTTTATACCGGTAGGCAGCAAGAATATAACACTCTCGAATACAGAGGACAAAGACTGGATGAACAACTGGAAGCAGTTCTTCCATCCGATCCGTCTCTATGATGATATTGTCATCAAACCAACATGGGAGACGGTGGAAGATGCGAAGCCAGATGACATCGTGATCGAGATCGATCCGGGGATTGCATTTGGTACCGGATCGCATGAGACGACGAAACTTTGTATCGGACAGTTAAAGAAATATTTAAAGCCGGGCGATATGGTGTTTGATGTCGGCTGTGGAAGTGGTATCTTATCCATGATCGCATCAAGGCTTGGAGCAGGCTTTGTACATGGCATGGATATTGATGAGCTGGCTGTGCGGGCAAGTGAGGAAAATGCGAAACTCAATCATATGGGCGAAGATAAGATCAAGTTCTCGTGTGGCAATCTGCTTGCAGATAATTACATTGGAAAGGGAACAACCTTCCAGCTTGACCGTTCGACGATCAAGGAGACACAGCACCTTGATGTAGACAGACAGTATGATATCGTTGTTGCCAATATTCTGGCAGACGTGATCGTGCCGCTCTCTGCGGTAATCGGCCCATATTTGAAGGACGATGGATATTTTATTACATCTGGAATTCTGGATGTGAAAGAAAACGATGTTACAGATGCGATGAAGGCGAATGGATTTGAAGTCATCGATGTTGTGCATATGAATGATTGGGTATCCGTGATCGGAAGAAAGAAATAATTTGCGACAAATGGGGAGAACGCGGAATGATTGAAAGTCCGTCAAATCGCAGTATGAGTAACACCCGGTGTTTAAAGCCGGGTGTTATTTTAAAAGAGCGATATAAAATTGAAGAGGTGATCGGGGCAGGTGGATTCGGAATCACATACCGTGCATGGGATCCGCTCTTACAGTCGTATGTTGCAATCAAGGAGTATTATCCGTCCGGGATTGCGACGCGGAGCGCAGATTCGTCGAAGGTCTGTGTGCCGGTTGGACAGGAGCAGCGGGAATACCATCGGGGAAGAATTCGCTTTTTAAAAGAAGCGCAGGATGTGGCGCGGTTTCAGTCGGAGCCCAATATTGTAAGCATCTATGATTATCTGGAGGAAAATGATACTGCCTATATGGTCATGGAGTATCTGCATGGCTGTACGCTGAAACAATACATTCGGGAGCATGGAGGACGGCTGGATACGGATCATATCCTCCATATCTGTCTGTCGGTGTTGGACGCACTTGCAGTTGTTCACAAGGCGGGCATGATTCACCGAGATATCAGTCCGGAGAATATTTTTATCTGTGAGGATCTGACCGTCAAGCTGATCGATTTCGGCGCGGCAAAGCAGGTGTATCTCGATGGGGAACAGACGATGTCGGTTGTCTTAAAACCGGGATATGCACCGCCAGAGCAGTATGCAAAAAAGGATAAACAGGGACCGTGGACAGACATCTACGCGCTTGGTGCGACACTTTATTTTGCGGCGACCGGAGAGAAGCCGGAGGAATCGTTTGGACGTGTACTGGAGGATACGATAAAGCCAGTCTGTGAGGTGAACCCGGAGATCCCGCGTGCAATGTCGCAGGTGATCATGCGTGCGATGTCAGTAAAGATTGAGGACCGCTACCAGACGGTGGAGGCAATGCGGGAGGCATTGCTTGCCGGAGAGGGGCAGAATGCGCAGATGGAGCCGTATGTGATCCCAGCATCCCGGATTTCAAAGCGGGATTTGCCGAAGAAACGGGGCTTTCTGATTGGTGTAGCTTTCTGTATCGTAATTATGCTTGTAGTGACAGGAATCTGGATGGCGGGGCGTGTAGCGAAGAAGGCAGGGACGGCAACAGCAACCGAAATGAATGCAGCATCGACAGAGGCGCAGACAGCAACGATGGCGGATGCACAGACTGCCACGGACGCTGAACAGGCAGCAACAGAGGCGGAGAAAACGACACAGGCGGACAATCCGATGGTTATGCATGTGCCAACGAAGGAGGAGCTTGCCGAGCAGGAAAAATCCGATGCGATCCTGAATATCACGTCCTCGGAGACGGAACGCGTCAGTATTGATGCATTTGAATATATGAAGGATGGAAATCAGGGATACAGGATGGAATCCGCAGATGGTCTGGCGGCGGTTGCATATGAGGGAGACTGCGTAAAACTCTGCTTAAAGTATTATGACAGCATTCTGGGGGATACGCCGCAGGTGGCAGATGATTTGATCTATTCCTATACCTTTGAACGATATGATTCCGACTATGGAATATACCGGGCAATCTATGATGCGGATGATACATCGGGTTACTGGGACTATGCAACTTTATATCCGCCAGAGTTTCATTTTGCAGATGATTCCTTTACATTGTATATTCCGCTTACTTCGGGGCTGGAGGATGGAAGGTACAAGCTATATTTTTCTTACGAAGATCCTGCTACACAGAAATCGGTGTTTCAGGCGACAATTGAATTTTATCTGAACAGGAGCGCGATGTAATTCGCGCTCCTGTTTGCATAAAAGCGTAAGATATACCAAATTTTACAAATTTTTGTATATTATTTGCATTTTTTGTTTGAGATTCCTCGCTTTTGTTAAGATGTGTTCAATCCATATTTGTAAATAAAACGTAAATTATACCGAATATATAGCCAAATTAGCAGGATTCAGTTTTGATGGTATTTTTTATGATACTATTTATAAAATGAATATTTGGGACTGGGGAAGAGAACAAACGATGAAAATTGGAATTTGCGATGACCGTTATGAAATACGGCACAAAGTAAAGGAAATATTACAGGAAACATATACAGAGGAACAAGGATTCTTAATTCATTCATATACTCCAAACGAAATAAAAATTGATATCGAAGATATGGTATTTGACTGTGAAATCCTGATCATGAATACGGATTATCCAGAGAGCGGCTTGCGGGGGGTGGCGATTGCCAAGCAGATCAATGCAGCATTTCCATTTTGTAAGATTATCTATCTGACCGAGAATGAAAATGCAATCAAGGATGTGTATGAGACCAATCATTGCTATTTTGTCCGGCAAAAGGATGCAGATCAAGTCATGGAGCTTGCAATGCAAAAAGCCGTTAATATGGTAAAGCAGGATACGGCGCGGAAATCACTGGAGATTATCTGTGACGGGCATCATGTATTTATCAATCGTCCGGATATTATTTATATCGAGAAGTGTGGAAGAACCATTAAAATCGTGACGCGGTTCCGGGAATACACCAGTTACAAGTCATTGGCAGGCATCCGCAAAATGCTGGGAGACAATATGATACGTGTGCATGGTGGATATGTTGTGAATTTGACGTATATCACTTATTTAGGTGTGGAAACGCTGGAAGTACAGAATGGAAAGACAATCCCGATCGGCAGGACATACGACAAAGAAGTCAGAAAAGCCTATCAGGAATATTGGAAAAAATAAAAGAACATGGTAAAATAAAAATCGAGTATGTAAATACTCGATTTTTTTATGTGAGGACAAAACGATGTTGCGAATTGGAATCTGTGATGAAAATACGAAAGACCGGACGGTAATCCGACAGATTGTGACGGACACATTGTTCCGGGAAGAAGAATTAAGCTATATTGAATATGCGGAAGCAGAGACATTGGAACAGGAGATACAGGCAAGTACAGTGCCGTTTGATCTGTTGCTAATGGAAATGAAATATAAAAATACAAGTGGGTTACAGCTGGCAAAGCAGATACGGGAGAAAAATCTGGATGTTGATCTGCTGTTTGTAACAGATGAGTCAGATCATGTGTATGAAGGCTATCATGTGCAGGCACAGGGATATGTCTTAAAAGAAGATATGAAGACACAGCTTCCAGACTGTCTGCGGCAATATATGAAACGACGGGCGCAGGCTGGTACGATTCTTGTGAAATCAGAGTCGGTTGTGCGCAGTATTCCGATTGCCACAATCCGCTATATAGAAAGCCGCGCCAGAGTGCTGTTGTTACATACAAAAAACGAAGTGATTCCATTTTATGGAAAGCTGGCGGATATTGAACATAAGGTGTTACAACATGGATTTGTGCGTATCCATCAGAGCTTTCTTGTACGGAAGGCCGCGATTGCAGCAATCAATGGATATGAGGCCGTTGTCGGGGAGGATACGCTTCCAATCAGCCGGAAATATTATAAAACGGTGCAGATGCAGTTTCAGCTCAAGCAGAAGATACAGGTGGCAGAGGAGGATATAGATCCGACAGTCACACGGAGTCTGGCGAAAAGCATGGAAAATAATGGTGCAATCATTGGAACAAAGGGCGAGTTGCTTGGAATCATCTACCGCATGAAAGATGGTGAAAGTCTGACGATTGGCAGAGATGCCGAAAAATGTCAGATCGTGCTGAAAAAATCCAACGTGAGCCGGGAACACTGTATTGTAAGACGGCTTGACGATGACACCTATGAAGTGGAGGACTGCTCAAAAAATGGTGTCTATGTGGAAGGTGCCTATCTTGGAAAAGGAAATAAGGTACAGGCGGAGACCGGAAACCGGGTATGGCTGTGTGATGAATCACAGGAATTTCGATTGGGATAGTGGAAAGCGGGAGTGAGACAAATGATCATAAAATGTGAAAAGGGAAAACATTACTATAACACAGTGGAGCATAGTGTGTGTCCATTTTGTGTACAGGTGGAGAAAAAGATAAATGAGCAGAAAAGTGAATTAAATAAACAGGAAGATGAATCTATTTGTATAACGGAAACAACAGATCTGTAAGAATATATAAAATATTCTTTCAAAACGTTATCAGATAAGGTATGATAGGAGACGTGCAGAAAAGCAGGAGGTAAATATTCGCTATGCCAAGGTTTTATGTGGAAGGATGTCAGGATGCACAGACTGGTATTACGATTATGGGAGAAGATGTGAACCATATAAAAAATGTATTGCGTTTGACAATCGGAGATACCATTACTGTGTGTGATGGTGCTGGAAAAGAGTATGAGTGTGAGATCGCGGAGATATCCAAAGAGCAGGTATATGCAAATATCGTAGATATCAATCAGAATGCAGCAGAACTTCCGTGTAATATCACATTGTTTCAGGGAATGCCAAAATCAGATAAAATGGAATTTATCATCCAGAAGGCGGTAGAACTTGGAGCAGCCGGGATTGTTCCGGTTATGATGAAACGGACTGTCGTGAAACTTGAAGATAAGAAGAAAGACAAAAAAAGAGAACGTTATCAGATGATTGCGGAGTCTGCGGCGAAACAGTCCGGACGAGGTATAATTCCTGAAGTCACCGGATTTATGTCATTTCGTGAAGCACTTCAATATGCAGGAAAGTTTGACCTGCTGATTGTACCGTATGAGAGTGCGGATGGAATTGCATACGCAAGGGAGATAATTGCACAGGCATCAAACCTTCCAGACGGCGCGAATATCGGAATTTTTATCGGACCGGAAGGTGGATTTGCAAAAGAAGAAATTGATGTAGCAAAGGAAGCTGGTGCGAAGATTATCACATTAGGAAACCGGATTTTGCGGACAGAGACTGCAGGGCTTGCAGTTTTATCTATTTTGATGTTCCAAATGGAGCAGTAGAGAAAATTAGAAATTTGTTCAGCACAGATTGATAGAAGGAAAAAAGTTATGGAATGTTATTTTGATAATGCAGCAACAACAGCTGTATTCCCAGAGGTAAAGGAACTGATGATGACACTGCTGGACGTGGATTATGGAAATCCATCGTCCCAGCACAAGAAGGGATTAACGGCGAAAGACTATGAGCGCACCGCGACAGAACAGGTCGCAAAGACGCTTAAATGTATGCCGAAGGAGATCGTATTTACATCCGGCGGCACAGAGGCAAATAACCTTGCTTTAATCGGAGCGGCACTGGCACACCGCCGTGCGGGCAAGCATATTATCACGACACCGATCGAGCATGCGTCAGTGCTTTCCACGGTGGAGTTCCTGCAGAAGGAAGGCTTCGAGATCAGTTTCATGGAAGTCGGTTCTCACGGAAAGGTAGATTTAGACAGCCTCTCGAAGCTGTTGCGTGACGATACGATATTAGTCAGCTGCATGTATGTAAATAATGAGATCGGAAGTATCCAGCCAATCGAGGCGCTTGTAAAGCTGGTAAAGGCGCACAATCCGCAGACACTTGTGCATGTCGATGCGGTACAGGCATATGGCAAATTAAAATTCACACCGAAGCAGCTCGGCGTGGATCTGCTCTCTGTGAGCGGGCATAAGATTCACGGACCGAAGGGAAGTGGAGCACTCTATATCAAGGACAAGACGTTGATCCGCCCGATCATTTACGGAGGTGGACAGCAGAATTTCATGCGTTCCGGTACGGAGAATCTACCGGGAATCGCAGGCATGGGACTTGCCGCAGAGATGATCTATACCGACCATGAGGCGAAGATGCAGCATGTACGCGAGGTGCGGGATTATCTAGTATCGGAGGTAACGAAGATCGAGGGTGTCTATGACCATTCCGGTGAGGCACCGCATATCGCGAGTATCAGCTTTGAAGGGGTGCGCGCTGCCGTTTTGATGCGTGCGATCGGCGATAAGGGTATCTATGTATCAGCAGGTTCTGCCTGTTCATCGAACAAACCACAGGTAAGCCATGTCCTGACCGCAATCGGATTGTCACAGGAGCAGTTGGAGTCGACACTCCGGTTCAGCTTCTGTGAGTGGAACACAAAGGAAGAAGTGGATTATTGCGTGGAAGTATTAAAGGAAACCCTTCCAATGCTGCGGCGCTATACACGGAAGAAATAATTGCTATTCCTCGTTATTTCTGTTATAGTGAAACGATGGAAATAAAACAACTATGGTAGTAGGAAATGAGGATTACGATGCAGTATAAGATGTTTTTGATCAAATATGCGGAGATCGGAACGAAAGGAAAGAATCGTTACGTCTTCGAGGAAATTATGTGCAAGCGTATGCGTGCACGCTTAAAGCCACTGGGCAAGTTTGAGGTACGCCGGGAATACGGACGTATTTTCGTCGAGGCGTTCTCGGATTACGATTACGAGGATGTCATGAAGGTACTCACAACGATCTTCGGTATCGTCGGTGTGTGCCCGGTCAAGGTTGTGGAGGAGTTGAGCTACGAGGCAATCTCCAAGGCAGTCGTTGCGCATGTGGCAGAAGAATATAACGATAAGCATTTTACATTCAAGGTAAATGCAAGAAGAAATAATAAGACATTTCCAAAGACTTCGATGGAGTTAAACTGTGATCTTGGAGCCGATCTGCTGGATGCCTATCCAGATATGACGGTCGACATTCATAAACCGGATGTATTCATCAACGTGGAAGTGCGAAATGTCACCTATATTTATTCCCAGATCATTCCGGGACCGGGTGGACTTCCGGTCGGCACGAATGGTAAGGGTATGACGCTTTTGTCTGGCGGTATCGACAGCCCGGTTGCGGCATATATGATCGCGAAGCGTGGTGTGGAGATTGAGGCAGTGTATTTCCATGCACCACCATTCACAAGCGAGCAGGCGCGGACGAAGGTTATCGATCTTGCGAAGATTGTGTCGAAGTATTCAGGTGTGATCAAACTTCATGTGGTGCCGTTTACCGATGTGCAGCTTGCCATCTATGACAATTGTCCGCATGATGAACTGACGATCATCATGAAGCGGATCATGTATCAGATCGCGCAGGAGATCGCACTGAAAGAAGACTGCCAGTGCCTGATCACCGGAGAGAGTATCGGACAGGTATCGAGCCAGACGACACAGAGTCTGCTCGTCATCGACAGCGCAATCGATAAGCTTCCGGTATTCCGTCCATGTATCGGTATGGATAAGCAGGAGATCATTGATATCTCAGAGAAGATCGGAACGTATGAGACGTCCATTCTTCCATATGAAGACTGCTGTACAACATTTGTAGCACAGCATCCGGTGACAAAGCCGAAGATGGAGCAGATCTTAGAATCAGAGAAGGCACTTGTCGGTAAGATTGAGCCTTTGATCGCGAAGGCAGTCGAAGACGTCGAAATTGTATATTGTCGTTAATAAACAGGATAAATCAGGCAGGAAGTGAGAAACGTGGAAAAAAGTAAAAAGGGAATCGTATGTATTTTGTTATCTGCATTTTGCTTTTCTCTTATGAGCTTATTTATCCGGCTAGCCGGAGATGTGCCGACGATGCAGAAATGCTTCTTCCGGAATCTGGTTGCGATGCTTATCGCAATTGCCGCACTGGTAAAGGCGCATCAGCCGTTTCAGATCGGAAAGGGCAATCTGAAGTATCTGCTTTGCCGAGCCATCGGTGGTACGTGTGGATTGATCTGTAATTTTTATGCAGTCGATCATATTTCTATATCAGATGCTTCCATGCTCAATAAGCTGTCACCGTTTTTTGCGATTATCTGCTCGTTCTTCGTGTTGAAGGAGGTTGCGGGTAAGCTGGACTGGGTGACCGTAATTGCAGCATTCGTCGGAATGCTGCTTGTTGTGAAGCCGACGATGAGCATGGAGACAGTGCCGGCTCTGATCGGGGCACTCGGCGGATTTGGCGCCGGTTTTGCGTATACGTTTGTCAGAAAGCTTGGACAACGCGGAGAAAATAGTATGATTATCGTATTGTTCTTCTCCGCCTTTTCCTGTGCAGTGACATTGCCTTTTTTCGTGTTCCAATATCAGCCGATGAGCGGGCTTCAATGGCTGTTTCTGATCTGTACGGGAATTTCGGCTGCAGGAGGCCAGATCTTCATCACGAAGGCGTATTCGTATGCACCGGCAAGGGAAATCTCGGTGTATGATTTCTCTATTGTGCTTTTTACGGCATTATGGGGATTCCTGTTCTTAGATCAGATCCCGGATTACCTGAGCGTGATCGGATATGTGGTGATCATCGGAACGTCTGTGGTGAAGTGGTATATCACGATTGAACGGCCGCACAGACAGGAAATTCACAGGGAACAAGAGTTAAATGATAGATAATACAGAGAATAGTCAGAGAAAGAATAAGATAGAAGATACAGAGCAGTCAGCCTGTACGCTTTGCCCGCGGGATTGTAAGAAAAACCGTGCGGACGGCGAGATCGGTGTCTGTGGAGAGACCGCTGCCATGCGGATCGGACGGGCTGCTCTGCATATGTGGGAGGAACCGTGTATTTCCGGAGAGAAAGGCTCCGGGGCGGTTTTTTTCACCGGGTGTCCGCTTCACTGCGTGTATTGCCAGAATTACGCAATCTCGGATGGCGGTACCGGCAGGCAGATCACAGTGGAAGCGCTTGTGCAGATATTTCGTGATTTAGAAGCACAGGGCGCGGCGAATATCAATCTGGTCACTGCGGATCATTTTATCCCGCAGGTGGCACAGGCAATCCGACAGGCGAAGGACCAAGGATTTTCCCTGCCATTTATCTATAATACAAGCAGTTATGTGCGGGTGGAAGCGTTGCGCATGTTAGAAGGACTGGTGGATGTCTATCTGCCGGATATGAAATATATGGATGTGGATACGGCGGGGAAGGATGTCCCCGCACCGGGCTATGCGGTGGTGGCGGAGGGGGGG
>ERZ779797.742-NODE-742-length-12796-cov-2.680480_pt1 | contig 12796 bp, 9 predicted proteins | sample MGYA00511886_ERZ779797 | MGnify/ENA primary metagenome ERZ779797 (study PRJEB29588, sample SAMEA2155055) | human gut metagenome | biome: human gut; feature: human-associated habitat; material: faeces | place: Denmark | collected 2008/2010 ... | reverse complement strand
TCATTTTTAAACTTTGAACATATGAAAAAGATTTTTACTTTATTTTTAATAAGTCTAGCATTTTTGTTTGCTGCTTGTTCTGATGGAAATTCTATTTTAGGAGAAGACATTTCTAGTTTGCCTAGTATAGAACAACCAAGTAATGATTCTGTATTGATTTCTTTCAAATTTATTGGAGATGTGGATTTTTCTACAAGTCCTATGTCTAGGGTCACACAATCAGCTGATGATTTATATGGTTTGCAAGTTTATACAATGAATACAGGAACCTCATATAATATAAACACATATGCATATGGATATTTTGATAATATAGATGATATTAAAGTCAGATTATCAGGAATACAAAAATACGGGTTTACTTTAACTTATATTCCAAATGGAAAAAATATAATCTACAAATATCCTGATGGTCATTATGGCAGACCTTTTGCTTCTCTCTTTCATGAATCTTATAATGGAGCAATCAATACTATTAGATATTCTACTACTGCAGGATTAGACCAATTAGGTAGTTGTGCTGCTCAAACTACTTCTTCATATAAAGAAGGAAATAATTTAATAGAAGTTGAAAGATACCAAGGAGCCGTTGGATATGTAGACCCTAGAAAAACTAATATTATAGAGATTCCTCTATATAAACAAATGTATGGCTTGAAAATCGTAGCCAAAGATTTTACTGAAGGTTCTATCTACATAAAAACTTTTGATGGAACTACAAAAGGGCCAATTTATCCTGAAACAAATACTACAACAACTGAACACAGTTGGATATTCCAATTGCCATATATGCCAGATTGTTATGATGCCGTAAATGGAGAACCAAGGCAAGAAGTCAATTTAGGAATTTATTATAGAGATAATGATGGCAATGAAACTCCACTATTTAGTAAAATGATTACAGTTGAAAGAAATGTAATGCATACTTTCACTTTCTCTGTAGGAGATATTTTGTATGGTGGAATCAAACCTTCTTATAAAGAAGATGAAGAAATGCAAGAAAAAGAACAATTGAACTAAAAATAAAGAACATTATGAACGAAGAATCAACACCGAGATACCAGCAGTCAGCTGCAGAATCTTATGTAGCACCTACAGTAATCACACCTGCTGAGATGAAGAAACTTGCTCTTAAAAGAAGAGAGAACACTATTGGAGCGGTTTTGCATACTCAGACACAGAACTTCTTTTTAGAGAAAGGTTTTGCTATGTCAGGCAAACAACAACGTCAGTTGCGTCGTAAGCTTGAAAGACTTTATGATGCAGGTAAACTTAAACTTGCTAATCTAAATGAGTAAGACCGGTTTTACTGACAAGTTCGAGCACATCTTTTGTCTTAATCTTTCTCATAGAGATGATAGAAGGCATAAGATAATTGCTCAACTTGATGATTTAGGAGTATTGCATTCTCCTAAATTCTCTTGGCATATATCAACAAGCCATCTTCATTCTGGTCTGATGGCTAAGGCTGTCATAAATGCTAAGGTTGGAAACTTCTCATTTCCAAATGAGTTGAATTGTGCTAGAGAACATTGGTCTATGGTCAAGCAAGCTTATGACTTTGGGTATCAGAATGTCCTGATTATAGAAGATGATGTTCTCATAAACAAGAATCTTGACTTCATTAGTGAAGTTCTTGATAATATTCCTGAAGATTATGATTTGTTGCAGTTTGGAGGGTTTAGTGTAAGCCCAGAGACAGTAAATGCTCCTAGAATAAATCCATATTGGATGAAAGCAATAGGTGCTTGGAATTGCTCAATGTATGCTTTGAGCAGGAAAGGCATGAAGTACTATATGAATTGCCAAGAGACTTTCTTTACTGTAGCTGATAATCCATTGTATATTGCTTATAGAAATGAAGACTTAGTCAAGGCTTATTTGTGTGTGAAACCTGTTGTCATCCAAGAAATCTCGGATGACAACAAGAGCAACATAAGACCTGATACGGAAGTGACTATGAACCTGAATGTCAATCTGTATGAGTCAAAAATCGACAGGACTGAGTATGGAATTGGGTTAGGATAAATAGTCCATCGAAAAATTAAGAAATCGATATGTCATTCATAAACGAAGAAGAAATAACAGAAGAAGTTCTAGATGAATTGATTGACCAAGTTGAAGAGGCTAATGAAGAACCTGAGGAAGAGTTCATTCCTGAGATAAACTTCGATGATGTCTCTAAGGCTTTAGATTGGGACCTGCTTAAGAAAGAACCTGATAGGAAGAAACATGATTTTGCTTTGAAAGATGATACTAATTCTTATAAAGGAATTGTTCTTAAGAAAATAGATTCTAATTCATATATTTTCATGATAGAAGAACCTGAAAGGAAGATGAAGAAGATAAAGGTTGATTTGATTGAGAGCTTTGATTAAAAATAAAAGAGAAAACTTTTTGAAAGTTTTCTCTTTTTTAGTTTTAGCTCCAAAGTGATTTGAGAACCTTGTACTTAGTGTATTTTAGTTTTTCAATATAACCAAGGTCTATAAGTTGTTGAAGGTCATTTTCTACATTCTCTGAAAGACGGCATTTAGTCTTGAAGTTGACATCCGCTAGGTTGAATTCTAGGTCATCTCTATTTTCATTCTGTATAAATCTACAGATTTCCCATAAAAGTTCTTCAGGACGTCCTAGAAATTGTCCTAGAAGATATCTCAATGGGGTATTGTCATTGTCTATAAGAACCATAAGTTAAAACAAACCTCTGACTTTAGAATTTGAGACCGGTCTTCTGAGGTTGATTATAGAGACTATTTTAGAAGATTGAGTTTTCAGACCTTTAGATTCATCTAATTTAATAGTGGAATTTATTGTGGAATCGAGTGATGCTGCACAAACAGAACATCCAACTTTGACATTGTTTGGTTTTATCTTCATATGGTAATTAAATCAAATGTTTCTAATGTATTTATGGCCAGATTCCTTAATCGATTAAAACCTCGAGGTTATAAACTAAGTAAGATTTTTAAAGTAAAAATTGTAAAAAGAAGTAAGATGGCTAGAAAGAAAAAAGAAGAAAGGAACAACAATGTTATAATTTATGATTTGAAAGGAACTCCATACTTTATTAGAGAAGAACATAACATTACAGAAGAAGATATTGACAATGATTTTTTAGCTGAATATGACAGACTTGGATTCTTGAATATTGCTGATACTCAAGTCAGAATCTACTTTGGTATTGATGACAATCCAAAAATCTGGAATCAGAATCCTTTCTTATCACATATTATTGGAGAGACCGCATATTCAGCTGTCATAGTCTTTATAGATGAAGCAGAGTTTACTGAAGGAATGACTAAGCTAAGCAATGATGAGTTTGAGACTATTGTTGTCCAGTTTGTCAATAATGTCTATCAAGAAGCTTTTCCTGATGAAGGTGGAGAAGATACTGAAGAACCTTCACCTAAATTTGGTTTCACTAAACTTGAATTGCATTATACAATAACTCAAAGTGAAAAGTTAAGTCCTAAAGATATTGATGAATACTTTGAGAATAATTGCATGTATAAGTTCCAAAAGGAAGATATTGTTAGAGAATGTATAGATTCACAATCTAAGCATGCCTTGGATATTATGCACAAACAAGGAGTGATGTATGTCTTTGATAGAGTCACTATGGGTATTGATTGCTATTACCATGGGTGTTTTACTGGACCAGTTTTAAATGAGAAAAACCTGAACTAACCATGGAGCAAAACAAGAAACTGATTTTAGAAAGCTTTAACACTATTAAAGCACCAGATATAAAATGTGAGCATTTCTCTATATCTTCTATATTAGACCAAGTCAAAGGAGAATTCAACAAAGAAGAAGTTGCACTTAAGACTTACAACAAGCATTTCAACAATCCAAAATCTAAGTACTATCAGAAAACTGTAGAGCAGATTTTAGAGATGTGGAAAGAATCTGGCTCGACTTCATTAAGCAATGGGTCTTTACTTGATGACTATATAGGAATGGTTCTTAGAGATGAAGACACTAGTTTATGGGAACTTGACAATTGGTATGACAATGAATTGCTTAAGCATAAATGTTCTGAAGCTAAGATTCTTCTCGAGAAACTTAAGCTAGCTGGGTTTGACTTCATTTGTAGAGAGCAAGAATTGTTCTATATTCTCAATCATGAAGGAACTCAATACTTAGTTCATGGAAGATTTGATGCTCTGTTTTCATTCATCAAAGACAATAATTTTTTCTTGTATCTTATCGATTGGAAGAATACTGAGAAGATTGAGTTCACTAACAGATTCCAGAAATTACTTGGACCTTGCAAATCTTTAGATGATGCTTCCGGAAACCTTTATATCTTACAGCTTTACTTCTATAAGTACTGTCTTGAATATACATTTGGTATCAAGTTTCCTATCAACATTAGTATTGTGCAATTTCCTTCTACTCAACACAAGATTTATGCAAGTCCACATGTCATCTCTAAAGAACTTATGTATGAGATTCTGCTGTTTGGAATTAAGAAGTTGAAACTCAAAAGAGAATTGAAAAAGAAAGAGAGCTCTAAGTAAGAGCTCTCTTTTTGTTTTTAAAGCAAACACTGATATGGTTCAGGCAAATCTGGATAGAGGTCTACATAATTCAAAGTACTGAAGTAATGCTTAGTAAGCTTGTAGTCATACTCTGAACTTATAGTAGGTTGTTGAACCATCAGGACATTCACTCTGTTCTTGTCTTCAGGATAGATGATTCTAGGATATATTGAGTACAACAAATTATAAGGTATGAAGTTATTCCTAGAAGTCTCACCACCTTCTTTCTTAGTGTATTTCTCATAGTACTCTAAGTTGAATTTCTTGTTAGGGCTTTCAACTACAGTAGTATCATAGAAAGCTATGTCTAAGAATTCTTCTTTAAATGTCTTCAATTGAGAAAGACTTAAGTTAGTATCATACTCTGTTGGATTTGCTTGAGCTTCTGTCAAAGCAACTTCACATTTCCACCATCTGATGATGTTGTCTGGAATGTCACTTGTTGTAGAGTATTTAGAAATCTCTTCATCATACTTGTCAGTTACTTCAGAAATAGCATCAACTATCTTGCTTACATCATAATCATCTATAGAAGCTGAAGTGTAGTTTGTCTTGGTCAACACATCTAAAAGCTTGATACAATTATAATTGTTGTACTTAGCATTGATATAGATTGCCTTACCATCAGTATCTAAGAAATCAGAAATGTACTGGCTCATCTGATAGCTTCCTGTAATATATCCAAGGTCTATGATAATGTCTGAATAGTCTTTTCCTGCTATAAGTTGTTCAGTGACTACTTTATCTAAGAACATCAGATATGGATTTGTGAACCTGAATGGAACAATATAGTTAAGGTTGTTTACTTTGTCATACTTGTATACGGGAACCATCCAAGAGAAATTCCATACTGGAACTCTCCAATAGTTCTCATCTTTAGGAATGAACTTGTTGCTTACTGAACTATATTGCAATATGTCAAGGTATTTCTGTTCAGAGAACACTTCTTGGTTTTGCTCAAGCAAAAGTTCATCTAAAGGAATTATTTCTTCTTCATCATACTTGTCAGTTCCATATCCTTTAGGTAACTTCAAATACCCATTGCCTGATATAGTAGAGCTTCCGCCTATCACAAAGTTTTGGTTGAAGTATTTAGAACTTTCATATTCATAGTTCCAGCCCGAAATGGCGTTTATTTCTTCATCTGAACGAATCTGAAGAGAGAAACCTTGTCTTAAGAATATAGGAGCATTGTTAGCATACTGAGCATAGTTATTTCCATCATATTCTTTGTCATTGTAAGTGATGATAGATTCTTCTGCTTCAGTCTTAGGCAACAAGATATTAGAGTTGTAGACTAAACTCAAGTAAGAACTTTCATCGAAAGTATTTACACGAGAGTCATCTTCAAAAGTCTCAAATCCAAACTGAACAGCATTCTCATCTTTAAGAATTTCAATTAAAGACTTGAAGTCATTGTTCTTGTTTATAGAATCTTGAACTGTATTATCTTTGATGTTTCTTGGATTCAAGTAAACACTCTTGATATTGTCTTGGAAATCCTGAATCTTGACAAAGAAGTCTTTATAGTTAAAGAACTTAGTAAGCCTTTCGTATTCAGTCTCTTTATTAGCTTTAGTCTTCATTGAGTCATAGCCAAACAGTCCAAAACCTAAATTAGTCTCTTTAATAGAGCCTGTACATTTCTTGAGCGCTGGCTTGAATGAAAGAGAAACAAGGTCTTCATCTGCAGTAGGTGCTACAGTAAAGTATACAGGATTGAAAATGAACTTAGCATTTCCCGTCTTGTATGAATAGTCTGTATAGCTACCACCCGACATCTCTACATTAGAATGGTAGATTGCAGTGAAGTAAGTCTCTTGTCCATCTACTTCATAATGCATGACAGCCTTGTCTAAGACAATATCCAAGTTCATCTCAGATGGAATAGGATTTGCAAACTCTATAGAAATCCTTATCTTATGGTTGATAGTTCCTGCATTAAGAGCACATGGAATATCTTTGATAACTCCTTCGTTGTTCTTGAAGTTGAAGTCATATTCAAGAGTGTCTTGGTCATTCAGATAGACCCAATCAGTAGTGTAAGTGCTTCCATCAATTACAAGTTCTGTAGGCTTTATTTCTGCAGACTGTGCTCTATGAATAGCAGTGTCAAACTTATGATAACCTTCTGAATTGATGATGTCATTATCAGAAGATTCTATAGTGATGTTCTTGTCTTTGATGTACTCAACTTTGAATCTGACAGCATTGTTCTTGAAAGAATCCAAGAACTCTTTGTCGTATATCAGAAGATTGTTGTTGTAAATAAGATTTCCTGAATATTCAGACTTCTCTTTGTTGAACCTGTCAAATGCAAAGTATAAATCAATCTTAGCATCTTTCTTGTACTTACCCCAAGTAGACTGGTTGAATCCTTCTATATTGACATCTACAAAATATTGAAGTTGATTACAAAGAACACCTTTGTCAACATTATTGCTCTTCTCTAAGTCATTGTTGTAGATTCTAGAGTTGAAAGTAACTTTAGGCTTGTTTCTTGAATCAAGGAAACCAGGTTGTATAATCTTGTAATAAGACTTTTGAGGAGCTGAATCTTTAGAAGCTCTAGTGACTACAGTGACAAGTAAGCTTCTGCTTAATGTAGAGATATTGTTGACAAGATAGTGGAACAATATAGAGTCATCATTCTTGGCTTCATCTTTTCCAAAAGCACTTAAGTATTCATTCAAAGAACTTGGGTTTATTCCAGCAGAACTCAAGTTAGGAAGATTGTCTTGGAATCCTAATGTATAAATCTTGCTAGAACTGTTGTCTCCATCTTCAACACCAGACACATTTGAAATGCTCATCCAATATCCAGAACTTTCATCAAATTCTGAAATGTCATCGCTATCATTCTTAAATACTGGAATTCCATTAAATGAGATTGACTCTATATAATATCCTTCTCTTACTGCTACTTTGAATTTGATGTCTTCAGTCTTTTCTGAAGATAAAGCATCTAAAGTAAAATCTACATATTCAGTGTCACCACTTTCAACATCATCAGAGACATATTGGTCTCCATCTTCAACTGTGTAAGAATCAATAACATATCTGTCAAACTTCTCAATATAAGACTTGTTGACCGTAATTATAGAAGGCTTGTTGTAATATGTTGTAGTGTTGTCTTTAGAAAGATACAAGTATATTTTGAACTTATTCTCTCCTACTTCAGACAAGCTCATAAGGTCTATGTAGGACATAGAAGCATTACCAAAGTCATAGTCAAGAACTTCATTGAAATCCACAGAAGAGTCTTTAGGTATTTTAGAGACTAAAGCACCATAGTTGTATTCTGTAATAGAACTTACAATATTGAAGAATTGGCTGAACAAGACTTTGATGTTTCCTGTAGTGATGTCAAAATCATTTTCAGAAACTGCTCTCAAGTAAGAACCATTTATGAAATTGATTTCTTGAGGCATTATCACATTATCAAGGTCAACATCAGCAAGGCAGTCATTGTTCAAGAACACGGCAGGAACCTTAAGGCCTTGGTCAGAGAACATCCAAAATTCTCCAGAAAATGCACTAATGCCTAAAGAAGAGTTTGGAGTTTCATCAGACTCAAAATTAGTAATATCATCACTTGAGTACTCACTTACCATTCTGACATAATCTTTCTTAGAAGTAACCTTGATGAAATTCTGGATGTATTTCTGTTTAGTAGAATTAGCCATCAGTGCAGGAACTTCATATCTTATAGGAGAATACATTTCTGAAATAGACAGACGGTTGTTCTCATTAAGATAGAAAGACTTGATTAAAGTAGGGTCTGTTAATATGATATAGTTGTTGATGATTGAAGAGAAAGACTGTCCATACATAAGCTCTTCTGTTATAATCATATAACGAATGACCTTACCTTTCTCAGCATCATCTTCTATAATATAAAGTATATCTCCAGGTTTAGACTTAAGATTAGAGAATATTGTAGGAATCTTTATAGTAGTAGGACCTTCAGAAAGCTTTATAGTCTCGGACAATGTGCTTGAAGTGGGAGAAGAGAAGACTTGACCTTTGACTAAGTAAGCAACATAGTTGATTATGTACTGGCTTGGAATATCTTGGAAATATTCTAAAGTATCTCCAGAACCTCTAGAAGCATATCTAACAAATTCATCTATGTGGACTTCTTCAAGTTCAAAGAAATCTTCTATATACCCAAAAAGAATGCTTGAACCTTCTGCTCCAGTTGCACCTCTCTGACCAGTTGCACCTAAACCAGGAAGACCATGAAATTGTTTATTTTCTAGAATTGACATGTGCTAAAAAGCCTTTTTCTGCTCGAGCTATCTATTGTGCTGTACAGAAAAAGCCTTTCCTTAATCTTCTTACATGTACTCTTGAAGATGGACTTCTATGTATTTAATCAATGAGACTTTTATATTCTTTCTCTGACCATAAGTCAGTTTGCTTATGTCAAACCTGACAGGATACTCAGTTATTTCTGTAGGAACTTCAAGTAAGTATTTCTTGACAGGAACAAATGAGTCATCCTCTTTTACTGTAAGAATTACTTCAGCTGGCTTGAACTTAGGATTTTCAAACAATGCTTTGATTTCTTCAGGAACTTCTATATACAGAAGATTGTAGTCTGAGCTGAAACTGTACTTACAAGATTTGTAAAGATTGTAAAGCTTAGAGATGTTTGTAGAGCCAGAAGTGATTTGAGAATATCCATCGATACCTTCATATTCCATAGAATTGTCTTCTACTGCTAAAGTAGGACAATCAATGACTATAGGTGCATCTGCTTCAATATGAAAACATTGGTCATTCTTATTGAAGAAAGTATTCAAGCTCTTTCTAGTATCATTAGTCTGGACTATATAAGAGTTCAAGTTATAATTAGATTCAGTGTCACTAATGTCTGAATAGATTCGCTGAACAAACTTCTCTCAGAACTCAATACTGAAATTGGATTTTCTCTAGAAGTCTTTATGAAGTCGATACCATTACCTTGTTGGTTATAAAGACGTCCATTAGAGCTAAGCTTGAAATAGTTAGAGTCAGAATCTTTAGAGAACTCACCAACTTTGTCTTTGATTGGGTCTATACCTAAATCATTTGTACTTGTGTCTATAACAGAAACTTTGTAGATACATCCAGTGTTGTCGATGACTATATCACCTTCTTGGTATTCTCTGTTGAGAACAACATCTTTATACTCAGAAAGAAGCTCATTGTTTCTAAGCTTTCTGTTCACAATAGCAAGCTCTTCAGATATGCTGATATTATAAGTACAGAAGAAGCAAGATTTTCCATCTATTCCATCTATACCTACATGACCTTTAGGTCCATATGTAGCAATACCTGGAGCATACTTGTAATTTCTTATGATGTCGTTTAAATTAGCCACTATTTTAATCCTCTTTATTGTTCAAGTTAAGTTCTGCAAAATAAGTCTTGTTGTTCCAATCATCAATGATGACTTTGCAGATTATATCTTCATTGTCTTCTATATAAGAGCTCTTGAAGTTTTTGTATTCAGAATATCCTTCAAGATTTTCAGGAGCTTTGAGAAGTATCTCACTTTGATTGCTAGAAGCCTTTATATAAAGCTTGAAGTTTCTCTTCTGGTCAATCTTGAAATATTTCTGGAGACAATTCTTGATATAGTTTCTGATATATGTATTGTCGAATTGGAAGGACTTCCAATTCGACCGAAACTGGGCATTGTTGATAAAGTAGTTATACAAAGCTAAAGTCAAGTTGAATGAAACTTCTTTAGAGTTGTACGACACTGATTTCTGAGTAGTTGAATACTCATCTACTGAATTGTTCACTACTTTCAGACAGTCATTATAACTCCAGTCAGTGATAATCACATTCTTGTCATCTTTCACTTTGATACATTTAGAACCAAAAAATGTAGTGTCTTCTGTTCCTGGAACTACACCATTCACTTCAACATAGTCATTCTCACTAGTGTACATCCTATAGAAGTTCTTATCCCAGTCAGAACATACTAAGCTGAATTCAGGAACTACAAAATAGTTCTTCTTAAGCGAAAGATTGTTTATCTCATTATAGACTTTAGAAGCATACAAGTTCTTGACAGAATCTATAGACCTGAATGAAGTGTTGCAAGAATTGTAGTCGGTCTTAGTCCTTTCTACTAAATCAGTTTCATCCAAGTCAAACTCTAACATATCTACAAACTTAGGACTGAAATAACCATAGTTGTACTTGATGTTCTTTGGTCTAGTCACCTTCATGATAAGAGGTTGATAAGACTCAGTCTGGTCTATCTCTACAACTTGCTGGTTGTTCTTAATATAAATCTTGAAGTTGTTAGAGAAAGTACTTATATAATCATCTATAAAGTTCTCATATTCAGATTTCTGAGAATTTGTTGAGATATGAATAGATGGGTCTATCAGATAAGCATATCTCTTCATATAATCTGCATTAGCTAATGAAGGGTCTATAATTCCATACTTTAGAGTATTGTCAGACCTGTTATAATTGTTGACAAACTCACTTCCTTGCTTAAGCACTACAGAATCTGAAGTCACATTGTTGACTATATAGTTTCCAAAATATCCTGCAAGATTGTCTCCTTCTAGATAATTATTAGGTTGCTCAAACTTATCTAACTGATAGAATATGCTTGAGTCAATCTTTCCTCTATATGGATTCTCTAATGGAACTCTGATATGGTTCAGGTTTCCAAAGGCTTCACTGAAGTTCAAGCTGAATGGACTCTTTATATAGTTGTACTTGTCTACATAGTTTAATGAAGTTCCTTCATCTGAAAGGATTGAATCCATCTTCTTGAAAGTTCCAAAATCAAACTGGTGGTTTATAATCAGGATAACTCTTTCTCTAGAGTTAATCAGAATCTCATTCTTAGCACCACTATAGTCATTAAGCAAGAATATGGTATAGTTATTGTACTCAGACAATCTGAGGTAACTATTGAAGTTAGCATTGTTGAAACTCAACATAAACTTAAGACCATAGATGATGAACTCAAGAGTATTTACATATTTGTTGTAATATCCAATTGAGTAAATAGGTGAAATCTCATCAGTCAGATATGTGTTTATAGTGTTTGACAATGAAGACACATCTAAAAGATAGTCTTTGAATGACTGCAACTTTCCATCGGGTTTCTCTAAGTAATATTCTAGATTAGACTTGACGTACTGGTTATGATAGAGGTTGCCAATATAAGACTTAGTTATGCTTAAGAATCCAGAAGTCTTTTTCAGGTCTTTGTTGTATTCAGCTGACAAGTTGTTGACATTCAATGTGTTGTCTGCATCATAATAAGTTCCTATTGATTCCCAGTTAGTTATAGTAGGAGTCAGCAATGGGTACTTGAGATTTCCACTTGGGTCATTGATGTCTTTGTAATAATAGATTTCAGACAAGACCGGATTTTTGATGTTGAAATCATATTCAAGCTGGTGGTTGTGTACTACAGAGATGACACAATCAGACTCTACAGTAATATACTCATCAAGACTTTCTTCTTTCAGAGGATTATTGCCATAGTAAATTGAAGAGTCAATAATGTAGAAGTTGTTTCCGGCAGAAAGGTTGATGTTCTCAAACTTACCAGACTCAAGCTTATATAGTTTTAAACGTTCCAGATAGACTTTTGATTTCTCTCCAATAGAAATAACATCTCCAGCATTTGCCACCATCTTAACGTTCGAGAACACTCTTTCTGACTTCTGGAAATTTATATAAGATTCAAAGTCTTTGACTGGCAACATTCCCATTAATGAGATATAGCAAGGATAAGATGAGTAAACATTGACCTTGTTGTTCTCAATCCAAATGTTAGCAGGAACACAGACCACATACTTGCTCAAGTCATTAGGTGACTGTATGATGTTGACTTTCTGAACTTCATTAGGCTTAGAAGTTATAAGAAGGTCAAATGAAGAGTCAATGCTTAAAGTCTTGACATCAAATGAGTTGAATGTCTTGAAAGTTCCATCAACGGCTTTATACAAAGAGATTGGAAGGACTTTGTCTATATCAAGAACTTCAACTTCATACCAATTAGAGCTCTTAGCAAACTTGACTATTGTTGTTTCTCTGTCACCAAAAAGTTCAAAATCAATAGGAGCAAACAAGAAATCATTAGATGAATATCTGAGTGTGTCAAATGTAAGCTTGCTTGTAGGATATTCTAACTTATAGTTTCCAAAGTCAGAAAGCCTTTTGCTAATGTCATTAGTCTTCTTGTTAGCTTCAACGATCTTTGACGTTATTCTCTGGAA
>ERZ779797.739-NODE-739-length-12837-cov-3.364653_pt1 | contig 12837 bp, 12 predicted proteins | sample MGYA00511886_ERZ779797 | MGnify/ENA primary metagenome ERZ779797 (study PRJEB29588, sample SAMEA2155055) | human gut metagenome | biome: human gut; feature: human-associated habitat; material: faeces | place: Denmark | collected 2008/2010 ... | reverse complement strand
CCTACAAGCAGCCTTTGGTCTGCATGGGCCTCGAAGAGGCGATGTCCTGGCGAAGCGTTGTTCATAGTTGTAAAAGTTGTTCAAGTTGTTTTCCCATGTGTCCACGTAGATTCAGCAGGCGAAAATGTCGGATACTTGTCGGAGACTAATGTCGGAGACAAAACTTACCGCTACTATGATGTATGAGAAAAGCGCGGCTTGTCGATAATCGGCAGGCCGCGCTTTTGGGGTTAGCCCCTCGGTCATGAGGGGGATGGATGCGTCATGGGGGGATTAGCCCGTGATCTCGTCCGGGAGCCACTTGGCGGACGTGTTGTCCTTGATCTCCTCCTCGTAGATGTCCATGCGATACCCCTTGTTGACCACGGGGTCCCACTTCATGCCAGGGCCCGAAGCCGCGAGGAGGCTGTTGGCGGGACTGCATTTGACGACCGTAATGGCCGGGGCCACATATTTTTTCTTGCTCATAAACTGATTCTACTGATTGTTGTTTTGATGCTTGACTTTTCTTACTTCACTACCATCTTCTTGCCGTTGACGATATAGACGCCCGGCTGCACACCCTGCAGACTGTTAAGGCGCTGGCCCTGGAGATTGAAGATCTTAAGCTCACCCTGCTGCTCGGCAGAGGGAGCGGTCTCCACGCCCGTGAGCTCACCCTGACCGAAGCCGAAGCTGAGGGTGGTCTGGCTCTGGCCAGGATTGGCCCAAGTCGGGGTGAGCCAGCAACGATAGCCCTTCATGTAGTGGGCCTTCTTCAGATGGTAGAGTTTGCCCGCGTTCCAGCCGTAGTCGCCAATGGCGAGGGACTGATGATTGTCGTAGCCGCCCTTGAAGATGAGGCTCTCAAGGCCCTGATTGTTGGTGATGAATGGGTTGAATTCAAACCCCTCGGTCGAGGGCTTGCCCATCGTCTCGTCGTAGGTGAAGTTGACGCCTACGCCCTCGGTCGTTTTTCTCACCATATAGATCTCGCCCGTGATGGAGCCTACGTCGTTCGTTATCCAAGTTTTGCCCTGATGCTCAGCCACGGTAGTCTCGTCCACCCAGATGATATAGGGCTTGTTGGCCTGGAGATAGACACCCTCGAACGTCTCCACTACCGGCTTGAATCCGATGACGAGATTCTGATTGTCCTGATAGACCTCGTTGGCCTCGGAGAGCTTGGCCGTAACGCCAAAGGCTTCCACAAACTGCGCCTTGGTGAGGTTGACGGGCAGGATGACGGAGTTCCACTTGCCGGGGACGAACGTGCGCTTGAAGTACATCGTCAGGTTCTGCTTGTATCGCTTCTCGCTCTTGTCGGAGATATGGACGGTCTCGTCGAAGACGATATCGTGCTTGCAGTCCTCGCTCGGCATTTCCGTGTCGGGCGTGCCGTCGCCATCTGCGTCGTTGCGGAACAGGATGCCATAAACCTTCAAGCCTTCGGCTACCTGCACGGCTGCACCCTGGGTGATGCTCACCTCGTCGTAGTCCTTGGTCGGGGTGAGGACGACGAAGCCCTTGTCGCCACGGGTGATGAGGTTGGCACCGAGGATACTCCAGTCGCTAAAGGTCTGCACCACGTCGGAATCGTCCGTCTTCTGAGAATCCTCAGATCCCTGCTCGTCCGCCTTGTATGCCTTGGCTGGATCGACAGCAGCTTCTTTCTTCTTATAGGTTATAGGTCTTGACGACGATGCCGCTTCCCAGATCTACACCCACGCCCAAGGCAGCCTGATTGACCACCACGACAAGCTGCTTGTTGCGCGTGGCCGTGACGCCCAGCTTCACGGCAAGTATGGAACCCTCTCCTGCTCCCACGCCCATCGGGAACGTCGTGCAGGTCTCGAGCGAACCGTCGATACAGTTGGTGAGGTCCTTCATACCATTGCCTGCTTTCAGCACACCTGCCGACTGCGTGCGGTCGGCATTGATGCTGGCGCCATTGTTGTCGAAGGAAACGATCTCGGCTCCCTCGGTCGGGTCGTCAAGAATGGCGTCCACGTCGGCCGTATAGGCGTAGTAGATGTTCATGACGCTGAGTTTGGCACCCAGCAGGCCATCGGAGTAGAGACGGATCTCGTCAAACTGCGTACCCACGGGCACGTTGATGAAATATCTCAGCTTGTGGGTGTCCTCGCTACCGATCAGCTTGGCCGCAATGGCTGCCGTATTGATTTGATGGCCCACCTCTTTGCCTTGATAGTAAATTTTCACGTTCATCAGTTTGAGGACATCAGCCGTGAGGGCGCTACCCTTGGCCGTCACGACAAAACCAGCCTGGATGGCCTTGCTGCCGTCCGAGATCATTCCCTCCGTCTTCTTGACGCTGCAGAGGTAGGATTCGCCGATAGAGACGCCACCAAAATAAGAGGCGAAGCTATTGAGTTAGGAGGAAATAATGTTGGCCGAGTTTTTGACGATGGAGAGGATATTCAGGCCGAAACTGCTGCCATCGCCCAGCTCGTAGGCGGGCTTGGCGGGATCGGTATTGACGAGGGCCATCTCCTTCTTCTCTACCGGCTGGTTGTTTCCACCATAGTTGATAGTGATCTGCTGAGAGCAGCCGTCCGTATTCGTCAACTTCATGAGGACCGTCGCCGTGGCGCCATTACCCTCCAAATAGGCTTTGGACTTGCTGAAATCGAGGGTATAGTTGGCCGCGTCAAACGTCACATTATTGTCGGTAGAGCTGACCATCTCCCAAGAGGCATCGGGATAGTTTTTCTTGTCCCAGTTGAGCACATACTTCTCGTCGCAGCTGCAAATGTCGAGAGTGGCGGTCGGGCTCATGGTGCATTGGTGGCCGGCCGTGGTGGGCTTGGGAATGACAAAGGCGTATTGGGCGGTTGAAACCGTCAATACTTTTAAGCCCTCAACCTTTATTTTTATGCCCGAGAACGCACATGGAGCTTTGATGGAAACCTTTCTTTTACCGCCACCCAAGTCGAGAGACAGCACCTGTGTACTTAGGGCCTTCTCGTATATTTTATTGCCATTTCTATCAAGAAGGGTGAGGACAGGTGTGTCGGCTACAGACACCAAAGAGGTGATTGTATATACAAAGCCAGCCTCTGTTCCCTCGGGGAAAGTTTCGCCCGTGGAGTTATTGTCCTTGGCCACCACTTGCGCATAACCCAAGCCCACACTTGCGATGATGCCCAAGGCTGACCCATTGCTGGTGTCGTCATCTGTTAGGTTATTAGCAAGAGCATCGCTCGTTTCCGGGGTCAGTTGTATGTTGGTATTGAAATAAGAATCGTATTTTTTAATGGAAGATTTCGTCAAAGTGTACTCGCCATCCCCCACAAAGGCATAGTAGATCTTAAGTCCTTTGACGGCCGACACATTGAGGCCGCTTTGACCGACAAGAGCTATCTCGTCATAATCCTCCGTAGGCTGCTCTTTGGCAACAATATCCATGGTGCTACCCAAACCGATATCGCCTACGGCGAGATTAAGCACGGAGAATCCTCTCTGCTCTATCTTGGAATCCTTGAGAAATTTGCCATCCTTGTAAAAATAGATATGATAGCTGTTCTCCAACACATTAAGTTTCAGGGCACTTGACTCCACCGAAATTTTGAAGCCAGCCTTGGTATCCTTGTCGAAATAGTGCTTCATGTCCTTGACGGCCACGATGGGCGATCCGACAAGGAGCCCGACGTCTGCCACGCCAGGCAGATCACAATAGTTGTCGAGATTCTCATCGCAAAGATTGGAGAGGTCCTTGACGCCCGTTCCGACGGCCACGCCATCGGGGAAACGGCTGACCATACAGTTATGGCCAACGAGGGCCATACGGGTCTTCAAGACCTGACGAGAGTCAGTAGGGTTTACCCCCCGATCATAATACGTGTTTGCCTGACCTACCGCGCGAAGTGGTAGCAGCAAAACGAGAGCGGCCAAAATCATGGCTGCCTTGTGAATTTTTAACTTCATCATGCATTAGAAAATTGTATAATAAGTTATCTCTATTGTTGATCACTTGCCCAAAGAGATTCGGCCCATTCCGACCGATGTCGGAAAGTTATAGAGAAAATGGCATTTTGGACGCCCTACGGTTCGGGTATGGTTTGGGAAGGGGGCCACAAGCATTCTTCTATGTACCGATTCACACTCATTCCACAGACGTGAACGATGTTATCTTAAATTACGGGTGCAAAGTTACTAACAATATTTGGAATAACAACAAATTATTGAGTACTTTTTTCAAATTCAGAAATGGCAAAAACTCCCCTATCGTGCTTGTAACGGCCTAATGGATAGAGAAATAAGGGCTGAAAGCGAAATCAAGTAATCGAACAAAGCAAGGCTTTAGGATGTAACGTTTTATGATACTAAAAGAAAAGCACAAGAGTAAGAAGACACAGGAAAAATCGAACAAGAAAAAAAAGAAAAACAAAGAGTAGGTTGCAAAAAGGAAAGCAAGAATAGCAAATAAGAGAAAAAGAACAAAAGAGCATGATGCGTAATGTAAATGCGTAATGTAAAATAGACAATATACAAAAGTTCTCTAAAAATAACACAAATCTATATACAGGACTACATACAGAACAGGTTCTCCATCCTCGTGTCGCGCCCCTATCTTTTGCGAACTTTTTTTTTGATCCATCCGAGATTTGGGGCAAAAGATGGCCTTTGTTGCCGGAAAATGCCACCTGGCTGAGTATGGAAAACAACAAGCAACGCTTTCGATAAGCCATGCGCAGAAGCGAGCTCGTTCATGTTTTGCCATGGCGAGAAAGAGTGCCATGAAATGGAACAGCTTCGCCAGGACAACCAGCAGGAAACGTGTTCAAGGCGAAGCGTTGTTACTTGTTGTTTCCCTTGCAGCAGCCCATGGTCTGCATGGGCCTCAAAGAGGCGATGTCCTGGCGAAGCGTTGTTCATTGTTGTAAAGGTTGTTCAAGTTGTTTTTCTATATATCCTCGGGATTTCCTCGCAAAGAAAGGGAAAACTATATGCGGGTTTATGGGTTTTCCTTTGGCCGCATGAGTGAGGAATCGTACTTTTGCAGCAGAAAACGAGTAATAACCCTCAAAAGAAAGTCTGGATTATGAAACGTATTTTTTTAGCAACCGTAGCCGCCCTCGTCATGACCGTCTCCGCCTCGGCCCAGCGACTGGCCGACGTGCGAGCGGAAGCCACCATCATTACCGACAAGATGATAGCCGAACTGGGTATCGGACCGGGCTACCGCAACAGCATCCTCAACATCAACCTCGCCTACCTCAACAGCATCAATAGCTACCGCGACATCGACGCCTACGGATGGGAGCGCCGCAACCGCGAGATACGCCGCTACCTCTCGCCCGGACAATGGCGCAAATACTGCAACACATACTACTTCTACCGCCCCATCGGCTGGCAGAACCGCGCCTACGTCCACCATATATATAGGAGATACCCCACCTGCCGACCGGGCTACCACCATCGCCCGCGCTACGACCGAGGCCACGGCCACCATCGCCCCCGCTACGACAAGCATCACCATGGGGGCAAGCACGACCGAGGCTATGGCCGTCCGGGCAAGCACGACAAGCACGGGAAGCATGGCAAACACGGACGCCACTTCGACCGCGACTGACACCTCACCCCTGTCCGTCAAGCCCCCACATATATCCCCCTATCTGTAAATGATCATACCCACACGAGGCGAAACAGGACCTTCCCCGGAAGTCTCCCGTATCGCCTCGTCTTGTGGCAGAGGGGAATGGCAGACATGGGGACACGACAAGTACAACATTTTCCAGACAAACCACTATTTGCAGACAATTTTTCGGGAAAAGGCAAGGGATTGGGAAAACACTTCCTCGATTATATTGTGATATTTGCAATCTACAGCTCCGCTTTCAGCAGCTTCATCTCCTCTGCCGCCAGCCCAGTCATATCCATGACCGTTGCTTCATCCATACCCTTTGCCAGCATCTTCTTGGCAATCTCAAGGCTTCGCTGGGACATGCCTTGCTCCATGCCTTTCTCCATTCCTTGCTTCATGCCTTGCTCCATGCCCTTTTCCATTCCTTCAGCAATTCCTTCTTCTTTACCCTCTTCCCTGCCTTTCTGGTATCTGTCATCCAGAAGGGTTCTTTCGACACTTACTGAATCCCAAAATTTGTCATAGGCTCTGAGCTCGGCATCCGTGAAGCCGGATATCTCCAGCTCCTCCACGGCTTTTCCTATCTCCGGATCATTAAGCAGGTCGGCAGGAATCTCCTTCGTATTTGAATTGATCTCCGTGAGGAAACGGAGCCATAGCACCATCATACGCTTGTCGGCAATGGAATGAGGAGTGAACTTCGGCAGCTCTATGAAGGTGAAATGCAAGCCTTCAATCACCTTGTTGCTGTCCTTGTCGTGCACGATGCGGTAGTTGTGGATGAAATCTGGAGTGTCATGCTCGAAGACGTCGTTTATCAGATTCAGGGAATACACAGGTTGGAGCTCGCTGTATTTTCCGCCCTTTTTGGCCTGACTCACGTAGAGCTTGGATGCATTAAACAGTACACGCTGCTGGAAAGCGTCCGACCATTCCATCTGCATTTCCACGCAGAATTTCCTGCCTCGTGAATCCGTGCAGAGTACATCCACAATAGTGTTCTTGCCCCCTTCGAGCTGGGGCACAAGTTCCGTTGGCAGATACTCTATCGCGTGTATCTGCTCCGCTTCGCTGAGTGGCAGGAGTGCGTTCAGAAGGCTGATCAGTCTTTGGGGATGATTGCCGAATATCTTCTTGAACGTGAGGTCTGCCTTAGGATCCAAGTATTTCATCATCATCTGTCTTTTAGATATGCCAATGCAAAGATACTGCTTTTTTTTGACTTTTCCTCAGTTGGCTGCTTTTTGTTTCCTCAGTTGCCTGATTTTTGTTTCCTCGGTTGCCTGTATTTTTATTAAAAAAATGGTGGGCGGGAGAAGGATTTCCCCGGGAATGTTTGGAAAGACGGGAAAAAACGCGTATTTTTGCATGCGAGATAAATATAAGCGGAATATAAGATATGGCCCAAAATCGGGCATAACTTATAGCGCAATATAAATTAAAAAAAGCCTCATGACGGACTATTACGAGTATGCGATCCCCCAACTGGTGAAGCTCCTTGGCGCCCGCTTCAAGGACTACCGCCTGCGCAGCAACATGACGCAGAAGGAGGTCTCGGAGCAGTCGGGCCTCACGACCACGACCATCCACAAGTTTGAGAGCGGCGCCGCGGACAACATCTCGCTCGCCACGTTTCTCCTGCTGCTGAAGGCGATAGGAGAGATCGAGGCCCTGGACGACCTGCTGCCGGAGCTGCCGCCCTCGCCCTACCTGATCAGGAAGGAAAAGAAAGTGCAACGCATAAGACATAAGAAGCCACGGACCACTTGACCGACGAGCAACTGCGCTCGCTGGTCGAGACCTTCTTCCTCAGCTGACAGGCTTTTTCTGATTTTCCGAGGATGCCTATGTTCTGAGGAATCCATGCCGTTTGGCAAAGGCCGTAGGACCGTCCGTGCGCAAGGGGGCATAAACAAAAAACGCCTCGCACGATTTGAGCATTGTGAAGAGGCTTGGCGAGGACTGACGATACAAAGGTAAGAATAGTCTTTGGCTTTCCAAAACATTTCTTCGGGAAAAGGCAGAGGATTGGGAAAAAAGTAGTAAATTTGTGGGAAACAATACGACACGTCTATGAGCAAAAAGACAACGACTGGGCACAAGAGACGAACCCATAGCGCCCCACACGGCCACACGACCCTGCAGGACTGGCGCCTCGGCAGGACCCCCGCGCCACGCAGGCGGAGCATGAGCAACTACGCCATCAACCTCGCCTTTCTCGAGACCTACGCCCAAGAGAGCGGCTACGCCCTCAGCCCCCACCAACTGGCCTCGATGGCGCGCCGCTTCACGCGATGGGAGGCCCGAAACGTCTTTTGCCACAAGAACGGCTACGAGGACTTCCGCGACCAGCTCATCTGCCTCGACTACGACGAGCTGCTGGAAATGTATGTGGAGGAGACCGTCCACCCCGCGGTCAGGCCCCCATGGCAAAGCCCTGGCAACTACGCCTACTTCCAAAGCGAGGTGATGGGGCAGATGGCGTAGGACCTTCGGAGCACGAAGCGTCGCGCGATAGAAGCCGCTCCCGCATCCCTACGGTATTACAAAAAGACTACAAAACCACAGATCCTCTATCAAGACAACAGACAAGAAGTTGCAAAAGCTAGCACAACGACGCCTGTAACCTTCTTGTAACAATCTCCACGAAAAAGAAAATCTGTAAGGACTTTTGGAAAAATCACCTACAATCACGCCAGTTCCACCCCTTTGTAAAAAGACCAAAGAAAGATACTTTGCATCTTTTAACACAACTTGTGCGAAAATTCAAAAATATTATTCATAACTTTGAACGCAATTTCCCCCCGATTCAAAATCGACGGTTGGGAGAGATTGTCGGACCATAAATACAGGTACTATGGACTGGAAAATTTTCAAGTTTTTTAGAAAGACTGACGAGCCGAAGTCTGGATCGGTTCGTCGAAAGCAGCCTTCGTCGCTGGACAAGATTTGGGACGCGATGGCTGACGGTCTTGGCCTTATGCGCCATCAACTGTCGAGGCAAGGCGATCATTGGCCATGTAGCGCAGAAGTCTACTCCTCGCAGACTTTGCCGCTCGACAAAAGCAGCTTTGGCTATCGGACCGACCTCGAGGTGTGGAGCGTGGACAGCACCCTGCGTTCCTGTCGAGAGCCGCCGCGCCAAGCGGATTTCGGACGGCCGACGATGGACGAATTCGTCGCCATTATTTCCAAGGTCATAATTTATCAATTATTACAAAATTCTTTTTTCGGCATGGAGCAAGCAGAGAAGTCGACGAAAATTATTTATCAAATCCAGGGATGTAATATCACAAATGTTGGTGGAGAGATTCAGACCCAGAACAACCAGATAGCCAACGATTTACGCAAGCAGACCGCCCATGTTGGCGGCGAGGCGGAGGAGACTGTATCCACTACCCGCGGCAAGGGGCGTGGCGGACGCCAACGTCCCCTCTTCAAGGACCATTCGACGCTTCTTCGCGAGCGCGCCCGGTTTCTCGACTTCTTGCGCTCCCACCATCTTTGCGGCCGCAGCTTGACGTGCAAGCGCGACGACTTCTTCAACGACGTCACGGTCTGCTGGCTACACACTTGGCGAGAAGAAAACGTCTTGGCCGAGGACACGCCCACGGGGGGATCGGTGTATCGTTTTCTGACGGCGGACTGCGGCCTGAGGAGCGGAGTTACCGAAAAGTCTTTTTCCAACAAGATAAAACTTCATTACAAAACGAAGCATTACACACAAGACACTTTACGCCAAGTCAGGGCGTTTTTCCACCGCCATCGTAGCGGTTTGCCAGGTGAATAAAAGATGATTTTTCTATTCATCTACCATTTTTTTGATTTTCCAGCTATCGCATAGCAAGCAAAGCATCCCACTCTCTGGGGTGCTTTTTTCGTTGGTGCGCACCCACCATTCACCCCATGCCCCTCCACGCTTTCTCTCTAATTTTGCACTCGTCGTTCGGGATCTCCCGCGGCTACTCGCCCCTCTGCGTTCGAAAGCACGGGCGGGGAATGATGGTACTACAACAGGTGGCACGGAAACCTCTTCGACTGCCATCCGTACCAGAGAGGTGCTTTTGTAAGTTTAATAAATTATGACAAAGAAAAGAACGGTTCTGCGCGTCAAGCAACAGACGGTGCGGACTCAGGAGCCTCGGCTCATGAATGAAATCATCAACGACCTCCTCAACGGACAGGAGCCCTTCGCACGGGCCCGCCGCCACCGCTCAGGCAGGGCGTGGACGGGCCAGGCTGGCGCAGGCAGCGCTTGCTCAGGCTGCACACGCTCGGGCCAGGATGGCACGGGAAGCGCAGGCGCTGGCAGCACATGGGCGGAAAGCGCAGGCGCTGGCAGGACGTGGACGGGCCTCTACCCCAACACGGAGCTGGGCGTGGACCTGAAACTGGTCACGCAGGAGCAGGGACGCATGGAGCTGGGCGAGTATCTCGACGGGATGATCACGCGCGACGGCGAGGACCACTTCACCTTCGTGGAGAATGCCGCGGAGCAGAGAAAAGCCGAGCGCCGCAACCCAAGCATCTACGAGGGCCAATGGATCAACGTCAAGCGCAGAGCCGACGGCACGGTCTATCCGACCTTCAAACGGACGAAGGGCATCGGGGCCGGGAAACTTGGCGACTATGCCGTCAGTACGACCTGCGAACTGCTGATGGTGGTGGGCAAGCACGAGGCGGCTATGGCCCTGGCGGAGGTTGAAGGCTTCGACCTCAGCGAGCTCTTCGCCACGGACGGAGGCCTTGGAGAGGAGGACTTCGGAGGAATGAGTGTCTTCGCCTCGGGCAGAAGCCTTGGAGAGGAGGACTTCGGGGAGGAGTAAAAAAGGGCGAGCGTTCCAGTTGTTCCAGTTGTTCCAGTTTTTTTGAGGGTCTGAAAATTCCAGATACCCCTATATATACTATATAACTAATTAATTATTAAGTAGTTATATATAAGAAAAGAAAAATTGGACCATCTCGAATTTTAATTGGAACAACTGGAACAACTGGAACGCTCCCACCCCACTTCTCTCTAAAAGGCTTAGAATCAAGATGTTACAAATTTCAAACAAGACAATATGAACTTCGATATCACGCTCAACACGGCTCCGCCGATGCCCAAACTGGGTCGCGGAGTGGAATGTCTGGCGCTTTTGCTCTCGCAAGTGTCGAAAGATATGCGCCAACCGCTTTTGCCGATGATCATCCCTGTGCTCGGAGCACACGTCAGCGGCGCCCAATTTATCTATCCCGACAATACTTTGAAGGAATTGTGCGGCATGATGGCCAATCTTGTGGCGGACAGCGGAGCGGGCAAAGGCCAACTGTCCGGACTGGTGGAAGCCATGTGTGGCGACTTCCGCGTCCACGACGATGGCGAGCTGGAGAAGCTCGTAGAGTGGCAGAAGATGGTAAAGTCGAAGTCTGCGAATAAGGAGAAGCCCGTGCGTCCCGACATTTCGTTTTGGTATCCTCCAGCCGATATGACGAATGCCGCTTTCATCCAGAACGCCATGGGATGCGAGAAGCTGGGCGCGCGCACCATGTTTATCAACATGCCCGAGGTGGAGATGGCTGACCGCATGTGTGGCGGCCACAAGCAGATCTCGCAGACCCTGCGCAACATCTACGACTGCCAGCGCTCGGGAGCGCTGCGTGCCACGGCAGACGGCGTCACGGGCAATCCCGTGCTGCGCGTCAACATGACGATCTCCTCCACGCCCTACGCCGCCCGCTTGTTCTACAAGAAAGATCTCTTCAACGGCACCTTCGGCCGCATGGTTTTCTCCTACAAACCTCGCCAAGGTCGCGACGGCCACATACCCCGCCAGGGCACCTACCCCGAGGAGTTTCGCGAGAAGCTCGCCACCTACCTCCGCCGCCTCGACAGTTGCAAGGGCCGCTTCGAGATCCAGCAGCTCAACCGCCTCATCGACAAACTGGCTGCCGACATGGCGAAACTGGCTGACCTGACGGACGACGACGTGCTGTGGGACATCTCCAAGCGCTCGCTCGTCTCGGCATGGAAGGCGGGATGCGTGCTCTGGATACTCAACGGACTGGAGTGGGCACCGACGATCGGGCGCGTGGTGGAGTGGCTCGTCTATCACGACCTGTGGTCGAAGATGCAGGTCTTCGCCGACCTGCTCGGGCAGGACACCAGCACAAGCGAGGCAGCACGACGCGGGCCGAAGAATCTGCTCGACGACCTGCCCGATTCGTTCAACGAGGCCCAGCTCGAAGCGCTCCGCTTATCGATCGGCAAGGACAAAGAGGGCACAAAGGCACAGATACGCAAGTGGGTCTATCGCCGCTTCGTCACCTACTCGGCCCAAACGGGGCTCTACAGCAAAACGGAGGAGTATCTGACGGGCATGCCCGCCTCACGCAAAAACCGCCGCCCATGCTCGACCGACTGACCCTCCAGCGGCTCCGCGACCTGCCCATAGAGCAGGTGGCGGAGCGGGTGGGGCTCCACGTCGAGCGCCACAAGAGCCTCTGCCCCTTCCACGACGACCACCGCCCGAGCCTGACGTTCCACGCGCGCAGCAACACCTTCCGCTGCTTCTCCTGCGGGGCGCAGGGCGGACCCATCGACCTCGTGATGCGGCGGCTGGGGATGTCCTTTCCCGAGGCCTGCCGATGGCTAGACGGAGGCGTGAGGATCGACCCGCTGCCCCTCTCGCGCCCACGGCCCAGGGAGGAAGCTTACAAACCCTTCGACGCGGCCCGCTACGCACGCTTCTTCGAGCACCCGTGGCTCAGCGACCGCGCCCGCCAGTTTCTCTTCCAGGAGCGACGGCTGGACCCAAGGGTCGTCGCCTGGTGCCGCCTCACCTCGTGGACCGACCGCCACGGCACCCATTGGCTGCAGACGCCCTACTACGACACCAACATGCGGCTCGTGGGACTGCAGAACCGCAACCTCGACTACAGGAAGAGTGCGCCCGCGGAGGCTCAGACGACCTCTCGGGCGACCTCGGGAATGGTCTCTCAGATAGAAAATCGGACGGACGCTCAGCCGATCTCTGAAAAGAATTCTCGGACGGACGCTCGGGCGACTTCGGAGAAGGAAAATCGGACGGCCTCGGTAATGGTTTGTGAATCGACCTCGGACGAACCCGCCCAAGCGAACTCCGCAAGCCACATGGCGCCCGCGACGGTCTCCTCGTCCGAGCCCATGGCCCAGCCGCGCTTCCGATTTCCGCAAGGGTCGCGATGCGGTCTCTACAACCAGCCCGTGCTGCTGCGCCTTCGCCCTGGCG
>ERZ779797.737-NODE-737-length-12880-cov-4.743314_pt1 | contig 12880 bp, 8 predicted proteins | sample MGYA00511886_ERZ779797 | MGnify/ENA primary metagenome ERZ779797 (study PRJEB29588, sample SAMEA2155055) | human gut metagenome | biome: human gut; feature: human-associated habitat; material: faeces | place: Denmark | collected 2008/2010 ... | reverse complement strand
GAATAATATATGTTTTTCCGACCTGCCTTGCGCCGTCAATCAAAAGAATTTTCTGAGTGTCAGATTTTAAATGTTCTTCAATCAATTTTTCGATTTTTCTGTAGAGCATATCATTTCCTCCGTTCTGACTTTTCAAGTAAATTTTATCACAAATAATCTGACTTTTCAATAATATGATGTCGAATAAATTATGACTTTTCAAAGTTTGTGGGTGTGGGCAAAGCCCGCAAGACTTTAAAAAGCCTTGTTCTGATTTTTTATTATTTAAGCAATGCAAAAGGGCTGTCCCAAAACGGGACAGCCCAAAATATTACGCTATATAATATCAGTACAAAAATGACTGAATTACATCTCAGCAATAGCAGCCTGAGCAGCAGCAAGTCTTGCGATCGGCACACGGAATGGTGAGCATGATACATAGTCAAGACCAATCTTGTGACAGAACTCAACTGATGATGGGTCACCGCCGTGCTCACCGCAGATACCTACGTGGAGCTTGTTGTTTACAGGCTTACCGAGCTTAATAGCTGTTTCCATAAGCTTGCCAACACCTGTCTGGTCGAGCTTAGCGAATGGATCGTTCTCGAAGATCTTAGCATCGTAGTAAGCGTTGAGGAACTTACCTGCGTCATCTCTTGAGAAGCCGAATGTCATCTGTGTAAGGTCGTTTGTACCGAAGCAGAAGAAGTCAGCCTCTGTAGCGATCTCGTCAGCTGTAAGAGCAGCTCTTGGGATCTCGATCATTGTACCAACTTCGTACTCAAGCTCGATGCCTGCAGCTGCGATTTCAGCGTCAGCTGTTTCAACAACCATCTTCTTAACATACTTAAGTTCCTTAACCTCGCATACGAGCGGAATCATAATTTCAGGCTTAACTGTCCAATCCGGATGAGCCTTCTTAACATTGATAGCTGCACGGATAACAGCCTTTGTCTGCATCTTAGCAATTTCAGGATATGTTACTGCAAGACGGCAGCCACGGTGACCCATCATTGGGTTGAACTCGTGGAGTGAAGCAATGATAGCCTTGATTGCGTCAACGCTCTTGCCCTGAGCAGCAGCAAGCTTCTCAATGTCAGCTTCCTCTGTAGGAACGAACTCGTGGAGTGGCGGATCAAGGAATCTGATTGTAACCGGGTTACCCTCAAGAGCCTCATAAAGAGCCTCGAAGTCGCCCTGCTGGTAAGGAAGAATCTTATCAAGAGCAGCTTCTCTCTCTTCTACTGTATCAGAGCAGATCATCTCTCTGAATGCAGCGATTCTGTCCTCTTCAAAGAACATATGCTCTGTACGGCAAAGACCGATACCCTCGGCACCGAGCTCACGAGCCTTTTTAGCATCAGCAGGTGTATCAGCGTTTGTTCTTACTTTAAGCTTTCTGTACTTGTCAGCCCAGCTCATAATTCTGCCGAACTCGCCTGCGATAGTAGCGTCAACAGTTGGAATAACACCGTCATAGATGTTACCTGTTGAACCGTCGATTGAAATGTAGTCACCCTCGTGGAACTCTTTGCCTGCGAGTGTGAACTTCTTGTTAGCTTCGTCCATGTTGATGTCGCCGCAACCTGATACGCAGCAAGTACCCATACCACGAGCAACAACAGCAGCGTGTGATGTCATACCGCCACGAACTGTGAGGATACCCTGTGAAGCCTTCATACCTGTGATGTCCTCAGGTGAAGTCTCAAGACGAACGAGAACAACCTTCTCGCCCTTTGCGTTCCAAACCTCAGCATCTTCAGCTGTGAATACAACCTTACCGCAAGCAGCACCCGGTGAAGCACCAAGACCCTTGCCGATTGGTGTAGCAGCCTTAAGAGCAGCAGCATCAAACTGTGGGTGGAGAAGTGTGTCGAGGTTACGAGGGTCGATCATAGCAACTGCCTCTGCCTCTGTTCTCATGCCCTCGTCAACGAGGTCACAAGCAATCTTAAGAGCAGCCTGAGCTGTTCTCTTACCGTTTCTTGTCTGGAGCATATAGAGCTTCTTGTTCTCAACAGTGAACTCCATATCCTGCATATCTCTGTAGTGATCCTCAAGAGTTTTGCAAACAGTCTGGAACTGAGCAAATGCCTCAGGGAATGTTTCAGCCATCTGAGCGATTGGCATTGGTGTACGAACACCTGCAACTACGTCTTCGCCCTGTGCGTTTGTAAGGAACTCACCCATGAGCTTCTTTTCACCTGTAGCAGGATCTCTTGTAAATGCAACACCTGTACCGCAATCGTCACCCATATTACCGAATGCCATTGACTGTACGTTTACTGCAGTACCCCATGAATAAGGAATATCGTTATCACGACGATATACGTTAGCTCTTGGGTTATCCCATGAACGGAATACAGCCTTGATAGCGCCCATAAGCTGCTCCTTAGGATCGTCAGGGAAGTCAACGCCGATTTTAGCCTTGTACTCTGCCTTGAACTGTGAAGCAAGCTCCTTAAGATCGTCAGCGTCAAGCTCAACGTCCTGTGTAACGCCCTTCTTAGCCTTCATTTCGTCGATAAGCTCTTCAAAGTACTTCTTACCAACTTCCATAACTACATCAGAATACATCTGAATAAATCTTCTGTAGCAGTCCCAAGCCCAACGAGGGTTGTTGGACTTCTTTGCAATAACTTCAACAACTTCTTCGTTAAGACCGAGGTTGAGGATTGTATCCATCATACCTGGCATTGATGCTCTGGCACCTGAACGAACTGAAACGAGGAGCGGATTCTCTAAGTCACCGAACTTCTTGCCTGTGATCTCTTCCATCTTGCCGATGTACTCGTTGATCTGACCCTGAATTTCTTCGTTGATCTCTCTGCCGTCCTCATAGTACTGAGTACAAGCCTCTGTTGTAATTGTAAAGCCCTGTGGTACAGGAAGTCCTAAACTTGTCATTTCTGCAAGGTTAGCACCCTTACCGCCGAGAAGCTCACGCATGTTAGCATTACCTTCTGAGAAAAGGTATACCCATTTGTTTGCCATTTTGGTAATCCTCCTAAAAATAATAAATTATACGGCTGTGGCGAAAATTGTGTCAAAATTCGCCCGCTTGTATAAGCCTACACATAATTATAACAAAGTTTGTTCAAAATAGCTATAGATTTTTTAAAATTTTTTCCTATAAAATTCAATTTTATACTTCATCAATATTGTATAAATCGTTTAAATTTACCCTTAATGTTGTTTTTTTGTAAAATACTCTTGAAATTTGTATTTTTTATGCGATAATATTAATATGTCTTGTTGTGTGTGCATATTAAAGTAAACACACAAATTACAGAATACCAAGGAGATTACATATGAGTAATTGTGCGATTATTCTTGCGGGCGGCGAAGGCAAGCGTATGAAAAGCGACAAGCCGAAAACACTTTCGCTCGTACTCGGCAAGCCTATGCTTGAGTGGGTTATTTCTTCGCTTAAAAAGGCAGGCGTTAATGACATCTGCATTGTAAAGGGCTTTAAAAAAGAATGTATAGACGAATTTGTGTCAACACTTGATTTTAAGGTTGAAACGGTTTATCAGGCAGAGCGACTCGGTACAGGCCACGCAGTAATGATGGCTAAAGACTTTCTTGAAAGTCACAAAGGCGACAGCGTGGTGATTTTAAACGGCGACGCACCTTTTATGGACAGCAAAACCATTGAAAAGTCACTTGAACAGCACATAAATACTCAATCAAGTGCAACTGTAATTTCCGCAATGGTTGACGACCCTACAGGCTACGGCAGAATTGTCCGTGACGAAAACGGCGATGTAAAGTCAATCGTAGAACAGAAAGACGGCAGTGAAGAAATCCTTAAGATTAAGGAAGTAAATTCGGGCGGTTTCTGGTTTGACGCAGAAAAGCTTTTGTCTGTGCTCGGCAGAATTTCATCCGATAATAATGCAAAGGAATATTATTTGCCCGACGCATTAAAACTTTTGCTTTCGGACGGCTGTAAGGTAGGCGCTTATACCGCAGAGTGCAGCGACACAGTGCTCGGCGCAAATGATCCCGCACAGCTTGAGGAGCTTAACAATATTGCAAAAGACAGGGGATATACCTGTTAAGATAATAGTAGAATACAAACTATAGAGTAAAAAGGAGCGATTACAATGAATTTTCACGGAAAAGACATTAAAATCTTTACCGGAAGCTCAAATGTAAATGTAGCCAAAGGAATTGCAGGCAGCCTTGGAGTTCCGCTTGGTAAGAGCGAATGTACTCAGTTTTCTGACGGTGAAATAGCGGTTTCTCTTCAGGAATCTGTAAGAGGCAGCGATTGCTTTATCGTTCAGTCAACTTGCACTCCGGTAAATGACAATTTAATGGAAATGCTTATTATGATTGATGCCATGAAGCGTGCTTCCGCTGCAAGAATTACAGCAGTTATGCCTTACTTCGGCTACGCAAGACAGGACAGAAAAGCTAAGGCAAGAGATCCGATTTCGGCAAAACTTTGTGCTGACATCATCACATCAGCAGGTGCCGATCGTGTGCTTACAATGGATCTTCACGCAAACCAGATTCAGGGCTTCTTTAATATCCCTGTTGACCACCTCTATGGTTCTCCTATCCTTGCTAACTATATGAGAGAGAAAATCGGCGGAAACTTTGATGAATACATCGTTGTTTCTCCTGACCTCGGTTCGGTTACCCGTTCAAGAAACTTTGCGTCTAAGATTGGCACAGGTCTTGCTATTATTGATAAGAGAAGACCAAAGGCTAATGTTTGCGAAGTTATGAACATCATCGGTGACGCAAGAGGCAAAAAGGTTATCCTTGTTGACGATATGATTGACACAGCAGGCACACTTTGCAACGCAGCAAACGCTATAGTTGAAAAGGGCGGTGCTACTGAAGTTTATGCTTGTGCTACACACGCAGTTCTTTCAGGTCCTGCTATCGAGAGAATTAAGAACAGCGCAATCAAAGAGGTTGTTCTTCTTGATACAATCCCTGTACCACAGGAGAAGATGATTGACAAGTTCACAATTCTTCCTGTTGCTCCTACATTTGCAGAGGCTATCGCAAGAATTTACAATGACAAGCCGTTTACACCTGCATTTGGTTAATGAAATAAAAATTAAATAGCGATTATACAGGCGGGTTTCAAATAACCCGCCATTTCGCCGTTAAAAAGGTTTTGGGTTGTAACGACAAACAAACATTTATATATAAACACAAACCATAGTTTATTAGCAGTTATTCAGACTGCACGAGGTATAATAAGAAAATGAGTTTTTTTAATTTAACATTTAACAATAACGAAAATACAGAAATCGTTGATAAATTTATTGACGAATACGCTCAGTGGCACAATACGGGAAAAACTCCCGATATGGGCTCTCTTGATGTAAACTACACTCTTGAACTTCAGAAAAAAAGACTTGATGAAAATAATGTCAGAAAAGAAGTTGTGTTTGATACAAAAGAAAGCTCGTTTAAGCAGGCGCTCAAGTGCTTTACCGTCACCGACAGAGGCGACTACAAAAGTGATGTTGCCTGTAAAGACTATAAGGTGACAGAAACCTTTTTTGTAAATAATAAAAAGAAAAAGAAAAGAAAGAATAAACGCAACTTTTATGCTACCATCACAAGACTTTTAAATCAAAATGCAGGCGGTGCCGTTGCGTGCCCAAACTGCGGCGCTATCAGTGATGTGCAGGACTTACTTACAGGCTGTAAAAGCTGCGGAACAAGATTTATTATTGACGACTTATTTCCTAAGGTTACAAACTTTTATCACATTAAAGACGAGGCAGACCTAATCAGAAAAATACTAAAGCCGTCAATGCTTATATGCGTTCTTGGTATGATAGCCACCGTTATGAGCTATTCTTTGATTTCTAATATTAATAACGGAAACATAGTGCAGGGCAGCGATGACTTTGTATTTCAGATTGTGCAGTGCGTAATTGTAGGATTGATTTATGGCACTGTTTCGGGTTATATTTTGTGGGCGGCTTTTATACTCATATGGATGATGATTGGCGCAATAAAAAGCCTGTTTTTGCTCGTCCCTCATGTAAGGGCAAAAACTCAGCTGCCAAAGGTTATGCGACAGATTGACCCTAACTTTTCGTATGAGTTTTTCATAGGTAAGGTTATAAATCTTATGAAACTTATGATATTCAGCGATGACTACACCAACCTTGCGGCTTATGACGGCAAGCCTATGCAAAACACCTTTAAAGATATTGTGGACATTAGCTATGACGGTACAGTAAGGTATAATACGCTGAAAACAGACGGTAACTACTGCTATGTAGATATTACCGTATATACAACAGTAACAAAGGTTGACGGCGGCGCTCTCAAAAGTTCAAAGGAAAAATTCAGGGTTGTTGTTTGCAAAAATATACACGCAATAGCAAATGCAGGTTTTTCTATAAAGAATGTAAACTGTCGCAGTTGCGGCGGCAGTTTTGACGCTACAAGAGAGCATAATTGTCCTTATTGCGGTAATCCTTACCACCTCGGCAATGACGATTGGGTTGTAATTGAATTTGATAAAGAATAATTTATATAAAGGAAGGTATTTATGTTTGGTAATAAAAAGAGCTTTGGCGGCGGTGTCGAGCTTTTGGTAGTAGGACTCGGAAACCCCGATAAAAAGTACGAAAACACCCGTCATAACGCAGGCTGGCTTGCGATTGACGCAATAGCCGAGAGTCTTGACTGCAAGGTAGACAGAGTAAAATTTAAAAGCTATGTCGGCGAATGTAATATAGCAGGCAGAAAGGCAATGTTTATGAAACCTACCACATATATGAACAACAGCGGTCAGGCAGTGGTAGAGGCGATGAATTTCTACAAAATTTCACCTGAAAATGTGATAGTATTATTTGACGATATATCCCTCGATGTCGGTAAAATGCGTATTCGCTCAAAGGGCAGTGACGGCGGACAGAGAGGAATGAAGAGTATTATATATTTAAGCGGCAGTGATAAGTTCCCACGAGTTAAAATAGGAATCGGCGCAAAGCCTACACCCGAGTGGGATTTAGCGGATTGGGTGCTTTCAAGATTTTCCGATGATGAACAGAAGAAGCTTGCGCAGGTATTTGAAAATGCCGCAAAAGCCGTTGAACTTATGGCAGACGGAAAAATCGACAGAGCAATGAATTTATTTAATTAACATTTTTACAAAACAATGTTGAAAAAATCGGTAATCATCCCAATTTTTGATAAATAAAAAGTGAACAAAAAATTAAAGCAAGATGAATTATGAAATTTTTAGTTGATGTTTTTAAAAACAGTGAGGTTTTTAACTCACTCGAAAAAGCTGTTGTGCGTGGCGGCAGTGTTTGCGCTACGGGACTTTCCGCCGTTCACAAGGCACATATTATCTATTCGCTGTGTTGCCGCAAGAGCACCACAGCCTTTTGTGTTGCCTCCGACGAGCGAGAGGCGCAGACAATCTGCAATGACCTTGCAAGTATGGGTATGCGTGCTTATTTTTACCCCGAGCGTGATTTTAATTTCAGAGATATTCAGAGCGCCTCAAGAGAGTACGAACACGCAAGACTTAAGGTACTGCTCAAACTTATTGACGGCGAATGTGATGTAGTTGTCAGCTGTATTGATGCAGTGTCGCAGTTCACAGTGCCAAAGGAATTTTTGAGGGACTGTGTTCTGACTTTAAAAGAAGGCCTTGAAATCAGTATAGAAAAAGCCGTACGAACACTTACCCTGCTCGGATACGAGCGTTTTGATGCGGTAGAGGGCAGCGGTCAGTTTTCTGTAAGAGGCGGTATTCTCGATTTCTTTATGCCTGATGCCGAAAATCCTGTTCGTGCGGAATTTTGGGGTGATGAAATCACCGACCTTTCTTTCTTTGATATTGATACACAGCGAAGAGGGGAAAAGGCAGGCGAAATCCGTCTTTCGCCGTCTGCGGAGGTAATTATTGAGGACAGAACGGCGCTTGCCGACAAAATAGAAAATCTTGCAAAAGGCGTGCGAGGCAAAAAAGCTCCGCAGGTTAAGGAAACACTGCTTTCGGAGGCGGACAGCATCAGGTCGGGTGCAATGCTTTCAAATACCGACAAGTTTATTCCGCTTTTATATGATAAAGCCGAAACCTTATTTGATTATCTCGACAGAGATACTTTGATTTTCACTTCGGAGTTTAACAATATTTCAGAGCGTGGCAGAGCAATGGACTTCAGAAATGAAGAAACCGTAAAATCTGCCTTTGAGGACGGCATTCTTTGCAGAGGTCTTGACAAGTATTCACTCACTTTTGCGGAATGTGTTGATATTTTTACTTCTCACGGCATTGTTATGCTTGAGGGCTTTGTGCACGGTTCAACAACAATTCCGCTCAGAAAAATAGTATCGTTTTCTGCAAAACAGCTTTCTGTATGGAACGGCTCATACAAACAGCTTGAGGAGGACTTAAACGGTATGCTCACTGCAGAAAGCTGCGGTGTTGTGCTTGCGGGAACGGACAAGGCGGCAAAAAACCTTTGTGATTCGCTTAGAAATGACGGTATTCCCGCACAGTATGCCGATAAGTTGTCGGAAATAAAGGAAAACGCATTATTTGTATTGCCCGGTACTTTGAGCGCAGGCTTTGAATATCCGCTCGAAAAATTCTTTATTATCACACAGGGGCATATTTCGTATGTGCCGAAAAAGAAAGCAAGAAAGAAAATATCAAAGGACAGCCGGGAGGTTTACAGCCTTTCGGAGCTTTCGCAGGGCGATTATGTGGTACACAGCGTTCACGGTATAGGTATTTTCGGCGGTATCCGTAAAATTGATACCCACGGAATTGTAAAAGACTACATCAAGATTGAGTATGCAAAGGGCGATGTTCTTTATGTGCCCGTAACTCAACTTGATATGGTTGCAAAATATATCGGCCCGTCCGAAAACAGTCGTGTAAGGCTTAATAAGCTCGGCTCGCAGGATTGGCAGAAAGCAAAGTCAAGAGTAAAAGCATCTGTAAAGGACATTGCAAAGGAGCTTATTGCACTTTATTCCGCAAGAATGAAAGCAAAGGGCTATGCTTTTTCACAAGATAACGAATGGCAGCACGATTTTGAGGCTAAGTTTGAATACGAAGAAACTCCCGACCAGCTTAGGTGCTGTGATGAAATCAAGACAGATATGCAGAAAACCTCACCGATGGACAGACTTTTGTGCGGTGATGTAGGTTTTGGCAAAACAGAGGTGGCACTGCGAGCGGCATTTAAGTGCGTTGCGGATTCAAAACAATGCGCATTGCTTTGCCCGACAACAATTCTTGCGTGGCAGCATTATCAAACCGTTTGCAAGAGATTTGAGGGCTATCCGATAAGAATTGAATTGCTGTCACGATTCAGAACGGCAAAACAGCAGAAAGAAACCATTGAAAAGCTAAAGCGTGGAGAGGTAGATTTGGTGGTCGGCACGCACAGACTTGTGCAAAAAGATGTGGAGTTCCGTGACCTCGGACTTGCAATCATTGACGAGGAACAGCGCTTTGGCGTGGCACAAAAGGAACGCTTTAAGGAGCTTTGCAAAAATGTTGATGTTCTTACTCTTTCGGCTACACCTATTCCAAGAACTCTCAATATGGCAATGAGCGGTTTAAGAGATATGAGTGTAATCGAGGAAGCGCCACGAAACCGTCAACCTGTACAGACTTATGTTCTTGAACATGACGATGCGGTAATTAACGAGGCTATCCGCAAGGAACTGAGAAGAGGCGGACAGGTTTTCTACCTGCATAACGATGTTGCGACTATTGAATCCTGTGCCTCAAGAATTCTTGAGGCTGTGCCCGAGGCAAAAATAGCCATAGGTCACGGCAAAATGAAAGAGCACGAACTTAGCGAAGTATGGCGAATGATGATTGAACAGGAAGTAAATGTATTAGTATGCACCACTATAATAGAAACGGGTGTTGACCTGCCGAACGCAAATACGCTAATTATAGAAAATGCGGACAGAATGGGACTTTCACAGCTGCATCAGCTAAGAGGACGAGTAGGCAGAAGCAACCGCAGAGCCTATGCTTATCTTACATTCCGCAAAAACAAAGTGCTTACAGAAATTCAGCAAAAGCGCCTTGCCGCTATCAGAGAATTTACCGAATTTGGCAGCGGATTTAAAATCGCAATGCGAGATCTTGAATTAAGAGGCGCAGGAAACATTATGGGTGCTCAACAGCACGGACATATGGAATCTGTCGGATACGATATGTATCTTAAGCTGTTGGGCGAGGCAGTAAGCGAAGAAAAGGGCGAAGCCGCACAGTCTGCCGACCTTGATTGTCTTATTGATATTTCGGTAAATGCGCACATTCCGGAGAGCTATGTAGAAAGCCTTACTCTCCGACTTGATGTATATCGCAGAATCGCCGATATACGCAACAAAGAGGACAGCCTTGATGTTAAGGACGAACTCAAAGACCGTTTCGGCGAAATTCCCGAATCCGTGCTCGGACTTATTGATATTGCGCTTATAAGAAACTGTGCAAACGCAATGGGTATTTACGAAATCAGGCAGACGGATACCAATGTTTTACTGTTTGTCAAAGAGATAAAATCGCCGAAGGTTATAGAACTTCTTTCAAGGCTCAACGGCAGAGCAATGCTGTCTGCGGGCAACAAACCGTACATTACAATAAGATGCGGCGGCGGTTCTTCGCTTGATATGCTCAAAAAAGTATTTAAAATCTGACAGTTGTCTGAAAACTTTGCCGAAAAAGCAATAAATTTTAGAAAATATATAGACAATGCAAATTTTTTTGTGTATAATCATAAAGTACGCACCCTGTCATTTTACGGGTGAAATAGAATTTTTTAAGGACGGTAAATATTATGAAACCATATGCAAAGATCGGTTCATTGTTGCTTGCACTGATTATTGCTGTTGCAGCGGTTGGCTGCACTCCAATCAGCCTTAATGCAGAATGGGCTTACAGGACAGATAAAGTAGAATTGCCAATCGGCGTTTACAGCTACTCGCTTAAAACAGCTTACTCACAAGCTCAAAATTATGCGTCGAAACTTGCTTCATATGACGAAGCCTCCGATTCATGGCTTGACCTTGAGATTACAGACGATGACGGCGACAAGGCGATTGCAAGAGATTGGATCAAAAACGAGGCAGAAACAATGTGTCTTAATTACATTGTGACTGATAACCTCGTTGAGGAGCTCGGCATTGATATGAGCGGCGCTACCGCAGATTCGGCTAAAAAAACAGCCGAGGAATATTGGACAGTAGGTCCTTACGCTTCATACGGCTACTATATGCCTTATAAAGACCAGTACGAGCCTTACGGTGTTTCTTTTGAAAGCTTTGAATATTGCACAACACTTTATAACACAAAATACACAGCAGTATTTGAAAAGCTCTACGGTGAGGGCGGTTCAAAAGAGGTAAAGGATGACGAATTTATTTCATACTTTACAGAAAACTATACAGACTATAAGTACATAAAAGCAAATCTTTATGAGTCAACAACCGACGAGTCAAACAACAGCAAAGATGCAGCGCTTTCCGACGAAGACGCAAAGAAGATTACAGACGAGTTTGACGGTTACGCAAAGGAACTTAATAACGGTACTTCTTTTGACGATGTTTTAAATAAGTACAAGACAGCTAACTCACTCACAGACGATCCGTCAACATCAGCTGTAGAAAACCTTAAAAGCAGTTCACTTGGCGATGAGCTTAAGACAGCTCTCGGCGAAATGAAAGCGAACGAGGCTAAGACAGTTAAGGTAGGTTCAGGCAATACAGCAGTTTATTACCTTATCTATAAGGGTGACATCAACTCAGACATTGACAGCTATGTTTACGATTCAACACAGCGCAACAAATTGCTTGCAGATATGAAAAAAGACGAGTTTGCAAAGTATGTTGATGACCTTGCACAAAAGACCGATTGTGAAAAGAATCAGTCTGTACTTGACCAGTATAAGCCTGAGCTTTACTTTGTAAAGCCTGAAAGCTCATCTTCAAGCTCAAGCTCTTCAAGTTCATCTTCTTCAAAGTAAAAGTTTAAAAATCAAAATGCCACACAGCCTTTGTGTGGCATTTAGTGCAGATATTTTCAACCGATTAATAACCTTTTAAATATATGAAAGGAGTCAACAGTATGAAAAGAAAAATAATTGCTTTAATTTCCGTACTTGCACTCAGTTTTTCTGTATTTGCTTTTTCGGTAAGTGCGGTTGAAGGCGAAGAAAGCGGCGGAGAAATTATTGAAACCGAGCCTGCTCCCGAGCCGGAACCGACATATGCTCCCGAGCCCGAACCGGAGCCTACAGAACCTTATTATGAAGAGCCTACTTACAGTTATGATGATAAGCCATACTACAGCGACGGCGACGATGTATATGTAGGCGGCGGTCAGTCAACATATACTGTACCCGAAACCACTGCGCCTCCTGCACAGATGTATTCTGTAAGCAAAGATACTATTGACGATAAAACGCTTTCACAGAGCGATTGGAACGATATTTCCGCAAATCTCAAAAACGCATCTCTTACCGACAGCGACGGCGATGATTTCAACTTTATCAAGAAAAACACAAGTAAATCCGATAACGGACATTGGATGCTTTATGCAGGTATTGTGTGCTTGATTTTAAGTGTTGCAGGTATTGTTTACTTTATTATTGCTACAGTAAAGAGCCGTGGCAGATACAAATTTGCTCCAGCAACAGGTAAAGCAGGCAAAACCAAAAAGAGAAAATTTGACACCGCAGATGTAGAACTTCCAAAGCAGGATGTATCAAAAGGCGGTACAAAATTTAAGCATTAATTAAAATTTTATCCCGATAAAGTGCGACTTTATCGGGATTTTTGCTTTAATTTGGGTAAAATAACAGTTGAGAGATAGACTTAAAAATTTAGGTCAAGCCTTTTTAAAGGCTTGCGGGTTTGGGCAGCGCCCATA
>ERZ779797.732-NODE-732-length-12935-cov-4.647283_pt1 | contig 12935 bp, 10 predicted proteins | sample MGYA00511886_ERZ779797 | MGnify/ENA primary metagenome ERZ779797 (study PRJEB29588, sample SAMEA2155055) | human gut metagenome | biome: human gut; feature: human-associated habitat; material: faeces | place: Denmark | collected 2008/2010 ... | reverse complement strand
ATAAATATATTTGTCCTTGTAACAATTCTCGGACATTTGCCTGTTATACTATCTGAAAAAGATAAGGGGGGATTGATATGGCAGCAGTAAAGACAGTATCTTTAACAAAAGAATATTCTAATGGAGAACACTATTTAAGAGCAGTTGATGATATATCTTTCACAGTTGAAGAAAATGAATTTGTAGCTATTATGGGAAGTTCAGGTTGCGGAAAGACCACGTTGCTCAATTTACTAGGTGGTTTGGAAAATCCCACACACGGATGTGTCTATATCAATGATGTAGATATTACACAGTTATCTATGGAGGAAAGAAGTTCCTTCAGAAGATGGCATATTGGGTTTATTTTTCAAAATTTTAATTTAATCCCAGAGATGAATGTATTTGAAAATATAGTTTTACCTGCCAAACTTATGGAAAGAAATATCAGCAAAAAAGAAGTAATGCGGATAGCTGAAGAACTGGAAATTGAGGAAAAACTATTACAAAATCCTATGACTTTATCTGGTGGACAACAGCAGCGGGTCGCAATCGCCAGAGCTATTTATACACATCCTACTATACTTTTGGGAGACGAGTTGACAGGAAATTTAGATTCTACAACCAGTATATCCATTATGAAATTTTTGAAAAAGATGTGTAAAAAATATAGACAGACAATGATTATCGTTACACATGATGAAAGAATAGCAGCTATGGCAGATCGGATTATTCAGATGAAAGATGGGAGGGTTGTATAGGATGGAGAATTACGATTGTAATCAGTCGGCTGAAAGAGTGCTTATGGATGCTTCCAGGAAAAAGAATCAAAACAGAAATCGTTTACTGTTTATCGTAATTACAATTACTGTAGGCGTGATTTTTAGTGTGTTCTCTTTAATCTATGGGAAGATGGAGATTGATATTCAGAAAAATATGAAAGCCGATGGTATGGCTGTATCGACCTATATTGAAAATGGTACAGCGGATATGACACAACAGCTTACACAGCTACCATGCATAGAAAGCATTGGGAAAGAAAAGTTTGCAGGAAAATTATTAGATGATTCCATAAAATATTGTGATTGCGTCATTACAGATGTGACCGGATTTGAAAAAATGATACGTCCTGCATTTACAAATGTGGTAGGGACTTATCCAGAAAAAGAAAATGAAATTATGCTTTCTACGAAAACTCTGCAATATCTTGGAATCAAGAATCCCGAAGTGGGCATGGAAATTGAACTGGATTTTTATTGGAATGACATTTTCAATACCAGTGGAACCGGTATGCAGAACTTTTTACTTTCTGGGTATTTTACAGAGTATCAAAATCAAACCTCCGGTGCTTCTGTGGCTTTTTTATCAGAGAAATCAATGGAGAAGAACGGACTTCAATGGGAGCCATGTAGGATTTTAATAGATCATACAAAGAAATATTCCAGTGGTTCGCAAATAGAACATATGCTGACAAATAACATAAAGTTGAATGAGGGACAGAGAATTGTAAGTATGAACCCAGCAGAATATCGGGCAATAAGTGAAATGATGGGAAGTTATGGATTTGCAGTCTTTTTTTCGGTTATGGTTTTACTTTCTATGTTTTTGTTTATTTACAATACCCTAAATATTTCGCTGGAAAAAGATTTACAACGTTATGGTCTTTTACAAGTAATTGGTGTGGAACAAAAGCAGAATATTAAAGTCATGAATCGTGAGATGCTAAAAATAGGACTTACGGGAAGTATCGCTGGAGCAGTTTTAGGAGGAATGTTTATATGGGGTATTATGCCATTGTTATTAGAAAAAATGTATGCAGAGAATACATGGAAATTAGAAAGAATGGTTTTCTTTCAACCCAAACTTCTTATTCTAGCGATTGTTCTTGTGATTTTCACGTTGGGAGTGGCAGTGGAATGTCTGAAAAGAAAAATGAGGAAATTAAGTCCGTTGGAGTGTATGAAATATACGGAGGCGGTCACTTATCATAAAAGCAGGAAGAAACCGAAGATAAAGAAATTCCGCTATTGGGGAAAACATCCTGAAATTTATCTTGCAAAGAAATATTTATTTCGGAATAAAAAAACATTTGGGATAACAAGTTTGTCATTATGGCTTGGGTGCGAATTGGCATTATGTTCTGCGGTAATTGTGAATGGAGTGGATTTACAGAATTATTATAGTAAAGAGCCGGACTTCCAAATAGGAATTACAGAGGAAGCTTGCAATTATTTAATTGAATCATCACCGGACACAAAGAATATGAAGTTTTTTCCGAAGTCCCTTATGAATGATATTGAAACGACCATAGGAAACAAACTTCATTCAGTAGAAAACATTAAAGGATTTTATCCGATCGTCGGAAAAAATGGCAAGGAGAATATAAAGATTCTAATCAATGGAGATAAAATATCCACGGTAATTCAGACAGTCAGTATCGGGGAGCAGGAAGAACTAAAAGACTTTATTCAGAAAAATGATAAGCTAGTAAATTGGGAGCAGTTTCAAAATAATCATGGAACAATCGTGCTACATGATCATAGGATGTCAGATTATATAGCAGGAGAAGTGCAGGATTATATAGGAACAGAGATGGAATTTTATGATCTGGTTCCGGTTGGTACGGAAATGAGCAGTTTAGTTCCTGAGAAATTAGTAAATTGTGGTTATCTGGATATAACAGAGGATGATTTCCCAGAGATGAAATTGTGCTGGGATGGTAAAAATATAAATATCCTATTGGTAACAGAGACTACATATGATTGGCTGGTAGAAAAATTAACACCACAAATTTTTGAAATACAATTTAATGTTGACAAAAATCAGGAGTCAGTTATCCGAGAAAGACTGAATCAGATGATTCGCAATTATAATATGGAATTTCAATCAAAATATAGACACGCTGATAAATTGAACTTGTTTTATTTAGATTCTAAATCAGAACGTCTGCTAAAGGAGCAGAACTATATTCAGACAAGTAGATGGCTGCTTATGAGTATTAGTGGAATTTTAATATTTATAGGAATTATGAATTTCGCAAATACAAGAATATCGGATATTATGCTTCGGCAATGGGAGTGTAAAATCCTGGAACGTGTAGGGATGACAAAAAAACAAGAATATCGAATGTTTGTAACAGAGGGCCTTTTCTATTGGTTACTGTTATGTGGATTGCTTATGAGTTTTGGAAATTTAGGGATTGGTATCATGCAGTGGTATATGAAAATGCAGATTTCCTATTTCGCTTTCCGCTATCCGGTAAAAGAAATGATTGCGTTGATGGTACTTTTATTATTGTTCAGTATTATTTTTCCAGGAATTATTTATAAAAAACAAAAAAAGAAAGGGAAGTGAGGATATGAAGCAGATTTTAATTGTCGAGGACGACAGTTTTTTGAATAAGATGTTAGACTATAACCTGACCGCAGACGGCTACGGCGTGACTTCTGCCCTAAATGCCAGAACCGCAGCCGAAGCCATCCGCCAGCGGGAATTTGATTTAGTGCTGCTGGACATCAACCTGCCGGACGGGAACGGTTTTGAACTGTGCAAGCTGATAAAGCCCCAGCACCCGGACACCATCGTAATATTCCTGACCGCCAACGATCAGGAGAGCGACCAGATACGGGGCTATGAGGTGGGCGCGGTGGACTACATCACAAAGCCCTTTGTGATCGGGGCCTTGCAGCGGAAAATCAAAGCCATGTTCGCCATGCTGGAACACCACAAACCGGCCAAGGACATTTACGACGACGGGCGGCTGTTTCTGGACTTCTCGGAGCAGACGGCTTCCTTAAACGGCAAGCCCCTGACCCTATCCCCGATGGAGTACAAAATGCTGAACCTGTTTCGTAAAAATCCCCGGCAAGTGCTGACCCGTGGGCAGCTTTTGGAAAAGCTGTGGGATATAGACGAGCGGTTTGTGGACGAACACACCCTGACAACCTCCATCAGCCGTATTCGCAGCAAGATTGAAGCCGACGGCGGCGCACCCTACATCAAGACCGTTTACGGCATGGGGTATCAATGGACGGGAGGCGAGGCAAAATGAAGTTTCAAAACCTCTCGGTAAAGCGGCTGTTTGGCCGGGTGGCAATGGGGCTTGTCCTCTCCATGTCCGGGATCACCATAGCCCTGTTTCTTGTGACAAAACAGATTGCGGTGCTGCTGACGGGCGGGGCGCTGCTGCTGTGCGCCCTTGTGGGGATTTTTGTACTGACGCAGGCGTTTGGAAAGCGGCTGTCGCAGTTTACCGCTGACCTGTGCCAGACCTTAGACCACATGATCGCCGGAAATGAAGCACCCCAGCGGCCAGAGGACAGCGAAACCCAGCTTGCCAGAATCGGACACCGGCTGGCAAGGCTTTACCAGATCATGCAGGAGAACCGCCGCCGGGTGGACGAGGAACGGCAGGAGTTACAGACCCTTGTATCGGATATTTCCCATCAGGTGAAAACGCCGGTAAGCAATCTGAAAATGGCGACGGACACCCTGCTGGAAAAGCCCATGACCGAGGCGGAGCGCACCGACTTTATCCGGGGAATCCGCAGCCAGACGGATAAGCTGGACTTTCTCTTTCAGGCCCTTGTGAAAACCTCCCGGCTGGAAACGGGCGTGATCCAGTTGGATAAGAAACCGGGTCGCCTCTTTGATACCGTGGCGCAGGCCATGAGTGGGATCGTGTATGCAGCGGAGAAAAAGGAAATCGCCGTGTCCGTGGACTGCCCGGAGGATTTGACCGTTTCCCATGACAGCAAGTGGACATCCGAAGCCCTCTTTAACCTGCTGGACAATGCGGTGAAGTACACCCCGGCAGGCGGGAAAATCGCTGTGTCTGTGGTGCTGTGGGAAATGTATGTGGAAATCAAAGTGACCGACACCGGCAAGGGCATTTCCGAAAGCAATCAGGCTGCCATCTTCCGGCGCTTCTATCGTGAGGAAGAAGTACACGAACAGCAGGGCGTGGGCATTGGCCTGTATCTGGCCCGCGAGATCGTAACGCGGCAAGGCGGCTATATCAAAGTGGTTTCGGAGCCGGGCAAGGGTTCAGAATTTTCCATTATGCTGCCGACAAAATAGAACGCGGCGGACGGCCATTTCCGGCTGCCCGCCGTAAATTTTTTTGAAATGTCCGAGCGTTGTAACATTTCACCTCGATTTTCAATGAAATTTTTTGGCCGCTGTAACATTTCGCGGACATTTAGGTTTTACAATACCCTTATCAAATATGGAGGTGATACAACTATGACATGGCCTTTTGAAAATGACACCAGCGCCATTACAAAGAAGCTGGCGCAAAGAAGCTTCAAAGCCAACAAATTACGAAATATTGTTGCTGTAATAGCAATCGTTTTAACATCAATGCTTTTTACTTCTGTAACGACTTTATGTGTTGGAGCGATCCAGTCTATACAGACAACTATTTTGCAAATTAGGGGAACCAGCCCGTCCACTGGTACATCTGTAAATTGGATTGCCATAATAGCAGCCCTGTTTTTTATTATGATTTTTGTAATAACGGGCTATTTGCTCATTCGCAATATTTTTGAGATTTCTGTTGTTCAAGAAATAAAGAAATATGGCTTATTAAGAACAATCGGAACAACGGAGAAGCAAATCAAGCGAATTGTTTATAAGCAAGCATTTTGGCTGTCTATAATTGGTATATCTATTGGGTTGATTTTAGGATATATAGTAGGAATACTTATGCTTCCGTGGATTCTTAATTTTATGAAAGGCGAGTATCACAATCTTTCTGTGAACTTGAGTTTTAATCCTATTATTTTTGTCGTTGCCGGGATATTTAGTGCGATTACTGTTTGGGTGAGCATAAAGAAACCATTCAAAATTGCAGCTACGATTTCGCCCATTGAGGCAACTAGATACTATGAAAAAGACAATTATCATAGTGCCAACAAGAATCGTCTTTCGTTTAAGAATAGAATAATAGAAATGGCATGGAGAAATTTAAGAAGAAATTCAAAGCGTACCATATTTATCGTCTTATCCATGATACTCTGCATTATTCTCCTAAACAGTGCAATCGCAATCGGAAATAGTGTTGATGTTAAAAAATATGTATCTTCTGTTACCTCATTTGATTTTGTTGTGGCAAGCCCAAACACATTTTCTAATGTGCAAGGTTTTCGATTTAAAGATGATTCTGTTAGTAATGAAATCATATCTGATATTGAAAATAATATTCCTGTGCTGAACGGAAGTCGAATTTATAAAAACACTTTGGATGATGTCAGTGTTACTTATGATTATGGTAGTTTGGTCACGGAAGTATTAGACGAATACACAGAAGATAATCACCTTATACGAAGTGGTATGGTTGATGGCAGAACTTATCCAGTAAAACTCGGTGTTGATTATCGACCTCTTTGCAATATTTACGGGGTAGAAAAATCAATACTTCCTAAATTGAATTTCATTGAGGGAGAAACAGATATACAGCAACTAACCTCATATTTGGAAAGTGGAAACTATGTTATAGAAATTTCAGCGATCAACCCAAATGAATCTCCTGAATTTCTTTGTCCGCTCAATCAGGAAGTTACCATTTACAAAGATGGATTGCCTTATAAAACGGTTTCGGTAATTGCGCGTGCAGTGGTTGATTTTTCATTGGTAGAATCTCCGGGTAAGAATGTTGGCTACACTGATGTTGGCGGCGATTGTCCTATTTTCTATATGAGTAATGAGATGTTTGTGGAATTGTATAACAATCCAGCCATAATGAGTTATGTGTTTGATGTGGAAAAAGAACACTTTTTGCCAGCGACCGAGTACATCAATTCTTTGCCTACCGTTGAATACGCATCGTCTGAAACATTGGCACAAACTATGAATGGATTAAAACAAACTATTTTTATCATAGGTGGCCTTATTGGGTTTCTATTAGGAAGTATCGGGCTTGTGAATTTTTCCAACATCATTATAACGGGCATTATAAACCGGCAACGGGAATTTGCTACATTAGAGAGCATCGGAATGACGAAAAAACAAATTAACAAATTGACCGTATTGGAGGGATTGTTTTACGCATTTCTGATTTGTGTAATGGGTTTACCTCTCTCTCTTATTGTTGCAAATACAATTCTTCCTACTTTCTTTAATCAACCTGACTTATGGCTGTTTACAATACAGCCTACGATTTTCCCGTTGATATTAGAGGGAATTGTTATTTGCGTTGTGGCGATTATAGTTCCTCATGTTTCGTTTCGCTATTTTAGAAAAACAAGTATTGTAGCTCGATTAAGGGTAGTTGAATAATAATTTTGAAATGTCCGAGCGTTGTAACATTTCACCCCGATTTTCAATGAAATTTTTTGGCCGCTGTAACATTTCGCGGACATTTGGGTTTTACAATAGCCTTATCAACAGGCAGAAAGCCTTGAAAGGAGTTTTGAGTATGAGCGTTTTGCAGACGATTGATCTGAAAAAGTATTACGGCACAGAGCCGAACATTACCCGCGCCCTTGACGGTGTGAACTTCTCCGTGGAGGACGGCGAGTTTGTGGCCGGTGGGGGGGGCCCCCGGCGGGGGGGGGCGGCGGAATCGGCGACCTCGTCGGTCACGTCCTCGCCGCGCGTGGCAGGCAGGCAGTGCAGGAACTTGCAGCCGAGCGCGCCGAGCTGCATGAGCTCGCGGTTGACCTGATAATCCGCAAAGACGCGCACGCGCTCGTCCTTGGGCATCTCGTTTTCATACAGCCCGTACCAGACGTCGGTGTAGATGAAGTCCGCGCCGCGCACGGCATCGCGCTCGTCCGTGACCGCCCACGTGCCGCCGGAGAGCTTGCAGTTGGCCTCCAGAATCTGCTTGTGCCCGGCGCCCAGCTGATGCCCCTCCGGACCGTAGTGCACGAAGTGCATGCCGAGCTTCGTCGTGATGAAGCCGAGCGATGCGCACACCTGCGTGCCGTCGCCGACAAAGACGACCTTGCAGTCTTCGAGCCGCTTGCCCGCCGGCAGGTGCTCGCAGATCGTGCACAGGTCGCCGATCTCCTGCGTGGGGTGGTTATAGTCGCTCATGCCGTTGATGACCGGGATCGTGCACGCCTCGGCAAGCTCCACGACCGTGCGGTGCTCGATGACGCGCGCCATCACGACATCGACAAGCTTTGAGAGTACCTTGCCCGTGTCGCCGATGGTCTCGTGACCGCCGAGCTGGATCATGCCCGGACCGAGATACTGCGCGCGACCGCCGAGCTGGCTCATGGCCGTCTCGAACGACACGCGCGTGCGGGTGCTCGACTGCTGGAAGATCATGCCGAGGTTTTGGTTTTTCATCAGCGGGGGATAATACCCCTGCGCGATGGCGCGCTTGATGGCCAGCGACAGCTCGATGATGTCCAGCAGCTCCTGCCGGGAGAAGTCGTTGGTGTCGATAAAGTCCTTTTTGTACATATCCATTCCTCCAAAGGCGCAAGTTCGGGATTTGCTTCCCGGTTATTGTCGGCGAAACCGCGCGCGGATATGCGCCGCGGCGCGAAAATTTTTGCGCCGCAAAGCGCGCAGCCGCTGGACTTCTGCCGGCAGATCCTCTTCTGCTCCTTTTGACAGCTGCTTTGGCGGCCGGCCCTTGCTGCCTTGCCGTCTCACTGTAGCTCAGCTTTTCCTTCTACATGGTTTCCACGACCATCTTTTTGAATTCCGGCGTGTATCGTTTATCTGGTACGCCCTTTGGCATGGAAAAGCACCCCATTTTTTAGCGCTAAGTATCTTACCATACTTGTCTAACAAATGGGGTGCAGTTCATTTTGATTTGCTCCTTTATTAGTGTCGCGCCCCGCAAGGGGCGCGTGGATTGAAATGGCAACCGGCCAGTACCAGTCGCAGGTTCCCGTGGTCGCGCCCCGCAAGGGGCGCGGCGAAAGAAAGTCCCATCCTTTTCTCCGCCGCCACGTGCGTCGAAGAAAATAAATATTTCTCGGCCTGCAACCGTACGCGCGGCAGGCGGACAGGTTTTTCGGCAAAATCACACCGGGGCGGGCATAGCCCGCCCCGGTTCGTTGTATTCCCGGGGGCGCGTCCCCCGCTGTGCGCGTCAGATCTGCTCCTCGACGTCCTTGGCGTCGTGGTATGCGATGAGCGCGTTGTAGATCTTTTCGATGAGCTTCATGTCCGCGTTGGTCATGTATGCCAGAAACAGCAGACCAAAGAGCACGGCGAGCACGATGAGCACGATCCAATACCAAGCCATATTCGTTCCTCCTTACCAGCTGAGTGCGTCTTCGTAATCCAACAGAGTGGGGTCAAGCGGCTTCTCGTTGAGCACCGTGACCATGTACTGGCTGAACGCCTCGCGCATCTCGCGGCGCGAGACCGTGCGCGGGTCCATGACGTCGTGCGGGATCCAGATGAGGTGGATGCCGCGCTCGCGCGCCTGATCCTCGAACAGGCCGTGCAGACCGCCGACGTTCTTGCACGACACGTGGTCGTACATGATGACGATGTTCGTGTGGAACTTCTCGCACATCTTCCAGCACTCGTCGAGCAGGTTGACATAGCCGCCGTTGGTGTGCGAGCGCATCATCATCTTCTCGTAGCAGCGCACGAGATCGGCCAGCGCCTGCTCCTTGTCGCCGATGGTGATGGGCAGGTAGCTGAGCATGGCCTCCATGTCGTTGACACAGGTGACGCCCCAGCAGTGCTGCGTCCAGTAGGTGAAGTTGGTATAGTAGTGCGCGGGGCACGCCCAGACGAGGCAGCGGTATTTCGGCTGGGGCGCGTTGGCCGCCTTGTCCTGCTCGTAGCCCTTGAGCATCATCTTCGTGACGCGCAGGTCCGTCTTGTGCATGAACTTGTCCATGCACGCCGCCGCCATGAACTCATATTCGCGCTGCAGCGCCAGCGCCGCGCCGCAGACCTGCGGGTGGTCGGTGCAGTTGACGTCCCACTTTTCGACCATGCAGCGCGAGGTGTCGTTGTACATCTCGGCGTTTTTCCAGAAGGCGTCCCAGTCCCACTTGACGCCGAACTGCTGCTCGAGAAATTCGATGCCCTTCTTGAGGTTCTTGACCGCGTAGGTCTGCACCTCCGGCTCGTTGACACGCTGCGGCGGCGTGATCTGGAACGAGGGCAGATCCTTGAAGTGCCGCGTGAGGATGTTCGTCTGCGAGATCGCGCCGTCGCACGGCATCGTGCCGGTGAAGTAGCACTTGCCGACGCGCGGATAGTCGTCCACCACGGCGACGCCGCACTCGGCGGCGGGCTCGGGGCAGACGTCCGCCGGCAGACCGAGGTGCTCCATGGCGTCGATGTAGAACATACTGGCGTTCTGGTCGACCTCCGACGGCAGACCGACGGCGAACATGGCGATGTCGATCCATTTCACGGTGGGGAAGCCCATCATGATCAGGTGCGGGGTCATCTCGTCGAACATGACGGTGTTCTCGCGCAGCTTTGCCGCGCGCTTGCTGTTGGGGCGCAGGTTCTGGTCGCGCACGATGATGTCGCGCACGCCGAGGACGGAGTTGTGCAGCACGGAGAAAAACTGGTTGTGTGCATAGCGCAGCTCCTTGCCGCGCAGACCCATGGTGTGGCGGTCGACCATGTGCGACGCGGTGAGGTAGGACACCATCCAGCGGTAGCGCAGCATGGCCTTGACCATCAGGATCGGGTGGCAGCCGAGCTTTGCGGCCATGAAGCCGTAGAGATAGAGCCAGCGGAAGAAATCATAAAAGGTGTCCCGGAAGCCGCGCCATTCGCGGGCGCGGAAGGCGCGGTGCTCGGCGGAATAAAAGCGGCCGAGGCCCTTGCCGGTTTTGGGGTTATAGGCCATGTCAGTTGCCCTCCTTTTGCGCTGCACGCAGCTGCTTCATTTCCAGGCTCTCCACGAAGGCCTGCACGCGCGTGCGCAGCTGACCGCTCTGCCCCGCGATGTAGGGGCGGTCGATGGAGAGGATGTGGATGCCGTAATCACGCGGCATGACCTGGTTTGCGATCACGCGCTCATACGACCAGTAGGTGCAGAACTTCATCTGCTCGTAGATCGCGCCGTCGGCCTTGAAATCATGCACGAGCTGGGCGACGTGGTCGTTGCGGTACTGCACGCGGTGCAGCGCGCTCTGGCGCGGGCACTCGGTGTGCTGCAGATACCAGCGGCACACCTGCGTGAGCGCATCCTCGCCGTCCGTGAGCACGATCTCCTGACGGCCGGGGAAGCTGCCGTAGCAGTAGCGGTCGGCGACGACCAGCGCGCCGCAGCTCTCGATGAGCCGGATCAGGTCCGGGTCGTCGATCTCAGAGCCGACGACGGCGACGCGCACACGGTAGTTTTTCTGCGCATCGACCTCGCGCGTCTTTACCTCGGCGAGCGTCTCGCGCAGCAGCGGCAGGATCAGCCGCTTCGGGCAGACGTAGCTCACGAGCACCAGCACGGCGTATTCATAGCCCGTGATGGGCGGGTTGTCGAGCTTGCGCGTCTCGCCGATCTCGGTGAGGATGCGGCAGACTTCGTTGTGCTCGCTGACTGCGGCGCGGATGGCGGTGTCCGAGGTGTCGACGCCGTAGTTTTCGCGCATGGGCTTGAGGATCTTGCGCGAGACCTGCTCGCAGATGTGCTCGACGCAGTCTTCATCATCGGAATACGGGATGTCGAGGTTGCAGTAGAAGAATTTGTCCTTGTCCGCACCCTGCGCGTGCATGATCTCCATGTTCTCGATGGCGCGGTTGTTGGCCTCGCACACGTCGACGCCCGCCATGGCGTGCAGGAAGCTGTAGTTGCCCTCGAGCGCGCGCTCGAGGATGGCGCGGGAAAACTCGCAGCTGTTGTTGGCCATGTAGTAGGTAGCCAGCTCCATGGACGTGGTGTGCGGCGCGCGCAGACGCACCGAGAAGCAGCTGCCCAGATTCAGCAGCACCTCCGGCGCGTGAAAGCAGGTATAGCCGATCGCCAGATCCCCCTCCGCTTCGGCCTGGCGGACGAGCTCGTTGTGCGCATCGTCCAGCAGGCGCTCAAAATACATCAAATGCTTCAGTTCCTTCATTGCGGCCCTTCTTTCTTTGGATTTCTATCTTCCTTCTCCACTTGTGTCAGCCACACTGACACAAGTGGGTATACACAAATCCCGATGGCTCGGGATCTGTTGCGTATGTGGTTATTTGCCGCTGAGCGCGCGCACGAACATCCGGCTTAGGTGGCGCATCCGGCTGTCGTAATCGAGTGCGCTCGCGCTCGGCGAGCCGCCGATGGACAGGCGCTGCATGATGCCGAGGATCGCGTCGTAGGAGTTGTAGTAGATCTCCCGCACGTCGACCTCCGGGCTGATCGAGCCGTCGGCGAGCCCCTTGCGGATCGCCTTGGCCATCGGGCCGCCGGAGGTCTCAAACGGTTCGGGCGGCTGGTTTTTGATCTCGTGGAGCCTGCCCGCGGTGTGCAGCGTCAGCTCCGCATCGAGCGTGAAGCGCATCCCGTTCGGGTCGAGGTGATAGAGCTGAGAATAGCAGACGAGGACGTTTTCCGCGTCCTGCAGGCCGGTCGTGCCGCCGCCGGATGCCGCGTGGGACATCCGGTCGATGCGCTCAAGGATGCGGTTCCAGTAGAGCAGGGACGCGGCCAGGACCAGATCGGCCTTGGTCTCAAAGTAGCGAAAGACCGACCGCTCGGTGAGTCCGGAGCGCAGCGCGATGTCTGCGACCTTGGTCTTTTCGATCCCGTTGGCCAGAAAACAGTCCAGCGCGACCTCCGTGACCAGACGGATATTCTTTTCTCTCTGCTCCTCGTGCGGCAAGTGCGTTCGCCTCCTCTGCAATTGTCAGTTATACTGACAGGAGCAGTGTACTGCGAAAAACGGAGAATGTCAACCCCTTAACAGAGCGGGCGGGAAATAAAAATTGTGCCGCTCAGCACTCTGAGCGGCACATTGCAGCGCGACCAAAACCTCGTAGAGTTTCGCCGCCGCAGCGGCGAAAGAAAGTCCGATCATTTTCTTCGGCGACATGTG
>ERZ779797.730-NODE-730-length-13006-cov-5.042082_pt1 | contig 13006 bp, 12 predicted proteins | sample MGYA00511886_ERZ779797 | MGnify/ENA primary metagenome ERZ779797 (study PRJEB29588, sample SAMEA2155055) | human gut metagenome | biome: human gut; feature: human-associated habitat; material: faeces | place: Denmark | collected 2008/2010 ... | reverse complement strand
GCACGTGCCTGAACCGCTCCTTCGTAGTCACCAGCCTGGTATTTGGCTGATACCTGAGAGGCCTTTACGATTCCGACTATCCCGAAAGGAAGGCAGCAGAACAGTGTCGTTAGAATCGCATAGACAAGATAGTTGTCCGGACACGGCTTGTGGTTCGGCGTTGTCGGTTGTGGTTGTGATTGTGATTGTGTCGATACAGGCTGGGCCTCGCTCAGTTTGTATCCGCAATTAGGGCAGAACGTAGTTCCATCTGCAACTTGCGCTCCGCATTTTGGACAAAAGCTCATAGATTTTTGGTTATATTTATTTCAGTGTATTGCCGTTACCGTCGCGGTAGGTGTTGGCGGCTATCATAATAAGGTCAATGATGGTCCAGACTCCGCAACCGCCGAGCGTTATAAGCATCAATACACCTGTAACTATGTTTCCGGTATAGAATCGGTGAACGCCCAATGAACCTACCAGAATGCAAAGAATCAATGCGATAAGCCATCTGTCTTCATTGGTTGAAGCCGGCTGGTTTTGATAATTCGCGATTTTAAGTGGCGCTCCGCATTCAAGGCAGAAATTAGTTTCTCCTGTAACAGGTTTTCCACAGTTAGGGCAGTAGTTCATAAAGTTTTACGTTTTCTCCACAAGATAGCAATTGTACAAATAATTTCCAATACAGTTAGGTATGGCTGACAGAAAAAAGCTGAACAACCTGGCTCTACGTGTATCGTCTAAGACGCTGATACATAGCATGTTGGCAAGAAATGTCAAAGACAAGTTGCATGAAAAAATGGGTAACCTGACTTTCATGTATTCGTGTAAACTGTTGATAATCAGCAGTATTGCCAAAAGTTCGACATGCAGGTTGTTCAAAAAAATGCACGGCAGGAAGCACTATTCGGCAGAATAATGCAAGTGGGGATGCAACAATGCTTATGTGAGTTGCATCTCTATATGGATGGTTGAGGGGGGAGACTGTCTGAAAAGTCAAATATTCCTCAGTGAGAATCGAAAATCCGCTTCTGTCCTTGTTAGGGGTACGGAGTATTTCAGTCTCGCGAGGACTGGAGGAGGGATAGGGAGTTGATTGGTTATAATGAGGAGGATTGCTTGACAAGGAATCCTTAAACAAATATGATTTAATGCGAAAATTTACATTGGCGGCATTGACCGTCTTTTTTGCTGTCGGTCTTTCTGCGCAGAACAAGTGCACAGTCAGCGGATATATCCGGGATGCAGCTACGGGGGAGACGCTCATCGGAGCGGGAGTTATGGTGATGGTGACGGATGCTGCGTCAGGGGGGAAGACCTCAGGAATATCGTCAGGGAAGAAAGCCACAGCGACGACACCAGCGGCAAATGCTATAGGGGCAATGTCCGCTGCGAGTGCTTCAGGTACAAAGTCTGAGAAAAAAGCCTTAGCGACGATATCAGAGTCAAAAGCCTCAGCGGAGGCAAAAGCTAAGCCATCGATGGCAAACTCGAAAATCATTGGCGCCGTCACCAACGAATTCGGATACTATACTATCACCATACCGTGCGGAAACATTGACCTGACATATTCTTATGTCGGATGCGCGGATGTAAAACAAAACATTGACCTTCAGCGAGATACGGTTATAAATATCTCATTGCTCCAGGCGGCTTCACTTAAGGCCTCTACTATTGTCGGCCGTAAGGATGCCGGAATTCAGTCCACTTATATGGGCGCATTGGAAATCCCGCAGGAGATGATCAAGAACATGCCGGTGGTGCTGGGCGAACCTGATGTCATCAAGACCATTCAGCTGATGCCTGGCGTGCAGGGCGGCATGGAAGGATTTTCCGGAATTTATGTGAGAGGCGGTGGCGCGGACGAGAACCTTATGATGCTCGACGGAACGCCGCTTTACAATGTCAGCCATCTCCTCGGCCTTCTGTCGGTATTTACACCGGAAGCGGTGAAGAAAGTCACATTCTACAAAGGCTCTTTCCCGGCAAGATATGGCGGCAGAGTATCCAGCATCGTCGATGTCAGGACCAATGACGGCAATGCCAAAGGATTCCACGGCTCGGTATCAGCAGGACTCCTTTCGGAAAAACTCCACTTCGAAGGCCCTATCGCAAGTGAGAACACCACATGGTCCTTCAGCGCACGCGGAATGCACACCTTCCTGTTCGACAGGTTGATAAAGGCTTTCGGCAGTCCTGCCAATTATGCCTTTTATGATATCAATGCCAAGGTAACACACCGTTTCAGTGACTCTGACAAACTGTTCGCCGGATTCTATACGGGACGCGATTATTTCAGATACTCCGATTCCGACAAGTCCAGTTCGAGGTATTATGGCCCTGACTATGAACCATATACGAAGTACGAAGAGGAGAATACGAAAATGAACCTCAAATGGGGCAACACATTGGCCTCGGTAAGGTGGAACCATGTCTTCAACAGCAAACTGTTTGCAAATACCTCGGTTTCGTGGAATACATACAAGATGAGCATGGTCACCAATACCAGGGAACTTCTGAAATCCGAGACGGAGAACTACGACAAGCAGTACAGATATTCCTACACGTCAGGCATCCGTGACCTGGGTGCAAGGATAGACTTCGACTATATTCCTGCGCCTACCCATCTGATAAAATTCGGCGGCGAATTCTTGAATCACCTTTACTGTCCGGAAGTGGAGAGGTCACGCAGCATCAACAGCATTGGCGGAAATAAGGAAACAAGCGACAAAGTGAACGACGCCAGTCCGAACCTGTATGGCAATGAACAGTCGGCATACATTGAAGATGACATGACCTTCGGGGAGCATTTCTCATTCAATCCGGGATTGCACCTGAGCCTGTTCCTGGTCAATGGCCGTACATATTTCTGTCCGGAACCACGTGCTGCGGTCAAGGTCTCATTCGGCAAAGGCTGGGCTGTCAAGACAGCGTATTCAAGGATGTCGCAATACGTGCATCAGCTCACATCTGGCAACCTGAGTCTCCCTACTGACCTCTGGGTGCCTATTACCAAGAACATCAAGCCGGTAACATCTGACATCGTCTCTCTCGGCACATATTACAGCGGGCTGAAAGGATGGGAATTCTCAGTGGAGGGCTACTGGAAGCAGATGAACAATGTCCTTGAATATAAAGACGGCAAAATGTCATTCTCCTCAGCAGCTGACTGGGAGGAGAACGTGGAGATGGGACAGGGCCAGTCGTATGGCGTGGAACTCTATGTACAGAAGACACTTGGCCGCACCACCGGAACCGTCTCATATACATTGTCCAAGACCGACCGCATCTTCCGCGACGGCACCATCAACAACGGAAAACGCTTTCCGTTCGTGTATGACAGCAGGCACAACTTCTGTGTCAGCCTGAATCAGAAACTCGGTAAAAGAGTGGACCTGAGCGCAATATGGACCATCGCCTCCGGAAACTGGATGACGGTTTCCACCAGATCTACTCTCACACTTTCGCCGGACGGAAAGGGAATGTCGATGGTGGACTATATTTCAAGCAGGAACAATTACAGGCTTCCGCCGTCCCACAGGCTCGATTTCAGTGTCAATATCCACAAGAAGAAACGTCATGGCGAGCGAATCTGGAACTTCGGAATGTACAATGCCTATGGCGCCAAAAATCCTAACTGGGTAACTTTGGACAGCAGGGAAGTGAAGAACCCGGATACCGGAAAAACCACGTACATCCCGGCATTGAGCAAGAAGACCTTCCTCTTGTTCCTTCCTTCTTTCAGTTACACATATAAGTTCTAGAAATCATGAAGAAGTCAATATTGATAATAATTGCGGCAATGATGTCTGTCGCATGTGAAGAGTACATTGACCTGCGCAGAGAGGGCCCGGAGAAGATGCTCGTGGTGAACGGAAATCTGGTGGCGGGCGACACGCTGCATACGGTTTATCTTACCTGGGGCATGTATGACGATGTGAAACCTGTAGAGGCTGCCCATCTGGACTGCTACGTGAACGGCAAACTGGTGACATCTACGGACAAGGTGACCGAGCCGGACCGGTTCTCGTACTATGCCAATGCCATCCGGTTCAAGGCTCCTTTCAATGCCGGTGACGAGGTCAGGATCACGATAGATGCCGGCGACGCACATGCCGAGATGACCGGTGTCGCTCCCAAGTCGCCTGTTGTCAATGCCGTGGATACGTCGTCATTCATGGCGAAGAACAAAGGAGGCGAACTGACAGGATTCTATATGACCAAGGTCCATCTGCAGGACGTTGCCGGAGAAAGGAATTTCTACCGTATGGTAATGTCTTATGAATCAGAGTACAGGGCTTCAGAAGTGCCGTCCGGCAGTCCATACAAGGAAGGCCAGTTCTTGTGCAGGGCCTCCAGGGACATCGTCTTCGACAACAAGTACGAGAGCCTGCTGTACAGGAATCTGAAAACAGGTATGGAAGACAATTCCAGTGACGTGGATAATTATTATGCCAATGAATATAACTTGTTTACGGACAATACTTTCGCTGACAGGGAATATACATTGAAACTGGCTGTAGAAAAGACACTCCTGCATAATTATTATCCGAATTCATGGTCGCGTGACGAATATGTGCCGGCCGAATACGGGAAAATCTGTTTCCGTGTATTGTCAATGTCCCGAAGCACCTATACTTATATGAACGACTACGCATTCGACAATTCGGAGCAGGGTTCCTGGAACTTCATTGATGAAATTCCTTATCCGAGCAATGTCAGCGGCGGTACCGGTATGGTTTCGATTATGACTCCGTCGGATTTCTATATTGACCTTAAAAAGAGATAACAGTAATGAACAAGATATATTTTGCTCTTGCATTGGCATTGACCCTTATGGCCGCGATAGCGTGTGACAAGGATAAGGTCTCGTATGATATGACGGAGGCTGGACGTGCCGCGATGGACAGGCTTGTCGGTGAGTATGAGCTCGTCGGCGCGGAATGGGACGGGGCACCGGTGGACCTGAATGGAGACGGCGTGGCTTCCGCTTCGATTTTTGATGAATTGAAAGAGGTGCCGGACCTGACAGATGAAATCGGAATAGAGATAGACATGATGGTGCCGTATCGGACCACCGTGAGAATCAGCCTGTTGATAGAAGACATCTACCTGAATACTTCAAGCGCGTTTTGGAACAAGCGTGTTTATACGCCGACATTCTCCGTGGACTCGTCAGGGAATTATGATCTGGGCATTGACCCTTATGCTGGGAAAATATCCGATGACGATCGCTGCCAAGGCTATTTCTATAAGATGAATGTCCGGCTGGAGGGGGATGATATCCTCTATCTTTCGGGTTATTCGGTATTGCGTGACGAACGCTCCGCCCAGCCGGTGACAGGAACCCTCACTTACAAGTTCAAGTGCGTTTCCGGCAAGGGCAAAGTTCCACGCCCTCAATAACATTCTGACACGCCGGAAACCGCCCTCAGCAAAAACCGGTGCTGCTGGAGCAATTCTCAAATTATTTCATTAACTTTAAAGGTTGTTTTTTTAGAGAATGTGCTGTGTTTTACGTTAGTGAAATAAAGATAGAGGCGCCGGAAGTGTTTGCGACGCCGTTGCAGAAGAAGGTGTATGAGACATTGGCTCAGAACAATATTCCTTTCGGGCGGGTGGATACCGATCCGGGAATAACGATGGAGGATTGCCGGAATATCGATGCGGCAATCGGGGAGAGGATAGTCAAGACCGTGTTTCTGTGCAACCGTCAGCAGACTGTTTTCTATCTGTATGCCATGCCTGCAGACAAACCTTTCATTACCAAGGATTTCGGCCATGCTCTCGGAATCTCAAGAGTCTCATTTGCCTCAGGCGAAAAGCTTATGGAGATAGCCGGGACTGAGCATGGCGCCACTACGGTCCTGAGCGCCTGTCTGGAATCTGCAAAAGACTTGCACATCATCATTGACAGGCAGGTCCTCGAAAACGGCCATTTCTGCTGCACGGACGGCACTGCCACCTGCTTCATCAAACTGGACAAATCCGATCTGCTGGACAAATTCCTGCCCGCCTGCGGACATGTCCCGACGATAATATGACACCACTAAACTGACAGACTGATGAATAACGGAAAAAAACTTGTAACAGCGGCAACTGCGGCACTGAGCCTGTGCGCCTGCGGGAAACAGGAAGTGAAGAAACCCAATGTGGTTTTCCTGCTTTTCGACGACCTCGGATATGGCGACTTGGGATGCTACGGGCAGCAGAAAATCGAAACACCGAACATAGATGCATTGGCCTCGCAGGGGTTGCTGTTCACGGATATGTATTCAGCAGCGCCGCTCTCGTCTCCGTCCAGATGCTGTCTTCTTACGGGCAAGCATATGGGCCACAGCCAGATACGCGCAAATGAAGAACATTATGTCCCTAAAGACAGCCTCGGATGGAACGGAGTGTTCCTGAATCCGGAAGAACAGGGCCAGTTTCCTCTCGAAGAAGGAACTCGGACGATTGCGACAATGCTGCAGTCGGCCGGATACAGGACAGCAATGGTGGGAAAGTGGGGACTTGGCTTTCCGAAAAGCGCATCTCTGCCGAATACAATGGGGTTTGACTATTTCTATGGATTTAATTGTCAGGCACTTGCACATTCATACTACCCTGTGAAGCTATGGGAGAACGGCGTGGAAGTCGAGACTGGCAATGACCTCGTCGTGCAGGGTTGCAGATTTCCTGACTCGCTGGACAGATATGATCCGGCCAACTACGAAATATACGGAGGAAAGAATTACAGCTGTGACCTGATGTATGACAAGATGGTCAAGTTTGTGGAGGACAATGCCTCCTCACCGTTCTTCCTGATGTGGACTACAACTGTTCCGCACAGCGCAGTCCAGGCACCGGCCGATGAGGTGAAGTACTATGTGGACAAACTCGGAGACGAGGAACCTTGCACCAACCCTGGAATGTACCTTCCGAACAGATACCCTCACGCGACCTATGCTGCTATGGTTACCCACATTGACACGCAAGTCGGCAAACTCGTCAAGAAACTCAAAGATCTCGGCGTCTGGGACAACACCATATTTATCGTATCTTCAGACAATGGCCCGGCAAGCAACGGCAACTCTCCGATGGAGTATTTCCAGAGCGGAGGCCCGTTCAAATGCGGTAAAGGCTGGGGTAAATCATCATTGCACGAAGGCGGAATCAGGATGCCGTTCATTCTGCGCTGGGGCAACAACAAGAATTGCGGACGTATAACACGTATGTCCAGTTTCGCCGACCTGATGCCGACATTGGCTGAAATCGCCGGGGTCAATGCCCCTGAGAATGACGGCGTTTCATTCGCGCCGACCGTTCTGGCGAAGACTCGTGGCGGACAGCGTTATGCCAAGGCCAATGACATGATCTTGGCGCCGCAGCGCGACCACGAATACCTTTACTGGGAATTTCCGGCATCCAAGGGCTGGGTGGCAGTCAGGATGGGAGAATGGAAAGGCATCGTGCGCAAAGTCCTGAAGGGCAATTCCGAAATGGAACTGTACAATCTCAATGATGACCCGCAGGAGCAGAACGATGTTGCTGCTTCGCACCCTGAGATAATCAGGTCAATGTGGTCCGCAGTCAGGGACAGCCATTGTGATGCAAATCCGGAGGTCCCTAAATTCTGTATGGATATAAACTATCCTGATTCACTCTAGGCCTTATGAGACTGTTCCGGTTCATGTCTGTTGCAGTTCTGCTGCTCGCTTTCGCCTCGTGCGCACACCGCACGGAGACGGAAAAGCCTGGCAGCGTACTCTATCGGATAGACACGTCAGGAACAGCGTGCCGGATATGGACGTACCATCCTGACGGCAGCATCCAGGACAGCATCACATTGGACAGGAACCTTAAGAGGCTCGTATGCATGTCCTCCAGTCACATCGCCTGCCTTTCAGCAATCGGATGCGACAGCCTGATATGCGGTGTCTCAGGTATAAAATACATTTCTGATACATTGATACAAAGGCGTTTCGCCGAAGGCAAAGTTGCTGATGTCGGTTCGGATGTGGCGGCTGACTATGAAAGGATATTGTCAATGTCGCCCGACCTCGTGACGGCCTACAGCCTGCCCGGTTCCGACTTCGTGAAAAAGCTCCGCTCGTTGGGTGTCAATGTACTGGTGCTCAATGATTATCTGGAGAACAATCCGCTCGGCCGGGCTTCGTATATAAAACTTTTCGGTGCATTGACAGGAAAGACGGCTGAGGCTGATTCTTTATATGAGGCGGTCCGTGCAGATTATGATTCGCTCTCTGCTATAGTGCAAGGTGCTGTAAGTCAGGATAATGGGCGAAAGAAAGTCCTTGTCAATGTCCCGTATTCCGATGTCTGGTATATCCCGGGCGGCGACAATTATATGTCCCGGCTTATACATGATGCCGGGGGAGAGGTGCTCGGTGCCGTTGCTGGAAAATCCGAGTCCGGAACGGTTTCAGTGGAACAGGCGTATCTGCTGTCGAAAGATGCGCAGGTGTGGCTGAATACAGGATGGTTCGACTCTCTCGATGCCTTATACGCCTCGTCACCGGTTTTCGGAAAGTTCGGCTGCGCTGATAATGTATATAACAATACTTTGCGTACTACGCCGGGCGGTGGCAACGACTTCTGGGAAAGCGGAGCGGTCCGTCCTGATCTGATTCTTTCAGATTTGATAAGAATCCTGCATCCGGGACTGATTCAGGATGCCCCTTTGCATTATTATAAGAAATTGGCTAAACAGAATTGATACGATACGAGATATGAAAAAGTTTGACGGAAAAGTCCAGATGCTGGATGCGGGAATGATATTGTTTGAAACCAAAAGCGACTTTGGAGACACTTTAGGACAGGTGAAAGCTGAAATGGAAGTCTATGGCAAGGTGCTGAAGCCGGCTGATCTGTCTGAAGCGGAACTTCCGGAGTCAACAGGCGAGTGCGACCTGTTTCTGGACTGGTCCACCATTTGGCGGGTACGATACATCTCCTGTCATCTGGAGAGCGCCGACGGTGGTGAGTCTGATCCTCACGGTGGTGAGTCTGATCCTCACCGTTATGCGGCTACATTCAAGGAAGGCAACCGCAGCACGATGCTCAGGGGAGTGGTGATGGCTGTTCTCCTGGCCGGTTTCGTCCTGGATATAATATTCGTGCACGGTGTGCTGAACACCATCTGCGCAGTGGTTTTGGCTGCATTGACAGCATATGTCTGGATACTTCCGAGCCGCAAGGCGCAGAGGGTAGTGAAGTCTCTGATGAAAGCCTTGAAGCGATAAGAGCAGCGCCTGAGAAGCTGTTCTGAAAAACTAAAGCGACAGTGCAGCGGACCTTCCGGCAAGATAACCGGTGGAGAAAGCGATCTGAAGATTGTAGCCGCCGGTATCTGCGTCAATGTCAAGCACTTCGCCGCAGAGATACAAACCGGGGCATTTTCTGGAACTGAGCGTCTTAGGCACGATTTCATCGCAGGAAACGCCGCCTGCCGTGATGACGCAGCGCTCATAGCCCACATATCCGGCTATGTCGAATTCCCAGTTGCGGATAGCATTGACAAGAGCACGCATCTTGAGCGTCTCTTTTCCTTTGCTTCCGCTTATCATTTCCGGATGGCACTTCATGAAGCCCGGAATTATTTCCCATGGCATCAGTTTGCCCAGAAGCACCTTGGCCATCTGCCGTACGCTTTTGCCCTTGCTTCTCGGGTCCGCCCCCACTTCTTTCCACAGTTCGGCAACTCTTTTCTCGAACTCCTCAGCAGGCACTCCGCTCTTCAGGTCCAGCGCCACTTTCACCTTGCTGCCGTTCAGAATCGCCTTCACGGCGTTACGGCTTATCGCAAACCCTGCCGGGCCCTCGAGACCGCCGTCAGTAAAGTCAATGTCGCCCTCCATTTCCTGAACCTCACTTCCGTTCACGAAAAGTCTTATCCCTATGTTTTTCAATGAATTGCCGCACAGGGCAGTTCCGGTCTCGGAAAGCGCGGAGCTCCTGTCCACGTGCCCTTTAAGTTCAGGACTATTTTCCTCCAGCGGAAGCTTGTACTCTTTCGGAACAAGTGCCGTCAATGAAGGGAAACACTGTTTTATGCTATGCCCGAGTGACTTGGCGAATGTATATCCGTCGCCTGTAGAACCTGTATTCGGATATGAGAGACCACCCGTGGCGATAATCAGCCTGCCTGATGAAAAACTCTGGCCGTCAGCGGTTTCCACTGCAAAGATACGGTTTCCGAACTCCTCTTCCATGCGTACTCCGGTGGCTTGCGCATCTGTCATAACCCTCGCGCCAGCATTCCGTGCCGCACTATAAAGCGCATCCACCACATCCATGGACCTGTGCGAAACCGGAAACGCCCTGTCTCCACGTTCCACCACCGATTCCATTCCGTTGGCATTGAAAAAATCTATCAGCGCATCGGGAGGGAGGCTGTAGAATGCCGGTCTCAGGACATTGGAATTAGACCTTACGTGTGATGAAAAATCGCTCCAGCCCTTTACATTGGTAAAATTGCATCTTCCCTTGCCGGTAATCATTATCTTTCTGCCCGGCCTCGGCATTTTCTCGAGGACCAGGACAGACGGGCGCTCTTTCGATGCGGTTCTGGCCCCGTAAGCGGCCATAAGACCTGCCGCGCCGCCACCGATAATGATGATGTCGTAATGCATAACTACCTGATGTTGAAGTCAATGATCTGGTTTTCGCAGAATGTGCCCTGGACATTGACAATACCGTCTTCTCTCGACCACAGATGGCTGCGTGACGAAAGTTCTACTGCCACAAGGTCGCCGGTCCTGAGATAAATTCGGCCGGAAGCCTCCGTAAGAGCCGCCTCCAAACTGCCTGTCCCGCCCGCATTGATCCTGAAGATCTCGCTTCCTTCCCGCATCAGCACGAACTCGTTTTCGGTGTTCTGCGCAACGCATTTCTGATAGAGAGGCGCCGGCAGGAATGATGTATGGTCAATGCAGGATGCGGCAGCAAAGTCTTCACTGCCAGTCCCTATCAGATTTTCAGGATAGAGCAGCACGCCGAAGTTCACGCTGTCGTAATACCGGTCAGCGAACCTTGTACCGATGCATTTCCCCGGCTTGCACACTCTTGCGAACATTACCGGAGCAAATGTCAGGGTGTCAATGAAATCCTGAGGAAAAACGTCTTCGTTGTCCTTTTCCCAAGTCGTGTCAGGCCTGACAATGATATGGCCTGAAGCGGTCTTTACGATGATGTTCATGTCCTTTGAGCGCGAGTATTGAGGCTATTTGCCCTGTTCAAATTTTCCCTTCAGTTTGCTAAGCGCATCGTTAAGAGCTTCACCTTCAAGCGGTTTGCTCATAGCCTCCTTCTTTTCCTGCTCGAACCGCTCTCTCACGCGTGCGAACTGACGCTTGGTGTCCATCGTGAACTCGCCGTTTTCAATCCATGCGAAATACGCCGGCTCCATCTCGAACACCTCTTTGGCAGTCTTGCCTCGGTGTTTTCCGAAACTGATGACCGGTTCGTTGTCCTTTCCGAGCACAAGTCTTCCGGCATAGTCCACTGTGCGTGGGCGTCCGCCTACTGATGAAAGAAAGTCCACATTGTTCTTGAGCGGAACTTCATGGAATTTGTCAGCCTCCTGGTACTTTTCCAGTTCGCCTTTGAGAACTTCATATGTTGCCAATGTGTCTGCTTCCGCAGAATGGGCATTTTCGAAATCCTCACCGCCGCAGTAGAAGCGGTAAGCGGCCTTCAAGTTCCTCGGCTCCATATAGTGATAGATCGTCTGCACGTCCACCATCAGTTTCGAGTGCAGGTCAATGTCGATTGCCTCCAGGGTCTGTCTGGCTTTGGCTTTTTTCTCCTCGCTGCATTTCGGGTCTTTCAGCCTGCTGTTGCAGTATGCTCTTACCCTTTCGATTTCCTCAGCCAGCATAGGGAGGTCGAATTTGGTGGAATTGTAACCTGCCAAGTCGCTGTCTTTCAGCCAAGAAACCACTTCCGGAGCTATCTCGATGAATTTCTTTTCACCTGCGACATCCTCGTCCTTGATGCCGTTCACCTGACTGGCACCCGGATCGATGCTCTTCTGCTTTCCGGCAGAGTAGTCCCACGGACATACCCGCCATGTCTTTACCTCATGATGATGGTCCGGAAATACCTTGACGAAACTGAGTTCCACGATGGCGTCAGACACGATATTCAGTCCTGTACTTTCAATGTCGAAGAACAGGAGCGGTTTTTCAAGATTCAGTTCCATTTTACTTTACCATTATAGGCATTACGATACCGAATACTTTCTCGGTCTTCAGTTCCTCTTCAGAAGGCTGGAGAAGAGCAGATCTGCGCTTGTCCACAAACTTCATGACAACCTCCTCGCATGACATGTTGGAGAGCATCTCGATGATGTGGGTGGACTTGAAGCCGATGGTGAGCTCGCTTCCGTCATATTGGCAGGAAACCTTTTCGTGTGCTGCGATCTCAAATCCAGGATCCTGCGCGGAAATCTCCAGAGAGCCCGGTGCCAGGTCGAACTTGATGTGGTTCGAGCCTTTCGGAGAACATACTGAGATACGGCGTACCGTGTTCAGAAGCACGAGCCTGTTTATTCTGAGAATGTTTGAGTTGTTCTGAGGAATGATGGTCCTGTAGTCAGGATATTTGCCTACAACAAGGCTGCAGATGACCGTGGTGTTGTCGAATTTGAAGATTACTGTCTTGGAATCGAACTCTATGGTAATCTCCTCCATGTCTCTGCCTATTACTGATTTCAATATGGCCGCATGTCTCTTGTTCAGTATGAACGAGCAAGGCTCAACTGCCTTCACGTCGTCCGCCGTATAGCATGTAAGTTTCTGAAGGTCAGATGCTACAAGAGTAGCTGCCTCCGGCTTGATGTCGAAGAATATGGAGTTCATCACCGGACGGTTGTCCTCGTCTGATGATGCATAGATGGTCTTGCTGATGCCGTCCACGAGGCTTGCTCCTGTGAATACCACAGTTTTGAAGCCCTCTTCCACGCTCTTGCACTCCGGATAGTCGTCCGGGTTGAAGAAAGGCAATGTGGATGAACCGCTCG
>ERZ779797.726-NODE-726-length-13050-cov-2.613698_pt1 | contig 13050 bp, 10 predicted proteins | sample MGYA00511886_ERZ779797 | MGnify/ENA primary metagenome ERZ779797 (study PRJEB29588, sample SAMEA2155055) | human gut metagenome | biome: human gut; feature: human-associated habitat; material: faeces | place: Denmark | collected 2008/2010 ... | reverse complement strand
CGCCGGTTAAGCTGGTGCCCCAGGCTTCATAATCGCCGCTGGTGTGCCCTGCTTCGGTGTAAATATCAAAATCATTGCTTAACCTGCCCTGTTTTAAAACGATATCGGCATAATGGCCTTTATCGCCCAGCCAGGTGCCGTACAGGCTTAAGGAAGTGCTGCGGTTTTCGCCGTCGCCGTGAGTATAGGTTGTCTGACCGTCGTTATGGCTTACTGCCGCGCCGTAATGCCAGTTGCCTGCCGCCCAGTCGTAACCCATCTGGAAGAAGTTATACTGGTTTTTGTATGCGCCGTCGTATTCAAATTCGCCGCGGCTCACACGTACCCAAACGCCCTGCCCGCCTTCGCTGTTACGCAGTTCGCCAAGGCGCTGGCTTAAAGTGCTATCCTCCTGCCGCCATGCTACAATGGCAGTTTCGGCAAGATGCTGCATAGCATCCATGGTTTGCGTTACCCTGTTGCCGCCGGTAATGTTGGTTACATAACCTCCGCCATTTTGGCTAAACACTAAATCAGCACTTGCTTCCGGTGTAATAAGGCCTTCTTTTACCGTTACTTTACCTGTAAGATTGCCTTCAGTACCTATATAAGAAACTTTTTCGGCAATGGCATTTAAGTTTTCTTCCGTTTTTTCAATGTCTAATGTGTTAACAGTATTATTAGTTACACCTAAATTAACGGCAGACCCTTTTTCAGCTTCGCAAATTACTACATCACCGGTATTAGCTAAATTTAAAACGCCGTTATTGTCAGTATCTTCCGCTTTAAAATTAATATCACCCGTGCCGTAATAATTATTTATAGCAATATCTTCATCAACATTTTGGTTAATAATGCCACTATCCATAGACAAAGTATTTAAATTTGATGCGCCTGTATTATTCCATTCTGCACCATTTGACAAGCTAAGAGTAGTACCATTATTACTGTAATCATTAACCGCACCATTAAATTTAGAACTTGCTGTATTAAGGTTTAAATTAACAACTGCATCACTACTTGTTTCAACATCACCATTAATAACAACATCATTATTGGTTCCTTGGTTTACATTTACTATTGATGTTCCATTACTCAAAACAGCCAAAACATTAGCATTTACGTTTTCAGTTGTTCCATCACTATTAAACGCTTGTGCTGTAATTGAACCACCTGCAATATTGGCAATACCTTTACCAGTCGCAAAAATACCTATTGAATCTACCCCATTACTATTTCCACCAATAGCTTGTGTTGTAACATTAACTAATCCTACATTAACAATACTACTATCGGACAGAATACCCCTAGCAGCCAAAGCACCATTTCCTTCAGCTTTAGCAGTTATCTTACCACCGTCCTTATCCATTTGTCCATCATTAGCTGTTAAAATACCATAAGCATTTACCGGTTGATTATTTTTGTTAATTGCATGTACTTCTATATCACCTGTACCAGTATCAAATTTACCTCCACTCATAACATTAATGCCGCTAACCATTGTAAGATTAGTATTCTGATCGCCAGTAATATTAACATCAACAGAAACATCTTCTGTTAATATTGTGTTTCCTAAACCAGAAACACGCATACCATACGCTTCTGCCGTTGCAGAATTTGTACTCTCAGATTTAACATTACCTGTTATTTTTATTTCACCATTTCCCATATTAATTTGATTTGGATTATTAATTTGATTTGAATTTCCATTGGTAACATATAATCCATGTAACGACATGCCGTATTTAACATTAGTAGCATTTAATGTTATATTTGCATCGCCAAGCAATATTTTATTATTACTAAGTCCAGATATTTCTGCACCACTTATTACAGGACCACCAAAAGTTTCATCGTTATAAATATTTATTGTAATATCACCGCCAGCACTGCGATCAATAGTTTTATCAGATAATACGGCAGAAACTATTATGCCACTTAAACTAGCTTTAGTATGATCTTTTTCCAAAATAATGTCCAGTTTATCATTAATATTAATGGTTTTGACACTATTTTTATTATCTGTCATAATATAAATTCCATTATATTTTGTAGTATCTTTTGCAGTGATATTCAGTTGCGAATCTCCTTGAAAATCATAGGTAAAAACGCCATTACTTTCTGTACGATAGCTGTCATAACTATCATCACCTAAAATTGCATTATCATTCTTGCCAAAAATAGGCCCATCGCTTAGTTCAGCTGCATACACATTAGTTAAAGGAGAATACAGTACGCCGCCTGCCAAAACGCACAACAAAATTTTAGAGCGTAAATTCTTTTTCATAAAAATACCTCCCCCGTTGTTACGTGGAGGAGGAAATTACTCGTCAGGTTCTCTTTTTTATTTCTGCGCGAAGCGCAGTTCCCCCCAGCGAGATTTTACACTTTTATTATACCATACGCAAGCGGTTTTTAAAAATTTTTGTTTGAAATTTTATGCAAAATTGTTTGCATTTTTATATTAAAACAGCTTTATTGTTAAATTTATTTAACACTGCTGCCATACCATGTATAGTATTGACAAGCCTGTTGTTTATGGCTACACTAACGGTAGCGGCTGTTTTTGGGCAGCAATTTTTATTTTACAGGAGCTAAATAATGCCTGCTTTAACCAGTACTAAAAATAAAACCAAGGATTTAACGCACGGGCCTATCGGCAGGCAGCTGTTTTGGTTTTCGCTGCCGCTTTTTGCGGGCAGTTTAATTCAGCAGCTTTACAGCACGGTCGATTTAATTTTCGTCGGGCGTGTTTTGGGCAAGGATGCGGCCGCCGCGGTAGGCGCCAGCTCTTTTATAATCATCATTATACTGGGCTTTTTTATCGGTCTTTCCGTTGGCATAGGCGTTATAGCCGCACGCGAATTTGCCCGCGGCGAGTTTGAAAATCTCAGCCGCGTTGTTCACTGCACGGCGGGGCTTACCATAATATTTTCTATTGTGTTTACCATACTGGGCATAATATTTGCGCCAACGGTTTTAGAGCTGATGAACACTCCGCCCGAAATTATGCACTGGGGCATTGTTTACATCCGCCTGTTTATGCTGAGCCTGTTTTCCATTGTGAGTTATAACGTTGGCAGCGGCATTTTAAGGGCTTTGGGCAATTCGCTTTCGCCGATGATTTATCAGCTTATAGGCGGCATAGCCAATGTTATAGGCAATTTTTTGTTTGTATATTACTGGAACTTTGGTATTTCAGGTTCTGCCATGGCAACGGTTGTTTCGCAGACGCTGGCGGCAGGGCTTGTAATTTACCATTTATATAATATGGACGCGCGCTACTGCCTGCGTTTTAAAAAGATTACCCTTGATTTGCCGCTGGCGCGGGAGATTTTCCGCATTGGCATACCGGCAGCCATTCAAACTATTGTAATTACGCTTTCGAACATTGTTGTGCAAACCAATATTAATGGGCTGGGCGTAAACAGCATTGCGGCTTATGCAGCCTACTTTAAGGTAGAAAACGTTATTTACCTGCCCATTATGGCACTTGGGCAGGCCTGCTCCACCTTTATCAGCCAAAACGTGGGCGTTGGCAAAATTATGCGCAGCAAACGCGGAACTGCCATTTCCATTTATTTCGGCCTTGCTGTTACTGCAGTAAGCATCAGTCTGGTGCTGTTTTTTGCAGATTTTGCTTTTGGCCTGTTTACTGATGACGCCGATGTTATCGCTATCGGCAGCAGCATTGCTTTTGTTATTATGCCGTTTTACTTTTTATATGTTTTCCTCGAGGTGCTCGCTTCGTCAATCCGCGGCAGCGGCAGCACTTTGCCGGCGATGTTTATTATTCTTGTAAATATGTGCGTTATCCGCATTGGCGTATTAAAATTAATTATGTATTTTAACCCCACTGCGGACGGCGTGGCATGGGTATACCCCATTACGTGGGTGTTTACCGTGGCCTGCCTATACTGGTATTACAGAAGCGAACGCTGGAACCCGGTTAAGGTTCTTGCCAAGCCTGCCGTTTAGTTTATAAAAAATTTAACCCCGCATACATAAAGCAGCAATTTATTTGCCGTATGTGTACGGGGTTTATTTTTTATTGGTTTTTTAAGCTTTTATAAATATAGTGGCAGGCGCCAAAAAGCAGCACCGCATAAACAAGCAGTATTGCCGCCGAAGTTATGCTGAAAGGCGCGCCGCTGTTAATGGCACGCAAAAGGCTGCTGGCGTGCGTTAAGGGCAAAAGCTCTATAACAAATGCTGCGGCGTGCGGCAGCCTGTCGGTTTTAAAAAAGGTGCCACATAAAAAAGACATCGGCAAAAGCAGGTATGTGTTAAAGCGCGCCATGTCTTCAAAATTGCGTACTATAAGGGCTGCGCAAAAACCTGCTTCGGCAAAAATTACGCAGTTTAACGCCAAAACTGCTATAAACAAAGGCGTAAGGGCAAGTTTTGCGCCAAAAAGCCATGCCAGCACTACAATAATTGACGACGAAATGAGCCCGCGCAGCACTGCCGCCAAAATTTTGCCAATTATAAACCCGGAGGCGGAAATAGGCGCCAGCAGGTATTCTTCAAGCGATTTATGGTATACCCTTTCCGTGCACAGCGGCGTAAGGCTGTTAAAGGCAATGTTCATGGAATTTAACGCTAAAATGCCCGGCACGATAAAATCGAGATATGAACCGCCGCCCGTGTTAACGCTGCGGGCAAGGCCCCAGCCGAAAGCCACCATATAAAGCACCGGCGCAACCATGCGGCTTAAGATAAATTTTAACAGCCTGTGGCGCAGCACAATCCAGTCGCGCCAAAATACCGTTGCTATATCCTGTATCATTTTATTGCCCTTCCCGTCAGTTCTATAAATACGTCTTCCAGATTGGTGCGGCGTATAAAGGCGGCGCTGTCAAGCTCTGCCGCAAAGGCCGCCGCTTCGCTGCGCTGCGCAAAAAAGCGGTACTGTCTTGCACCGTCTGCATCCCATTCGGCCGTAAAGCTGCCAAGCTGCCTGCAAAGTTCCGTGGGGCTGCCTGTTTTTACCAGCCTGCCGTCGTTTATAACGGCTACCCTGCCGCACAAATTTTCGGCTTCTTCAATATAATGGGTTGTAAGCACAACGGTTACGCCTTCGCGGTGCAGGGTGCGTATTAAATCCCATATGCGGCGGCGTACCTGCGGGTCAAGTGCAACGGTAGGCTCGTCCAGAAACAGCACTTTCGGGCGGTGTATTAACGCGCGCACTATCAAAAGGCGGCGCTTCATTCCGCCTGAAAGCGCCTTTATGCTTTCTCTGCGCCGCTCCTGCAAGCCAACATACTCCAGCAGTTCATCTATGCGGGCATGGCGCTCTTTTTCGGGCAGATGGTGCAGCCGCCCGTGCAGCTCCATGTTTTCCCATACGGTTAAATCCTGGTCAAAATTAATGTGCTGCGGCACCACGCCGATTTGCGATTTTACGAAGGTTTCGTTGGCAAAAGCGTTTTTGCCGTCATATAAAATCTCGCCGCCGCAGGGGCGCATAAGCATTGCCAGCATGCTTACAAGCGTTGTTTTTCCTGCCCCGTTAGGTCCCAAAAGACCAAAAATTTCTCCGTCATTTATTGCAAGGCTTAAATTATCTATGGCTGTTTTAACCGTTTTGCCGCCGTTTTTGCCTTTTGTTTTAAATTGCTTTTTTAAATTAATAATTTCTATCATATTATTTGTTCCTTAATGCAAAAGGAAAAATTACTTCATCCTGCGCGCCGTTTTTGTATACTGCGGCTTCAACGCCGAAAACTTCCGCCAGATTGGGCGGAGTAATTATTTCTGCCGGGCAGCCGCCTGCAAAAACGCCCTTGTTTTTTATTATAACAACGTCATCCGCATAAAGCCGTGCATGGTTTATATCGTGTATTACCATAATAACCGTCATGTTTTCCTGCGCGTTAAGTTCGGTAATAATCTGCATAATTTCCAACTGATGCGCAATATCAAGGTAAGTTGTAGGTTCGTCAAGCAAAAGAATCTGCGGCTGCTGCGCCAGTGCCATGGCAATCCACGCACGCTGGCGTTCACCGCCGGAAAGCGTTGCCACAAAACGCCCGGCAAGATGCGCAATATGCGTTTTCTGCATGGCGGTTTCAATAATTTCCGCATCATTTTTGCCTTCACGCTTAAAAAGCGAGCGGTACGGAAAACGCCCGCAGGCAACAAGCTCGCGCACCGTTAAATCGGCCGGAGCCGTTACGCCCTGCGGTAAAATGGCAAGCATTTCCGCAATTTTGCGCCGCGGCATATTTTTCATATCGGCGCCGTTTAACAGCACTTTGCCGCTGTAATTGCGGTTTAACCCTGCCACAGCCCGCAAAAGCGTAGATTTGCCGCAGCCGTTTGGCCCTATGATGGCAGTGCGTTTTCCTTCGCGGAAGTTTATATTAATATTTTGCAAAATAGTGTTTTTGCCTATGGCAATGCTTAAATTTTGTACCGAAACAGAAGCCATTTTACAACTCCTTTCTCAGTAAAAACAAAAAGAAAGGTGCGCCGAGCGCCGCCATAAAAATGCCCACCGGCAGTTCAAGCGGTGCAAAAGCCACACGGGCCAGCGTATCGCTATAGGTTACAACGGCTATGCCCAAAAGTGCAGACGACGGAATTAAAAAGCGGTAGTCCGAACCTGTTAAAAGCCGCACCGTATGCGGAACAATAAGCCCCACAAACCCAAGCAGCCCGGCAACGGAAACTGCACTTGCCGCAAGCAGCGCGCCGATAGCCGTAAAAACAAGCCGTACAAACTCAACATTTACGCCAAGCCCTTTGGCTACGTCATCGCCAAGCTGCAAAATGTTTAAATAGCGCGCCCCGCAAACCGCAAGTATAAACCCAATAACCGCATAGGGCAGTATAATTTCAACATGGGGCCATGAACGTGCCGCAAGGCCGCCAACCATCCACATCAGCGCGCCGTGTACCCTGTCGCTGTAAAGCACAAGTATGGCCGAAATACCCGCACCCAGAAAGCTTGATACGGCAACGCCTGCCAGCACAATACGCAGCGGGCGGATGCCGTTTTTCCACGCCAGAATATAAATGCAGGCTGCGGCAAGTATGGCGCCGCAAAACGCAGTTGGTACAATTAAATATTCCAACGCCGGAAACAGGACTATAACAAAAATGCCTGCCAGCCCCGCACCAGAAGAAATGCCGATAATATGAGGGTCTGCCAGCGGATTTTTCATTACCGCCTGCAATACCGCGCCGCTGACGGCAAGGTTCATGCCCACAAGTGCTGCCACAATGGCTCTTGGCAGGCGTATGTTCAGCAAAATCTGCCTGCTGGCATTATCCCCGCCGCCGTTTAAAATATCGCCCAGGGCAGATACCGGTATTGCCACCGCGCCGCTGAGCACGCTGCACAAAAAACCGCCTGCCGCCAAAACAGCAAATGCCGCAAGCATTAAAACACGCCATTTTTCTATTGCCATACCAAATTTTTTATGTTCGTTTACAGCATTCATAACCAAAAATCCTATTCAAATTTTTCCGGATAAGCTAATTTAGCCATATATTCTGCCGCCTGCGGGTATTTTATGCCGGGGCTTAACAAAAACAGCTCCTGCGGCAAAAAGTAAACATGCCCGCTGCGCACTGCCTCCAGGCTTTGCCACGCCGGGCTTGCGCTGATGCTTTTCAGCATGGCGTCCTGCACGGTTTCCAGCTTGCCCATGCTGGTAATGTAAATAATATCGGGTTTGGCAGCAACGAGTGTTTCTAAACTGTAAGGCGCCGCCGTAGAATTGTTTTCCAAGGGCATGCTGCCTGCGGCGATATTGGTAAAGCCCAGCAGCTGCGCCGTACTGCCCGCAATGCTGCCTTCAAGCTGCACCGTTACGTTCTGCGCCGTGCTGTGCAATATGGCAATGCGCTTGCTTTCCTGCGGCATTTTTGCCTTCACGGCGGCAATGCGTTCATCCATGTCTTTATTAAGTTCTTCTGCTTTTGCTTCATTACCGGTTATTTTGCCCAATACGCTTACGGTATTTTTTACCTGCGCGTAAGTACGCATTTCCAAAACTATAACCGGAATATTATTTTCTTCAAAATTATGCACGAATTTATCGTTCATGTCTTTATAGCAAATTACCAGGTCAGGCTGAGCGGCAATTACTTTTTCGATATTAACATTATAAACGTTGCCTACCTCCGGCAGCGCTTTATATTTTTCGCTGATGCCCGTTTTTGCCGCCACGCGGGCTGCAAGGCCTGCATCAAGCTTTTCCAGCGGTTCCAAAAAAGAGGCTGAAAGCGGCACGATTTTTTTCGGCACGTCTTTTAAGCTTACCGTTCTTCCGTTATCGTCCGTTACCGTAATTCTGGCGGCTGTGTCTTTTGGCATGCTGTTTTTGCTGCTGCCGCATCCGGCAAGGGCAAACAACAATGCCGTTAAAAGTATTAAACCGGTTATAAACAAGTATTTTTTCATGGCTGTATCCCTTAAAATAAGTATTTTTATAAAAGCACAATTAGCTATGCGGCACAAAGGCCGCATAGCTGTACTTAAATTATATCACTAACTGTAAATTTTATTAAATTATTTTTCTGCAACAAGAGCATCCCACGCTTCGTTGGCATGTTCAACAAACAGGCTGCGCACGTTTTTATTTTCGCCTATTCCGTGAATGTAGGTGTTTACTTTAAAGCCTTCTTTTTGCAGAATGGTCTTATGCGAATCTTCTTCATCGCCTGCCATATCGTTGTTGGCATGGTCGCCCGCAACCATCATCAGCGGCATTAAAGTTACGTTTTTAACGCCTTTTTCTTTCAGTTTGGGAATAACATTTTCCAGACGCGGCCAGCCTTCAACAGTATAAATCATTACTTTGCCGCCGTACAAAGCGTCAAGCTTATCCTGCATTACGGCATAATAAGCGTTGGAAGGGTCGGGCGTGCCATGTGCCATTACCAGCACGGCGTCTTTTTTGCCCATTTTGGGAAGCTGTGAACCGATAGCCGCCATAGCTGCTTCCACATCATCGGCCTGCCCTTCCTGCCCCATCCAGTACATTAAAGGCGTGCCCATGGTCATCTTTTTAAACTGGGTTTTATACATATCGTAAACGGCTGTTTTATAGGCATATTCCATGCCCGGAATTACATCCAGCGAAGTAAGCGCCACGCGGTTGTAGCCTTCCGCTTTCAGCTGTTCCAAAGCCTGTTCCGGCGTCGGCACCGTAAGGCCTTCATTGGCTTTTACCCTGTCGATAATGATGTGCGAAGTAAATGCCAGCACAACCTTTGTTCCCGGGTGGGCGGCTTTAATTTCGTTTACGGTTGCCTCAATGGTTTTTGCCCTTGTATCGGGGAAAGTAGTGCCGAAGCTCATAACAAGAATAGCGTCCTTATCCGGCTGAGCCAAAAGTGCCGGGTCGGTAGTGGTATAAGTACGCACGCCAATCTGCGAAGCCTGCAAAAGCGCAGGCGTAGGTGCTTTAACTTCTTCACTTAAACTGTAAGCTGCCATAGTAGTTGCCGATACCCCCGTTAAAACCATGCAAGTAATTGATGCTGCCAATAATTTTTTCCATTTAAACTGCATTTTCAATCATCCTTCCTGCGTTATATATTTTCCTGTCTTACAAGGCAGGCAGAAAGCAAAATCTATCAGAACATAAAGTACAGTTCGCTAAAGATGGTCTGTGCGTCTTCATTAGTAGTCTGAGATTCCATATCCCAGTAGTTAACCATACCTACAATGTTTTTGGCAAAGGTATAGCTTACGCCTACATTCCAGCCTTTATAGCCGTCATCAAAATATTCGGCATCGGTAGTCGGCATAATGTAAGCATTTACACTCTGGTCATAGTAGCCTGCATGAATACCGTAGCTGCCAGGCTGGTCTGCTTCAGCGCCTTTCCAAGCAAGGTCTGCCCACCAGCCGTCTTTACCTGCATTTGCATAATGTTCTTTGTCGCCGCGCATATATTCAGCACTCAGGGTAAAATCGCCAAAGCCGTAGCTTGCGCCAACGTTCCAGATTTCTTTTTCAAGCGAAGAATCGGTTTTAAAGTATGCAACATAAGCGTCAACATCGCCCAATGCTGCTTCAATGCTGCCGATATAAATTCTGTCGTCGTCTTTCAGTGTGTATCTACCGTTGTCAAAAACATTATCAGCAGTATCATAAGCTTTACCTGCTAATGCAGAAACTTTTACTTTATCGCCGTAGGAAACCTTAGCCATATCCAGGTTAGCATCAAGAATGTTGCCGCTGAAAGGTACTTCGTTGTAACGGCCTGCAACTACATCAAGTCCGCCAACGCGGCCTTCTACATAAGCACGGGCAAGGCTTAAATCATCATCACCGCTAGTGCCAAGGTCATTTCCTTCATCATCTTCGCCGTGGAAGGTCTGCTCGTTTTCAAGCATACCGGTGTAGCTCCAGTCCTCGTTAATCTGGCCGTTTACCCACAGACGGGAACGCAGAACGCTTTCGTTGCTGTTTACGTCGCCGTCAACATCGCGGTAAGAATAACGGATTTCGCCGGTAACTTTTACGTTGTCAGCTTTCTTTTCAAGGTTAGCTACGCGTACGCCGAGGCTGTCGAGTTCATCTGCAAATTCGGCTGCCAGCTTATCAACATTAGCGCCTTTGGCCATTGCTTTTGCTACAATCTGTGCCATTTCGTAGCGGGTCATAAGTTTATCGCCGCCGTAAGTGCCGTCAGGGTAACCGTCTACAACACCTTCTGCTGCCAGTTTGTTAACTGCATCATAAGCCCAGTGGCCTGCCGGTACATCACTGAAAGGGTTTGCGGCATAAGCGCTTGCGGTAACGCCAAGAGCCATTGCCATTGCTAAAACTAAAGATTTTTTCATTGCGGGTTCCTCCTAAAAACTTTTTAGAGAACGCCTGCCGCAAACTGCTTTTTATAACGCGAGTTGCCTTGTTTCCTCTGTTATTTCTTTTTAACAGTTTGCGCTTACGTAACTCTTTAGTTAGTATACGCTAACTTTGTAATTTTGACAACCCCTTTTATGAAATTTTTGACACATTTTCCCAACTACAAAATAACCCTGCCCTTTTTTACAGGCAGGGTTATGGTTAAAACTATGTTAAACTTGCCTGCTTAAAACTGCCAGTGCCGCTTTAAACGAAGCAGTCAATCTCCTTTTGCAAATCCGTGATAAAACAGCTTGCGTGATAACCATCACACACCGCATGATGTACCTGCACTGCCAGCAGAATAATATATTTTCCGTTTATCTGTTCATACCTGCCAACAGTAAAAATTGGTAAAAGATAATCAAACGATTTTATATTAAGATTAAACCCGTCAAAAGTAATCCATGCCAGCATTGAAACAGTAAAAACATTTTCCGGCATATCCGGCTTAGTCATAAAGCCTTTTTTATAGCCATAGTGCAAAATATCACCATTGTATCTCCGGTAAATAGCATTGTAATCATCGCAAAACTCAGTCCAGATGTTGGAAAACGTTTTTGAATCCTTGTGAAACACCGTATAGCACGGATGCATAAAATCATAAACCACAAGCCTGCCGTCTGCCCTTAAAGCAGTACGGAACTGCTCGTGCTTATTTACGGTTTTTGTTAAACAGTAAAGCAGTGCCGGATACAACTTTAAATTACGGCTTTTAATGTTCGTAATATCCAGTTTGGTTGTAATACTGTAAGTACAGGGAACCGTTTTGATATAATGCTCGAAATATTCCTTGCGCTGCCAGTTATCTGTATCAATTATTTTGTAATTCATAATAAGCACCTAAAAATCTGCTAATCATTCTTCGTGCGCTGCTTTAAATTCCGTAAGTGCCTGTTTTTCTATTCTTTTTACAAAAGCATCCTTGCCATCGCAGTAACCTTCAATATCATAAGGGTACAGTTTCGCCAGCCGTTTTTTTAATGCCGCGTATTCTTCACGCGCCTTTTCATGCCTGCGCAGATAATCCCTTACAGCAATGTGCCGCAAAATATTTTGCCTGTCTTCTGCTGCAAAGATATGCAGCTGATGCGTCCGCTCATCCCCACCCTTGCGCAGGTAACGCCTTCCGGCAATGCCAAACTCGCCCAAATATTCATAACCGGCCTCGCGGAAAGCTTTTGCGGCGTAGTCAACTTTTTTCAGGCTTTTCACTGCTGCCATAATATCAATTACAGGCTTTGCCGCAAGCCCCTGCACGGCTGTACTGCCAATGTGCCATATACCAACGCAGTTATCTTTTAAAACCGCCGTTATTTTATCCTTCTCTGCGTCATATTTTGCAGCCCAACAAGGGTCGTAATCCACAACAATTATGTGCTGAGGCATTTTAAACACCCCCAAACTAAAAACAAAGCCGGATTTTTGAGTCCGGCTTTGCAATGTAATTATTCTACTGTTACAGATTTTGCAAGGTTACGCGGTTTATCAACATCGCAGCCTCTTGTAAGGGCGGCATAGTAAGCCAAAAGCTGCAGAGGCAGCACGGCCAGTATCGGCGCCAGCTCTTTATCCGCACGCGGAATGTAAATAACATGGTCTGCATATTTGGCAATGCTGTCATCACCTTCGAGGGCAATGGCAATAACCATGGCTTCACGCGCCTTAACCTCCTGCAAATTGCTTACGGTCTTGTCGTAAACATCTTCCTGTGTTGCCAGCACAATTACCGGCACACCTTCAACAATAAGTGCCAAAGTGCCGTGTTTAAGTTCACCGGCGGCATATGCTTCAGCATGAATATAGCTGATTTCCTTCAGTTTCAGCGCGCCTTCAAGGGCAACGGCATAATCCAGGCTGCGGCCAAGGAAGAATGCGTCCAGGCTGCTGCCGTAGTGGCGTGCAAAAACTTTAATCTGGTCAACATTTTCCAGCATGTCGTGCAGCTGTTCCGGAACCTTATGCAGGCCTTTTGCAAGTGCGTCCGCCTTATTGGCGTCCAGAGTTCCGCGCAGGCGGCCAACATAAACGGCAAGCATTAACATTACCAAAAGCTGGGTAGTGTATGCTTTGGTGGAAGCAACGGCAATTTCAGGCCCTGCGTAGGTGTAAACAACCTGGTCTGCCTCGCGCGCAATGGAAGAACCAACAAAGTTGGCAACTGCCAAAACACGGACGCCAAGCCGGATGGGTTCTCT
>ERZ779797.722-NODE-722-length-13100-cov-3.301571_pt1 | contig 13100 bp, 7 predicted proteins | sample MGYA00511886_ERZ779797 | MGnify/ENA primary metagenome ERZ779797 (study PRJEB29588, sample SAMEA2155055) | human gut metagenome | biome: human gut; feature: human-associated habitat; material: faeces | place: Denmark | collected 2008/2010 ... | reverse complement strand
TATAATTTATTTGCCATCTGCTACTCCCTTTCTTCTTCCCACTTTTCTTCTACAACATCGGCAATCCGTTCCATTGCCCTTGTCATAGAAGGAAAATTACTACTGTTACTTGCTTTTCCAATCTGATCAACAAGAAATTCCGGCATATCTGCAAGTGCTCCAGCAATCATTGCCTTTACCCGGATATCCTCCAGCATAAGAAGCTCTTTTACACCAAATTCTTCACCAAATACATCCTGATATCTCCGTAAGTCATCCAAAAGATATTCCGGTTTTAAATCTCTATCCATTTCCTTTCTTTTATCATCACCATATAAACACCAGTCCATATTCTTTTCTCCTCCATCTTCATAAAATTAGGGACTGCTCACACAGTCCCCTCAAAATCATCGTTATTTCTCGTTATAATACTGAGGCAAGGTCTTTCGCCCTATTCTTTGGGATTGTATCTGTCCCTTTTGCTTTGATCTCCGCCTTGGCTTTCTCCAGTTTTCCATGGATTCCACCTTTTGCTTCTGTTCTCCCAGTTGCTTTTTCTGCTGCTTTTTCTTTCTCCAGACGTGCTTCCCTGCGTTCGGCATTTTCCATAACTGCTGTCTTTCCATCACAGAACTGAACCTTATCTGAAAGCTGTTCCTGTCTTTCCACCTGTGTCTCATTGACTTCCTGTACCATCGCATTTAATTCCGGGACCTGAAAAATTCCGTTATCAGGGAGAATCAGCACTTCATGAATGGAAGATGGGATGACAAAGTAATCACTTCCCAGGCATTCCCCAATCTGTTTACGAATATCTTCCTGCAGTAACAGGGACGCTCCATTCATCTTAGCTTTGTTTGTCAGACAGAACATTGGGTTTTCCATGGCTTCCATATCCATTTTTTCATTCAGCAGGTTTTCTGGTTCTTCACCAAAAATCATAGATTTGATAATCTCATTCATATCCATAAGTGTGACACCACGTTTTCGGTCTGCCACCATCGCATCCGCTTGAATCTGTTCGGCAGATACTCCCCACTCGTTCATCAGAGAAACAGTTACCGGAATACTGCTGATCCCTTCTCCATTTTCCTCCAGATTTACTGCATAATAAGCTGCAAAATCTCCGTGTTCTGTGACTACTTTATCTGCAAGAAGATCGGTATTCCATTCCTTATCACAAATTCTCATCTGTAATTTGTCCTTCATCTTTTCATAATCCAGAATATCTGGAACTCCCATATCAAAAAATTCTGCTTTTCCCTGTGCCTCAATACGCATATCAGCCACATCGCTAACACAAGAGTCTACATCTTTTCCATGGATATATTCCTGGTAGAGGGAATCCAGATAGACTGTCGGTACGATTCTCTGATCTCCGTTTGGAATCGTAATACCTGTCAGCTTCAAACCGTTGTTTTTTTCTACTTCCTGCAGTTTAATTTCTGCGTCCTTATAAGACTCTGGCAGATACTCCTTTACATTGTCTTTGACATATTCATAAAATTCTTTTCTGTTCATCATACGCTTTTACCCCTTTCTGATCATGTGATGGTTCACTCTTTTTCTACTGACCATCTGCTCGGCTTTCTTCTGATAAGCCATCATTCTCTTTAAAGTTTTCTCCTGGTTCTTTTTTGCTTCCTGTCTTTTTACCATTGTTTTCATCATAGTTTTCTGTTCCTTTCTTTCATTAGTTGTATTGAAAAGGGAGCCCTGATTCAGGGCCCCCCTTTACTACAAATTAATTACTTTACTATTTTCTGTTTTTCTTTTTTCTGATATAAAGTCCTGCCATACCTCCTGTGGAGATTACCAGAAGAAGAATCGGCAGCCAAATATTCGTGCTGTCACCTGTTTTCGGTGCATTTGATACCTTTGTCTCTTCATGGGACTGTGGTGTATCCAGTGTTTTCGGTGTTTCTGGAACTTCCGGTTTCTCATTTGTCAGATTAAAGGTAACTTCTACAACCGGTGTACTGTCATCTGCATAGGCAAATGTCACTTCATGCTTGGTCTGATCCAGTGTGTATCCGTCCAGTGTCTTTGTTTCCACCAGATAATACTTGATAGCGGTATCATATTTGCCGTTCTTAAATGTGGCAATCTCATACAGCTTACTTTCTGCATGACCGGCAGCATCTGTCTTTAAGGTTTCCAGAACTTTTCCTTTACTGTCACGGAGTTCAAATTCTACCCCTTTCAGCGGTTCTCCTGATGATTTATCTGTCTTATTGAGAATCACTTTTCCCTTGGCAGTATCATCTTTCATAGCCACTTTCTGGATTTCTCCGTTATCTTTCACCTCAAATGTCACATCGGCTGTCAGAAGATATCCTTTCGGTGCCTGCTCTTCACGTAAGGTATATTTACCGATTGGCAGTTTTTCGATATAGTGTGCTTCCTCTGTGGAAGTCCAGCTCTCTACTACCTGATCATCCTTATCGAGAATCGTCAGTTTCGCACCTGGAATCTCAGTTTCTCCTGTGATATCAGTCTTACTGATCTCTACTTTTGTCACATCATCTTTCATCTCATGCTTCTGAACCTCTGCTGTATTCTCTACTGTGAAAGTAATACTTTCTGCAGTGACATATCCATCTGCCGGTTTTGTCTCTGTCATGGTGTATTTCTTACCAACAACCAGTTCTTTGATCACATGGGATTCTTCCGTAGAAGTCCATTCATCTACTGCATTGCCATCTGAATCCGTTACTTTCAGGTGTGCACCTGGAAGTTCTTTACCTGTTGTCAGGTCTGTTTTGGACAGCTCCACTGTGGTTGGCTGATTTTCAAAAGTAAAGTCGTAGCTTACTTCTGTCTGGTCTTCTCCGGCATATTCAAAGGTAAATTCCTGTACTTCTTCTGTTGTAACAAATCCGTCCGGCGCAAAGATTTCTTTCACATAGTATTTTCCATCTACCGGAAGATCTACCGTAAAAGTAATCTGTCCTTTTTCATCCGTTACTCGCTGCTCGATCAGACTGTCTTTCTCAAGGAGTACCTCGCCCTTTGCATTTTTGATATCTTCACTGGTATAAAGACCGAAGACACCACCTGCAAGGACACGGTCTGTATCTTTTTCTTTCTTCACAACCGTAACCTTTACTTTCTGACGGGCATTCTGCCATTTCTCATCATAAGTGATGACTGGTGTGTCCTGATCACGGTAGGAAAGATCAACATATCTCGGTTCTCCGTCCAGCACATAACCATGGGCAGTTTTTACTTCCTTCACATAGTACTTGCCAGCCGGGAGATCTCCCATCTGTGCAATACCATTAGAATCTGTGGTAATGGTTCCCACTTTTTCATCTGCTTTAAAATAATCTTCGCTGACACTATCTGCCGCTTTGATATCTTCCGCCGCAAATACATCGAAAGTCACATCTGCAAGGCTTCCGGTTACATACTCAAAAAGATGCTCCACGGTACCTTTTACATGATCCAGAAGTGTCACCTTATCCAAAAACTCTCCATTTTTGTTGATGATCAGAAGTCCTGTCGGAACTTCATCTTTCATCTCTACTTTTTGAATCTCGGCAGTATCTTCCAGTGTGAACTTCACATCCGTTGCTTTCAGATAACCATAAGGTGCCATTTCCTCACGAAAGGTGTATTCCTCTCCAACTGTCAGTCGTTTGATCACATGTGGCTGATCTTTTACAGAAGTCCACTGATCCACAACATTTCCTTCTTTATCAAGAACGGTGAGTTTTGCCCCATCCAGCTCCACACCTGTTGTTACATCAGATTTCGTGATTTCTACTGTTGTCGGCTGGTTCTTTTTCACAGTTTTCAGTTTTACTGTCTTCACATCCTGTCCCTGGTAAGAAGCATCCAGATTCAGAACTTCATCAGAAGATACAAATCCCGCCGGTGCTTTTAACTCTTTCACATAATACTGTCCAAGTGGCAGATCCAGCGTACATGTTGCAAGACCATCTTTATCAGAAGTCATTTCCTGCAACAGTGTGTCTGCTTTCACGATCACTTTTCCATCTGCCTTGATATCCTCTTTGTTATAGATACCAAAGACAGCCCCTTCTATGGTTGCACCATTTTCTGCATCCTGTTTTTCTACCTGGATTGCAACTTTCTGTCGGTCATCGCCAACCGTCACTTCCTGTTCAATCACAGGTGTATCCTGATCGGCATAGACAAATGCGACTTCTGATCTGTCATGGTTCAAAACGAATCCTTCCGGTGCAGTCTTTTCTACCACATAGTAAGAACCAAGCGGCAGATTCTCAGCAACTGCTTTTCCGTCTTCCCCGGTCGTTACCGTTGTTACCAGTGCATCTTTTGCATAGATCAGCTGTCTGTTTCCGTTTTCATCTTTCTGATAATCCGGTGTATAGATATTTTCAGCTGCATAGACATTAAATGATGCACCTTTCAGATATCTTTCTTCATAAACAAAATCTTTCTTAAATCCGGTCAGGATCTCACCTTTTTTATAGATCGTCAGCTTTCCTTTTACCGGATGGTTCTCGTAATCTACCGTAATAATGGCATCTCCGCTCTCAGAATCCATCTGGTATGCTGTGTTTGCATCCACCGCAATCTCTACATAATTCTTGTTAATTGTGTACCCTTCCGGTGCGTTGACTTCCTCAATCCGGTAATGTCCGATCTTCAGATTCTTCGGCATGATTAGATATCCCTGGCTGTCCGTAAAATAGGACTTATGGGTTGTTGTCACTGGATAAGTTGTTACCTGTTCCACATACTTCTTGTTGTCCAGGTCATATACCTTAAATTCAGTTCCGGCAATCAATACGGATTTCTTTGTTTCATCGTCTTTTTTCACGATTTTCAGTTTTGCCTTAAACTCTTCATCCAAAAGCACACGCCAGATCTGTGGCTCATTTGGATGATGCTCTGTGATATTCACTTCAAAATCATCGACTGGCTTGTAATTGTGCGGTGTTGTAGTCTCACGCACGATATAGCTTCCAAATGGTAATGGAATACTGCAGGCATAACCTTTTTCATCTGTGAAAATCTCAGTTGCTCCATTTTCTCCACTCACTACAGGTTTTGCAGAATCAAAGTCGTAGCTTCCATCTGCTTTCTTTGTAAGGGAAGATTTCAGATAAACTGTAAATCCGGCTCCGGATAACAGATCGGCATCGGTCTTTCCATTGTTGGCTGCTTTGATGATCTGGAATGGCTGCTTGATGACCTGCTCACTGGAAGTGCACTCTCTTTTTACTTCTGCTGTCATATCTCCTTCATAACTGCACGTAAGATCATGCTCTTCTGTATCTGCCAGGTATCCGGTCGGCGGTGTAATCTCTTTGATATAATATTTGCCAAGATATAAGCCATTTACAGAAGCCTGTCCTTTGTCATCTGTTGTAAGAGAAGCTACCTGTTCTCCTGCTTTATAAATAGTTCCGGTTGCTCCGTCCGGATGCACGATATCTTCACGGGCATACAGACCATAAACTGCACCTTTCAGTGTGGCATCTCCCTGCGGTACTGCTTTTCCTGTTTCTTTATCAACTTTGAATAAATTGATCTTTGCTGTCACACGGTCATTGCTGAAGGTATGGGCAAAAGATACGGTTGCTTCTTTATCATTGGTGTAAGAAAACTTGAACGTATACACATCTTCTGTATTTCTCACATAACCTTCCGGTGCCTGATCTTCTTTTACAGAATAGGAATATCCAATCGGAAGATCTGCTGTAAATTTTGCAGTTCCGTCTGCGCCAGTAGTTACTTTCTCAATCAGCGTTCCTTTTTTCACAACAACGCTTCCGTCTGCATTTCTGATATCATCGGATGCATACAGAGCAAAAATACCGCCTTTCAGTGGTTTCCTGGTATCTTTATCCTGTTTTATTACGGAAACATCTGCTTTCTGTCTCTCGTTGTTAAAAGTCACATCTGCAAATACAACTTCTTTATTCTGACCAGCATAAGTTAGAGTCACTGACTTTTCTTCGCTGCCGTTATAGAAAGAGTCCGGTGCTTTTGTTTCTTTTACCACGTAGGTTCCAAGATGCAGGTTTTTCAGTGTGACAGAACCATTCTCACCTGTTGTCAGGTTTTCTTTTACAAGGTCACCTTTGCTGTACACTTTTGTGCCATAAGCTGTTACGATATCTGCCCCTGCATACACGTTATACACTGCATTTTTCTGTCTGCGGTTTTCATACTGAAATACCGTTCCATTTTCACTGACATCTGCTCCGGTCAGAACCTGTCCTTCTTTGTAAATGGTAAGCTCTGCCAGCTGTTCTTTATTTTCCACGGTTACAGCTGAGGTCTTACTTGCTACCAGTTTTACATTTGTTGCCGTTGCATTTACTACATATCCCTGTGGTGCTGTGATTTCTTTCAGATAAACGGTATCCTGTGTCTTGATGATCGTAACAGAGGATTTTCCGTTCTTATCTGTTGCCGGCATCTGAGTAATCAGCTTTGTACATGCCTCATCGCTGTATACACCAAATACTGCACCTGCAAGATTAACATCCGCTGTATCGTCTTTTTTTACGATTTCGATCGTAGCCTGTTCAATCCAGGACACCTTTAAGCTTACATATTTTTCATCAGCAACACCTTCTCCAAACACAAATGCCAGATCCTGAACACTTGCATTCGTAGTCAGTTTATATGCTGAATAATCTTTTGTAATACTTCCCTTCATTTTTGCAGAAAAGGTAGCACTTACATCTTTTGTCTGTGTCAGAGGCGCTGAGAGATAAAACGTGGTTCCGCCTCCAATTGTTACGCTTGCACCTGCCGCACTTACCTTTCCAGTAGATACATTATGGAGCTTTACTCCCTTTGGTAAGTCCATTGTAATTTTCTGCTGGGAAGATGCGTTGAACTGAATGTTCTCCGTTCTCTGAACATTTCCGTCTACATAAGTTTTTACATTCGGCTTCGAAAATGACATCGCTACATCTGGTATTTCCGGCTTATTCACACAATAATTATAGAGTTCTTTTGCCAAAGCCTCTCCTGTAGCATTTGTTCCGTAAAATGCATCACTACTTCCGTTGGCATATGATGCAGCCATGTGAATAATGATGAATCTTTTTCCTTCTGAAAAATCCGTGTGTTTATTAGCGAAAAAACTCTCGCTTCCTGCGGCATCTGTACCGTAATAACACACTTTTGCTAACGCCTGATTGTCTCCAATCTTTGTGATTGTATAATTTCCAGATCCAGGTCCTGGCTTAGCTGGCTGTACACAATACGCAATTGCTCTGACGCTTCCGTAGCTGATATAGTACGGCTCTGTCAGATAGGTTCCAAGATTATAATCTGCATATCTATACAGTGGTCCTTTTTCAATTGTTACCTGCTGTGTACTTCTTGCTGAATAAGCGGAAACTGCTTCAAATGTTGCAATCTCTCCCTCTTCCATAGCTTCAAGATCCACGCCTTCTTCTCCTGCCTGTTCCAAAACATCATGAAGCTCTAACCCTGATTCTTCATCATAGGTATCCTGATTCTGTGCCTGCTCTACCAAATCATCAAATTCGTCAGCGTCAATATCGGTAATCTCCGAGTCTGCTTCGGACTCCTCCGCTTCCTCTGTCTGCTGTTCACTGCCAGCTGTTTCGGATTCGGTCACTGCTTCACTTCCTGCCGCCCCTGTCTGCGTTTCTGTTTCTTTCTCACGCACAATCAGGTTTCGGCTGATCTGGTACTTCGGATGCTCCTGATTTACCGGTTCCACATAATAGACCGCTTTGTAAGTGTCCGCATGATCTGTCGTAAAATCCTCATTCTTATCATTCTTTGCTTCCTCAAATGTGACTTTGACCTTGTTATCATCCTTGATTTCCAGTCCTGTGTAGTCTGATTTCACATCAAATACACTGCCTGTTTCCATTTCATAATCTTTGGCAGTCACCACCTCATCTTCATCCAGAAGTTCTTTCACTTCCTCATAAAGTGGAGGGTTCTCCTCTGGCTGGATCTCCGCTGCATATGCAGTCATTGGAGATAACACTGTACTAAGCATTGTCATGCCTGCCAGCAAGCCAGATACTACTTTTCTAAAATTACCTTTTTTCTTCATGCTAAGGTCCTCTCTTTCATATATTTGTATTAAAACAGACAGTCCTTAGACTGCCTGCAATACACTACTTATCGTTGTGGGAAAATCAGATTGAACTGTACATTTCCCTCACCGAGATCAACCATTTCCACGGTTGCTTCATACTGTCTCCCTGTTTTTCTTGATACCAGATCCTTATAATGGATTTTTCCTTTAGACAGAAATTTCTTTGCTGTCGTCTTATCCATCTTTTTTCCCTGGCTTGCAAGGAATTTATCATTCTTCCACAAGGTAAAAGCACAATTCCGGTCAGAACAGTAAAAGTTTACTTTTCCTTCCCGGACATCTGCTCCACAGCGGGGACATTTGCCAATGATTTCTCCTTTTGCCTTTCCCTGAAACTGGTCTTTCTTTTCTTCTGAAATCCCCTGATACCTAGCAACCAGTTCCTGCATCAGCTCTGTAATTCCATTTAGGAATTCATCTGCTGTCTCTGTATTCTGGGCAATATGATTCAACGCCATTTCCCACTCTGCTGTCATCTTCGGAGATTTAATCTCATCCGGCAGAACCGTAATCAGTACATTTCCATCATCTGTCGGCACAAGATTTTTCTTTTCCCTTTTCACAAAGCCAGACTGAATCAGTTTTTCAATGATTGCTGCCCTTGTTGCCGGTGTGCCAAGTCCTTTCTTTTCCGTATCTTCGGTCAGTTCTTCATTCCCTGCACGTTCCATCGCAGAAAGCAGGGTATCTTCTGTGTACTGTTTCGGTGGCTGTGTAAAATGCTCCGATACAAAAGAATCACAGGGACCATAATGCTTGCCTGCCCAGATGTCCAGCTCCGGCTCTTCTTTCTCACTCTTTACGCCAAAGAACTGTTTCAATCTATTTTCAATCGCCTTGAATCCTTCCTGCTTTGTTTTCTTTGCTGTGAGATAAAACGTATGATAATTACAGGTAATCTGACATTTATGACTCTCATAAATATAAGGCTCTGCGGTTGCTGTCAGAACCCTGGCACTGACCAGATACAAAATCTTGCGGTTTCGTTCTTTCAATTCACCAATATCTGCTTTTGCTACCTCCATGGTTGGGATAATCGCATGGTGATCGGATACTTTCTTTGAATTTAATACCTTACTCACATCCGACTGATATCCCAGACCTTCGGCATAAGGCATTTTCCCAAGTAACATCTGAATCAGTGTTTCAGTACTTTCTCCCATCTCATCTGTCAGATACTGGCTGTCTGTTCTCGGATAAGTGACAAGCTTCTGCTCATACATCTCTTGCACGGCATCCAATGTCTGCTGTGCGGTATAGCCAAACATTCTGTTAGCTTCCCTCTGCAGGGTGGTCAGATCATAAAGCTTCGGAGGGCGGACCGTTTTCTCTTTCACATCATCCTTCTCCACTTCGCACATGCGCTCCTGACACTCTGCAGCCACTTTATCTGCATCTTCTTTTTTCTGAAAATGCTCTGTGACCGCATCCATATCGTCAAACTTGATATGAGCCATATAATATTTTTCTTTGGTAAATTCCTTGATCTTCTGATTTCGATCCACGATCATAGCAAGTGTTGGTGTCTGTACTCTTCCAACTTTCAGATTCTGGTTATACAGAACGGAAAAAAGACGGCTCGCATTGATTCCCACCAACCAGTCTGCCTTTGCCCTGCAAAGTGCTGACTGATAGAGACTGTCATAACACGAACCGTCTTTTAATGACGCAAATCCATCTTTAATTGCCTGTTCTTCCATGGAAGAGATCCAGAGTCGCTTCATCGGCTTTTTACATCCTGCCTGCTCATACACCAGACGGAAGATCAGCTCACCTTCACGTCCTGCATCAGTTGCACAGATCACTTCATCTACTTTGGAATCTCTCATCAGTTTCTTTAAGATTCCAAACTGTTTCTTTGTGCCATCCAGTACCTTGTGTTTCCACTGTTCCGGCACAATCGGCAGATCTTCATATCTCCATCTTTTATATTTTTCATCGTATTCCGATGCATCACATAATCCAACCAGATGTCCTACGCACCAGGAAACGATATAACCGTTTCCCTCCACGTAGCCATCTTTTCTTGTCCTAGCTCCCAGTACCGAAGCCAGTGCCATCGCAACCGATGGTTTTTCTGCAATCACTAATTTCATTTACTCCTGCTCCTCTTCTTCATCTTCCAGCACATTATCATCAAAATCTTCATCTCTCAGGATTTCCGGTTCTGTACTTTCTTCCTGCACATCTGCATCGTCTACTTCCCGTTTTTCTGACTCTGAGTCTTCGGATTCCTCTTCATCCTCTTCCATCTCATCCTCGTCATCATATTCATGCTTCGGTTTATAGACTTTGAAGTAATATCCTCCTGCCGCAGCTCCGACTGCTACCAGTGCAATCAAAAGATACGTTCCAAATGGGCTTTTATCTTCTGGCATCTGAATGTCATCCTCTACCTTATCTTTCTCAGCTGTCTCTGTCGTTTCCGTCTTTTCTTCCTCTGCTTTTTTCTCTGGTTCTGCATAAACCGTATCTACTTCCGGAAGTGTCACTGAATCAGAAAGCGTGAAGTTCATCAGATCTTTCTCACTGACTTCGGTAAGGAAATACACATTATCCTGAGATTTTGAATTATCAATAATCAGATAGAAAATCTTACCACTCTTAGTTGAAATGGTATAAAACTCTTTTGTGCCTTCTGTAGCTGTTTTAGTAACAGAATCTGCTGTCTCACCTTCTTTATTAAGCTGTTCCTCGATACCTGTCACTGTCCGATCATCCACGGTTCCTTTTGCATCTGTTGGCTCAGAAGCCTGTGCATCCTGCGGAAGTGGTGAAGTCGTTGTTTTCTCAGTCCCAGTTTCATCTGCACTGGTCGTAGTTGCCATTGCGCCATTACTGTCACTGGAGGTTTTCTGTTTCTCTGCCTGCTTCTTTGCCCATTCATAATAAGGATTCTGCAGTACATATTTCTCAGAAGTATTTCCGGCACCATCCGTTACCGTGATTTCAATCTGTTTTGTTGTAAAATCTTTCTGTGTCAGTTGCACTCTCAGCATTCCATCATTCAGATCTGTATAAGTGGTGCCATTAACTGTTACTGCAGTAATCCCGGAAACGGTATCATTCCCCTGAATCGTCAGCACACCATCTGTCAGGGAAGCAGAGAGTGTCGGCTTTTCCGTGTCATAACACTTAATAGAGCGATTCTGCTCATAGACCTTCCCCTCACCATCTGTCACACGCACGTACACTGTCTGATTTCCAGTGATCGTGATACTTCCACTTCCGGTTACATCCTGCCAGCTTCCATCTTTTCCTGCTTTTGCTTCAATCTTTGCTATTGAGAAACCTTCCGGCATATGGCTGGCATCTACCGTAACAGCAATGGTTGTTTCTCCCTGTTTCCAGCCATCCGGTTTCTCAATCGTGATTGCAGGCGTGGTATTCTCAGCTGCATAAGCAGTCTGTGTCTGGAGCAAAGGTGTTGTCAGGCAAAGAAATGTCGTTGCTGCAAGCAAGCTCTTTTTTACCCTGCTTTTAGTAATTGTTCTCTTCTTCTGTTTCATTTTTTCCAGATTCATCATCGGCTTTTGTTTCCTCCTTCTGTATTTCTACCCTGCCGGGCAGTTCATTTTTCATTCTCTTTTTGAAAGCTTCCAATTCCGGAATACTCATATCCATTGCACGGATAATTCTTACAATTTCCAGATTTTCCGCTTCTGTTTTTGCAATCTCCGCAGCCTTGAACCGCTTTAAATCTGCTTCATATCTGGCTTTGGAGGCTTCCATTTTTTCCTTGGCTTTCTCATAATCTGCCGTTGCTTTTTCAAGACTTTTCATCGCTTCTCCTTTCCGGACGGCTGTTACACCGCCCTTTTCCTTACCATCGTCCGAATCCATAAAAATGGCTCTGCCAGTATGGAGAGTTGATGGACGTATACTGAACCGGATGCCCACAATGGATCATCTGACCATTGCCCACATAGATTCCGATATGCGTTACTGGTTCTCCTGCATCGTAGGTTCCTGTAAAGAAGATCAGATCTCCCGGCTGTGCATTGCTGTAGTCCACACCGGTACCGCAGCTTCGTTGTTCATAGGAGGTACGGGGAATGCTGTAACCGAAGTCACTGTATATCCGGAAGGTAAATCCGGAACAGTCTGCACCACCAGTCAAACTGGTTCCACCCCAAACATAAGGATTGCCGACAAACTGTAATGCATACTTAACAACTGCGCTGCCGCTCTTGCCGGATGGTTCCTTTGCCGTAGATGTTGACTTTGCACTCTCAGAAGCTTTCTTCTGTGCTGCAGATACTGCATGCTTAAATTTCAGTGTTGTAGACACATACTCTTTTGCCACATAACCAACTTTTCCACTGTCTGTCTTAATCTTTACCCAGTCCTTTGAGATACTCTGCACGATAGCATCATCTCCATCTGTAATCTGTGTTACGATATCGGACTTTGTATTCTTTTTTTCGCGCACATTTAAGGTATCTGTTCCCTTTTTAACTACAGCGTAATTCTTACCAAAACGTGTGGACAATTTCTCTGCACGAGCTCCTGTAGCCACGTACTCTTTCTTAACATATCCGGTTACTTTACCGGAACGGATCTTAACCCAGTCACCTTTTACTTTTAAGATCTTTGCAGAACTTCCACGATGAAGTTTCCCCATCACCTTACTGTCTGTACTTCTGCTCTTACGCACATTAACATAATCTTTAGCAACGGATAAGACCAGGCTGCGATATCTTTTGGCAACAGGCTTTACCGTTGGCGTTGCCGTTGGTGCCGGTGTTGTTGTCGGCGTTGTTGTCGGCGTTGCACTTGGAAGCATCGGTCCTACGAACTCATCCGAAACAACTTGATTTAATGTTACACGTTTCTGATTATTAATAGATATTGGTGTCGGTGCAATTGCCGGAGCGACTGTAGCATTCGTAACCTCAGCTCCTGCTGCTGTTTTTATCAGCCCCATCTGCTGAAATAAGGCGCTCTCCTCCGGGCCTGCAATCACAACATTCATTCCTATAGTAAGTGCACAAGCAACACTGACCCGCGCTGCTTTCTTCACTAA
>ERZ779797.718-NODE-718-length-13168-cov-3.233051_pt1 | contig 13168 bp, 9 predicted proteins | sample MGYA00511886_ERZ779797 | MGnify/ENA primary metagenome ERZ779797 (study PRJEB29588, sample SAMEA2155055) | human gut metagenome | biome: human gut; feature: human-associated habitat; material: faeces | place: Denmark | collected 2008/2010 ... | reverse complement strand
CCCCCGGCGCTCTTATTGCCCCCCCGGAGGAGCTAAACCGCCAAAAAGGAGAAATCTCCTTAAATGATCTGGAAGATATGCTATCAGGATTTGCATACGACGCCTGCTACAATCACTCCGCCCAATCCATGAAGAATTACTTCCTTGTCTGGGATTATGCCATCAATCAAGGTTTTGCCTTTGGCAGCGGCATGGGGACCAACCATCACTATGGTTATCAGATCAGGAAAATATATACCACAGCATGGCTGATGCGTGATGCCATTTGGAAAGCTCCCAATAGGGACAACATTCTTTCTGCACTTATTTTCTGGTCTGCACTGCAAGAAACAAGAATACCTTATCAATATGGTCGGGACGAGCTTTTAGACAGCTGGCATACTTTGCTAATGCCCAAAACCATATCTGCTCTTATGTTTGTGGACGAAAGAGAAAGGGCACGCGCCCTAACAGGACTTTCAAGATGGTTGAGCGGCTCTTTGCAATACAGCCCGGGCACAATAGGAGGAATCAAAGTGGACGGAACAACTTTCCATCATGGAGGATTCTACCCAGCCTATACTACCGGAGTGCTTGCCATGGTGGGACAGTTCATCGCACTCACCAGCCACACCCAATACGTTCCTACTCAGGAAGCACGCCAAGTCTTAAAATCCGCTTTTATATCTATGCGCAACTACTCCAACAGTCGCGAATGGGGCATCGGCATCAGTGGAAGACACCCTTTCGGAGGTGGCATGAAAGATGATGACGTAAAAGCATTTGCCTACCTTGCCCTTTCCGGCGATTTATCGGGAGAAGGCAATACATTCGACCACCATTTGGCAGCCGACTATCTGAGACTTTGCGACAAGGATACTCCGGAAGCAGAATATTTTAAAAAGAAAGGTATTACCCCTGCAAAAGCTCCACAAGGCTTTTTTGTATACAATTACGGTTCGACAGGAATCTTCCGTCGTAACGACTGGATGGTGACCTTAAAAGGATATACTACCGACGTATGGGGAGCCGAGATCTATAAAAAAGACAACCGGTACGGACGTTACCAAAGTTATGGTTCCGTCCAAATCATGGGATATCCCTCGCGCATAGCCAGCGGCTATGATGAAAACGGGTGGGATTGGAATCGTCTGCCTGGAACAACCACCATACATTTACCATTCGAACTATTGGACAGCCCGCTACCCGGAACCACAATGGCCCACTCCAAAGAAAACTTCTCCGGCAGCAGTGCATTGGAAGGGAAAAACGGTATGTTCGCCATGAAGCTAATGGAACGCAACCTGAAAAACTTTACTCCGGATTTCGTTGCCCGCAAATCAGTCTTTTGCTTTGATAACCGTATGATATGCCTAGGCACAGGCATCAGTAACAGCAATGCATCTTTTCCAACCGAAACAACTCTTTTTCAAAGTACATTCCAAAAAGGGAAAACCGACATTCATGTGGACGGAAAGCTGAGAAACGAGGCCTTTCACCAGACATTAGATGACAAAAAACGCCATTATATTCAGGACGGATATAATAATTATTATTTTATCAACGGCAACGACGTGCAGATACAAATTGCTCACCAAGTATCGCGACACGAAAAAAACCGCACTGAAACACAGGGAACCTTTGCCTCTGCCTATATCAATCATGGAGTATCACCGCAAAATGCCCAATACGAATACATGGTACTGGTACAGCCCACACCTAAAGAGTTGAAAGCAGTCCGTCGGAAAGCACCCTACCGGATCCTCCATAAAGATGATACTGCCCACGTGGTCGCCGACAATCAAACCGGTATTACCGCCTATGCAGCTTTTGAGGCTTACTCTCCTGCAAAAGATGAGATATTCCTCTCCATCCCGGCAGAAACAATGGTAATGCAAAAGCAGGCAGGCTCCAAACTTTTACTCAGTGTATGCGATCCGAACTTGAATATATCCGAGAAAACCTACACGACCAAAGAGCCCAGCCGTCCGATTGAAAAGAAATTAATTCTTAAAGGGAAATGGAGAAGTACAGCTCCCAATAACAAAATAACCGTACATTCCAATCAGACAGAAACTGTTCTCATTGTAACTTGCCAACATGGGCAACCCGTAGAATTCACATTATCACGTGAATAAATCTTTAATGGATGAATTTACATACCTGGAATCAGGTGCACCTCAGGACGTATCTGAACTACATGATGTAATTTCATCCATTCACTCAGATAAGCACGATGCTGTGCAAGTATCTCCTGATACTTCTTCTCTATGGCCAAATTCCGCATCTCGCCACGATCCTTTTCCATGTCATAAAGCTGTTCACGATAAAGCCCCTTATCATATAATACATACTTATAATGCGGGGTACGCAAAGCCCAGCCACGTGTAACACCTTTGTCAAATGTCGTTTCAGTAACGACATAAGGCTGGTGCATCTGTTCCGGATCCGCATTTTCCACCAAAGCCTTAAAAGAAACGCCATGCAAGCCTCCGGGAAGGGGAATACCTGCCCAGTCACATACGGAAGCGAAAAAATCAACACCTGCATTAATGAGCTGAGGCATTTCCTTACCGGCATTCTTCTTTCCGGGAAGGGTTACTATCAGAGGAACATTCACTACTTCTTCGTATAGGGCCGATTTCTGATTCCAATGGTGCGCTCCTACTCCGTCACCATGGTCGCTCGTAAAGATAACAACTGTATTCCTCCATAAATTCCGCCTGTCAATGGCATCGACAATCTTACCGATTTCGGCATCCACCTTCTCTACTAACCGAAAATAAAGACTACGGTAACGACGCCAGTCATCAGGTGAATAATGGCGGGTGGGATAAGCCGAGTAATTCAAAGCCTGCTCATAGTCTATCACATCGGCATCATAAGGATTACGGGCAAAGTTGGAAGGCAGTCCGGGCCACTCATCTTGAGAGAGTTCGGGCAGATTGCCAAACGGCAGATTCTGGCTACGGGCATATTCGCATATATTGTGAGGATTGTCAAAGCCCACCACAAGAAAGAAAGGTTTGGAATGTTTCCGGTCAAGGAAAGCGACAGAAACCTCCGCCAGTCCGTTGTCATTATGCGGATAAATGGCAGAAAATCCAAATTCCTTATCAGGCATGGACGGCGTATGCACATGCCACTTCCCGGCGTAGGCACATTCATAGCCAGCATTTTGCACCAACCAGCCCAAACTAGCAGTGCGCAACGAATCGGCCATAGGCACATTATTGTGTGCAAGGCCAACCTCGTGGGAGGTATATCCCGTAAACATGGACGCCCTGGAAGGTCCGCTCAAAGGAGCAGAACAATAGGCATTCCTAAACAATACACCCGACTGTGCCAGACGGTCCATATTGGGTGTATGCAAATCCGCATTCCCCATGCAACTCATGGCAGAAGCAGTCTGCTGGTCGGTTACGATATAAATGATATTCGGCAACTCCTTTGCCCCCGTCAATGAAGGGGCAAAAGCTGTTGCAAACAACATGATATTCTTTAATTCTATCATAGTAAAAATCTCCTATAAAAGTTTATTTACGTAATTCCACATCAAAACTAGCCGCATCCCTGCATGTAAAACGCAGTACGGTCTGTTTCTTATCTGCTGAAACAAGCTTGCAATAGGGAGTCTCCGCCACTTGCCACAAGCCTTTCAAAGTAACGGTTACGGGTATTTCCCCACTATCATTATCAATCCATGGCCGGGAATAGATACTCCGTTCAATCCGTTTGCCATCCTTGTCAAAAGCCTCATCGCTCGGACCGCGGTACAATGCCAGATCCGGCTGGGAAACGGTCAGCAACAGCTTGCCGTTATTTTCACGCACCATTACCAAACAGGAAGTGTCCGCCTTTTGCAACAAACCATCTGCCGGAAGCGACCGGGGAGTTTCAAACAATACGTAAGAAGTGATATTATCCGTCAGAGAATGGACAATATGGGCGTTACGATCCTGCTGGAGAACTCTATAAGCGGGGTTCTTTGCAAATGTTTTCAAGGAAGCCGCATCGGTATGAGGCAATACGGCATATTCATAAGAAGCACCTGCCGGAGCCTTTCCATGTTGCAATGTCAAGGAGACCCAATCGCCCGAGGTGGGCTTCGCACTCCGCTCGCCTACTGTGACTTGCGGGAAATTCCTTTCATATTTCGCATCCGCCATAGAGTGCTTGGAAAGGTAATACCCCACCCCGTTCGGATCAATATAAGTCTGTCCGCCGCCTTTGCAGGCATTCCAATATTGACGGGCTTCAGGAGTTACGGCTGCCAACTGAAAAACGGTTGTCTCCGTAGGAAATTCCGAATTCGTATTTTCAATGTCTGTGCCCAGACATACTATCATGTCGCCAAAGAAGTGAAAAGACTTGCGGGCCCGATGCGAACCGTTGTACTTGTCATGTTCATGCAGCTTCATGCCGAAGTTGCCATTCAGACGCGCCTGTGACAACCCGCCGGCAAAAGCCTCGTCGGAATAAAGCATTTCCTCCATGCCGGAGAAAGTATCCACGTTCAGCACTTTGGCACGCAACTGTTCAAAAGGCAGATGAATACTGGTCACGCCCGGAATACGGTTCCAGTCAAAACCATTCTCCTGCCAACCGCTTGTAGTAAAAGTCACCATTTCACCGGGTTTTCCTGTCAGAATCTGCATACTGCCATGTGCCAGATAACGACCATAGAAATTGGCGGGCAGATAATGTTCGGCGGCCCACAAATAGCGGGAATGTCCACGTACTACCGCCATCCAATTATCCCGGCGCTGCACAGAAACACAGCCGTAACCCAATGCAAGATTACCTTGCGGATCGGGCTCAGGGCGGAAACCCTGCGCTTCAAGCAGCTCCTTCATCTTCAACTCCTGCCGGGCAGAAGCCTTCGGCAGATAATCAGGGGCATCCTTATCGGGCATTCCGGTATAAGCCGCTAAACGCAGGTAAGCGGCTGCCATATCGGCATCATATGCCTGCTTGCCATCCGGAGTGCCGGCAACAGCCATAGTGGCATATTGGATAGGAACCAACTCCCCCTTGCCATTGGGATGACGACCTGACATGGAAAGCGGCCACTGTTTCAGGTTGCAATAGAAACGCATGGTGAGCAACACGTTCTTTACTGTCTCATGCGCCAGTTCGGATAGTTTAAATTCCGTTCCGCTCAACAAATAAATCATGCTCGTAGCTCCGTCCAGACCTCCCACCGCATAGGCGGGATAATTATTGCGGTGATGGAAACAAGCGCCATCCGTCTTGAAAGACCCCGCCAATCCCGGCGCCGGACGACAGCCGTAATCCAGCCAGCGTGAGAAAGAGCGCAGGTATTGCAGCTTCTCCGGACTGTTCTCCATAATCAGGATACTGGCAATACGGCCTTGCAATTTAGTATTGAAAGTATCTATATCAATGCCGTTTTCCGTAGGCTTGGGATACACCTCGTTGGTAATGGCATACCAGTTCAGTGTACGTTCAGCATCCTTCAACTTTCCTGCCTCACGCAGGACGTCCTTCATCAGGAAGTAAGAAACGAAAAGCCCACGCATGCTGTAACCGTAGTGGTGGATATTGCCCCAGCAGCTGCCATAGGCAACGCCCTGGTCGGTAATATGGTCGTACATGGCAAGAAACTTCCGTTTCAGTTCATCCCTCACGCCGGTATCCGAAGCATTGTTATAGGCTATGGCAATACGCTTCATCAGGTTGAAGTATTCGTTCATCTCCATGCCTAACCGGGTAAACATATCTTTATTCCAATCAGGTATCATACGTTCATAAGCCTCCGCCTGCCTGACCATAAAAATAGGTAAGCCGGTAACCTTCCCATTTTTATACGTGATCTTATAGGTATCGTATTTCTTGCGGATGCCGTCCAGCTCTTTATCCGTAAATTTGGAAGGTGTATAGAGCATATCCCTGAAACGTTTCTCTATCTCCTGTACCTCCCGCTTCTGCTGCTCGCTGACAGGAGTCAAGGCCATATCGGGTTTCCACAAAGAATGTTCGTAAATGACAAGCCAGTGGTTGGTGGTTCCTTTGTTGACAAAAGGCACTTGCACATCGGCTGCTTGCTGGCGAGCATCCACCTTGCTGGCAAGTATGATATGATCCAAGTATAGCTTACCTTTGACATCGGGAGCAATCACACGCATCTCGTTCATTCCCTCTTCGGGCACGCCTTCCATATCGCGTTCATAGCATACCCATGCCGCACGCCAACCGGTAAAGTTGATACCAAACGGGAAAGAAGTACATTTCTTTCCGTCCTTCAGAAATTCAAATCGGATTTTTTTGTCTTGAGCCTCCTCATTATACACCCATACGATGAAAGCGGAAAGATACGTATCTTTTCCGGTAGGATCTTTCTTCTCGAATTTCAGGTCTTTCTTGACAGACAACACAGCACCCGGATCAAACGTCCAACTCAGACTATGCAAACCATCTTTATAATGTTCTCTACTAATACCCAGCCGGGAACCTGTTCCCGAAATAAAGGCCGGCACTTGCGGTTCTTCAAAAGAAAGCAGTCTTTCACTCTTCACCACCTGCGCTTCCGCATTTACCGGCAGTAAAGTTCCGAGAAGCATTCCTGCTCCCATTGTCCATTTACTAAATTGCATCATGTTTATTTCTTTAAGGTTATCTATATCTTTTGCATTGTACAAAGGAAGCCCTCTTTCACCAAAAACAGGGGCATAAATCGTACAGAAGAGGTCTAAAAAATGTCATAACCCCTTCCTGCAAAGTACAGAACAGCGGTCACCATTCTGCAAGAAAGCAATTTTAAATCAAGGATGAAGTTCTTCGAAGGCCTTATTTTCTTCCTGCATCGTACGGACGGTTTCTTCCAGCTCGCTCACTGGCAAATCGGAGTTGTACCAATCGTTATAGCAGTCGGTGACGTACCATTTACCGCCTATCAAGTCGAAAACGACACGCAAAGAAGGCTCCGACTCATCATATCCGGCCTCGAACTCTTTATGGGCAGGTCCATCCTGCGTAAAGCGGGATATGTAAGTTCCTCCCTCCTCCTCCGTAATACGTCCTTCCCGCAACGTCTCACTATCCAGCAACGCCCATTTATCGCGGGTAAAAGGGAACGTCTGCTCCGTCTCTCCGTCATCTTTCAGCAAGATAATGGGAGACTTCAAAGGGAACTTGATGCGTGAATACTGAAATGAAGCGCTGGATGTGAATTTCTGGAGAAATATCTTGAAATCCTCTTCGGCAGCCAGACTACTGAAGGTGGAGAGCACGACAGCCGTACACAGACAAAAAACAAAGTGAATTGCCTTCATAATAGATGCGAGTTATTTCGATTCAGACCACAAAGATACAACAAGCCAGTAATTTGCAATAAAAAAAAGCGAGAATTTACAGTATACTGCCTCTATTCTTCTTCACCTAACAGCTAATGTCCTGTTTTTTTAATTTCACCCGTTCATTTTCTTTTCAGATATTCATATCCGAACCGGCAGCGCAAACAGTCCTTCCGGTCACAATATTCCTTTTGGAGCTGGAGCAACGCTTGCGAGTCCGCCGCTGTAGAAACAGACAGCCCTGCCCCACTCCACATACGGATGATATGATTGTCCTCCGCCTTCAATGCTTCGAGAAAACGTGTGGCGCGGTCGCAAAGTCGTTCATCCGCCTTGTGTATTCCATAAGCATAAAGAAAGGGAATGACGGTATTGATAAGAAGCAAGTTCAAGGTATTCTCGCCCATACGCTTTTTCCGACGTGGCGAAGTTTTTGCAAAAGAAAAATGCTCTTCCCAATAGGGGGAGAGTTGCACAGTCAATATTTGCTTCACGTCTTCCGGTGTTTCCACCGCCATAATGCGGGAAAATAGTAGCTGCTCCTTATGATACAGATCGGCAAGCTGTGCCAGCCGCACATGAGGGAAGTTATCGGGACGCAGACGAAGAAAACGCCACTGTCCGGCAGCCATAGGCGCAGGAAGGTCGAACTTATGCTGCAAATAATAAAATTCCTTCCGGAGCTTTTGATAGTAGCTGTCTTGGATGGAATCTTCCTCCAGCAATCCTGCCTGTCCAAAAAAGAATGCTTCCACCTGAAACAAGCTGTCCCGATGCTTATCTACTGCACGCAAAGGCAGATGACCGGCCCATGCTTCAAAAGCGTCGCCGTTCAGTCCGAAACCGAAATTACGGGCAAGGGTGATAAAGAACACGTCTTCCCAATGGTTATTGCAACGTTCCAGACGTACGGCGATATCCTGAGCCTTTCGTTCAAAACGCTCCACCTGCAAGGCCGACAACCAGGAATGGACGGTCAACTTCGGTAAGGAACTAAGGATGGAATGACAAGGAGGATACGCTTCCGCCTGCCGTAATTCGGCATAACGGCAGCGGATGCTTTCCGGACAACACAGTTGCAACTGAGCGATTACATCACCGTTGGTACGATGCACCTCACAGTCGGAAACACCCACAACATGCAGGATTACATTATCATAGGCCGTATTCCGGTCGTGTCCATGACGAAACCAGTCTGAAGCCTGTGTATGCAACTCCACGTTACCCACCCAAAGCATATTATCTATTTTCAGTTTTGCGTTAAAGAAGTCGGGGCCTGCATTGGGATTCGGCAAACCGGGATCTATCACTTCAACCGGCTGTCCGGAGGTCGTCCGGAGAGGCATCAGAGGGAATATCTTATGCTTCCAGACGTAATGCAGCAATTGTTCCATTGTTAACTTATCGTTAATGTTGTGCGCAAATGTAAGAAAAAGATTACCTTTGCGACATATAGTTGGTTGATAAACTGAATAAAAACTAAAGAAACAATGAAAATAGCATTAATCGGTTACGGAAAAATGGGCAAGGAAATTGAGAAGATTGCCTTGAACCGCGGACACGAGATTGTCAGCATCATCGACATTAATAATCAGGAGGATTTTGAATCGGACGCATTCAAAAGCGCCGACGTCGCCATAGAGTTTACGAACCCAATGGTAGCCTACAACAATTATATGAAAGCTTTCAAAGCCGGCGTGAAATTGGTTTCAGGCAGTACAGGCTGGCTGGAAGAACATGGTGAAGAGGTCAAGAGACTCTGTACTGAAGGTGGCAAAACATTATTCTGGTCTTCCAACTTCAGTCTGGGAGTAGCCATATTCTCCGCCGTCAACAAATACCTGGCAAAGATTATGAACCGCTTCCCCGCTTACGACGTAACAATGAGCGAAACACACCATATACATAAGCTGGACGCTCCAAGCGGCACTGCCATCACCCTTGCCGAAGGTATTCTGGACAACCTCGACCGAAAAGAGCGTTGGGTAAAAGGTACGCTGCAAGCACCGGACGGAACAATATCGGGTTCTACCGACTGTGCCGCCAACGAACTGCCTGTCAGCTCCATCCGCGAAGGGGAAGTTCCGGGTATCCACAGCATCCGCTACGACTCCGAAGCAGACAGCATCACCATCACCCACGACGCCAAAAACCGCCGCGGGTTTGCCTTGGGAGCCGTATTGGCCGCAGAGTACACCGCCGGCAAACAAGGATTCTTAGGCATGAGCGATTTATTTCCATTTTTAAAAGACTAAAACATTATGAGAAAAGCAACACGCGCCCAATGGATTAAGTTCGGTATAATTACCCTGCTCTACCTCATTTTCCTTGTTTGGGTAAGAAGCTGGCTGGGGCTGATTGTCGTTCCTTTCATATTCGACATCTATATCAGTAAGAAGATACCCTGGAGTTTTTGGAAAAACTCCAAAAATCCGGCAGTACGCAGCATCATGAGTTGGGTGGATGCCATTGTATTTGCTCTGGTAGCCGTTTATTTTGTGAATATCTACATATTCCAAAACTATCAGATACCTTCGTCTTCGCTGGAGAAATCATTGCTGGTGGGCGATTTCCTCTACGTCAGTAAAATGAGCTACGGCCCGCGTGTTCCGAATACACCGCTTTCCATGCCGTTGGCACAACACACCTTGCCGGTATTCAACACTAAATCATACATTGAATGGCCGCAGTGGAAATACAAACGCGTACCGGGTTTCGGAAAAGTGAAACTGAATGATATTGTCGTGTTCAACTTCCCTGCGGGGGATACAGTGGCGCTCAACAGGCAGCAGGAGGACTTTTACAGTCTGGCTTATAGGGAAGGACAACGTATATATCCCAATAAAATCAATATGGACAGTCTGACACGCGACCAACAACGCACTGTTTATGACCTCTACTACAATGCCGGACGCAACCTGATCCGTACCAACCCGCAAATGTATGGCGATATTGTGGTACGTCCTGTGGACCGTCGCGAGAATTATGTAAAACGCTGTGTCGGTCTACCGGGAGATACGCTGGAAATCAAAGACACACAAGTCTATATCGACGGGAAAGCCATTGAGAATCCGGAAGACATGCAACTCAACTATTTCGTACAGACCACCGGACCGTACATCCCTGAAAATATGTTCCGCGAGCTCGGCATCAGCAATGACGACCAGATACTGATGACAGACGACTTCAACTATGAGGAGGGACTTATCCAAATGGGCTTGGACCGTCGTGATGCCCAAGGCAGGCTGACTCCTGTCTATCATCTGCCCCTCACCAAGAAAATGTACGATACGCTTACCGGCAATAAGAAATTAATCAGTCGCATCGTCATGGAACCGGAGGACCTTTCAGGACAAATGTACCCGCAAAACCTCTACACCAAATGGACGCGGGATAACTACGGCCCTATCTGGATACCGGAAAAGGGTGCCACCATTACTTTGACCAAAGACAACCTACCTATCTACGAACGTTGCATCGTAGCTTATGAAGGCAACACATTGGAACAAAAACCGGACGGCATCTACATCAACGGGCAAAAGACAGACACTTACACCTTCAATCTGGACTACTACTGGATGATGGGTGACAACCGTCACAACTCTCTCGATTCCCGCTATTGGGGTTTCGTTCCCGAGGACCATGTAGTAGGTAAGCCCATCGTTGTCTGGTTATCACTGGATAAAGACCGCGGCTGGTTTGACGGAAAAATCCGTTGGAACCGGATATTCAAATGGGTACATTAAGCAGCAGTTGGCTATTGATGTTCGATACACACTATGCAGAGAAGGAACCGGAAGATTGCAGCTACTATGATAGGAGTGATACTCGCGGTAGTATTACTTCGGGGTTGTGTTGCGACTTCCTATTCCATCCCTTCCTCAGGCATGGAAAACTCCTTGTACCGCGGCGAGCGTATTCTGGTAAATAAATGGAGCTATGGGTTGCGGCTTCCTTTCATGGGCTTATGGGGATATCACCGCTGGGCGGAAAGTCCCGTATACAAGGAAGATATTCTTGTATTCAACAACCCTGCCAATCTTCTCCAAGCTACAATCGACCGGAAGGAAGTATTTATCAGCCGTTGTTTAGGAGTACCGGGAGACACGCTGTTAGTCGATTCCCTTTTCTCCGTAATCCCCTCGGAGAAAAATGCCCCCGACCAAAAGTTCCTTTATACCTACCCTCAAAAAAAAGAAAAACAGTTGGATTCGTTGCTTACTATTCTTTCCATCCGTCCCAACGCATTGTTAGGACAAGATACGGTGAATAACGTACGCAGTTTCAGCAGGTATGAATATTATTTATTAGAACAGGCTTTAGGTAACAACAACTGGATAAAGCCAATCGACAAGGAAGACTCCGTAGAAGTGCTGAAACCGCTCATCATCCCCGGTAAGGGGAAAGCGGTACGCGTGTATCCCTGGAACATGACGTTGCTGCGCAACACATTGGTATTGCACGAAAAAAAACGGGCTGAAATCAAAAACGATACGTTGTACATAGAAGGGAAGCCCGCACAGCACTGCTATTTCACAAAAGACTACTACTGGGTGGGAGCCAACAACCCCATTAACCTGTCGGACTCACGCTTGTTCGGCCTTGTACCCAAAGACCATGTCATTGGAAAAGCAACCGTAATCTGGTTTTCCAAGGAGCAAGGGACAGGACTTTTCGGCGGCTACCGCTGGAACAGGATGTGGAAAGAGGTCAAATAATGCCGTCTCCTCAAGTTTATGATTTTATAACCCATAATTTATAATTTAGAATGACCGTCTATCTTTCTTCTGCTTACTTGGCCCCGGTTGAATATTACACCAAACTATTGGCATACGACCGGGTATGTATCGAACAGCACGACCATTATATCAAACAAACCTACCGCAATCGCTGCACCATTGCCGCACCTGACGGAGAGCTTGCCCTTTCCATTCCGACAGTCAAACCCGCCTCCTTAAAATGTCCGATGTGCGACATCCGCATCTCCGATCATGGCAACTGGCGGCATTTGCACTGGAATGCCATTGAGTCCGCATACAACCACACTCCTTTCTTTGAATATTACAAGGATGACTTCCGCCCTTTCTATGAAAAGAAATATGAGTTTTTAGCCGATTTCAACGAAGAACTTTGCCATCTTATCTGTTCTCTGATAGACATACAGCCCGATATGGCACGCACCACCGAATACCGGACTGAATTCACTCCGAATGAAGCGGATTTCCGCGAACGCATCCATCCGAAGAAAGACTTCCGACTGAAAGACCCGGAGTTCTCTCCCAAACCCTATTACCAGGTCTTTCAGGAGAAGCACGGCTTTCTGCCTAACCTGAGCATTGTAGATTTGCTGTTCAATATGGGGCCGGAGAGTTTGTTGATGTTGTAGGTTACTTATGGGAATTAGGGAGTTCATTTCTAAACGGGTTTGAGATAAATGTTAGTATCACGAGGGGACAAGTTGACAAGGCAACAAGCGCCTTGCGGTATATCATTTACTTCATTTCTGCCCCGTTATGAACCGGGAAAAGAGCCGAATAGCAATCTGCATTATTTACAAACAACACAGATTCAAGAAACAGTAGCATACTGAACCTAATTCAGTCGTATAGTGAATAGGGTTCAGTCGTATAGTGAATGCCATTCAGTATACGACTGAATCAGGACAATTATAGACCTCTGATAATCAAAGATTTGCAAAAGGAGTAATCCGTTATGATATATCATTACAAAACAAGGGTTGCTCCATGCCTTCTTTATTCCACGATTACCGCCCCTCCCTGCGGCTGAACCGTGAGTTGCAGAGAGCCGTCAGCCTTTATCCTCTGTAGCTTTAATTGAGGCTGCATCTTCTTGTCATCACTATACAGAGACAC
>ERZ779797.716-NODE-716-length-13187-cov-3.530384_pt1 | contig 13187 bp, 10 predicted proteins | sample MGYA00511886_ERZ779797 | MGnify/ENA primary metagenome ERZ779797 (study PRJEB29588, sample SAMEA2155055) | human gut metagenome | biome: human gut; feature: human-associated habitat; material: faeces | place: Denmark | collected 2008/2010 ... | reverse complement strand
TGTAAATATTTTATTGGTTTTCAATATATTATCGCCTACTTGTTTTGTCAGGATTATTGACAAAAACTCAAAGGAGTGTTATTGCTGAATAGTTACGTAGGGAGGGGTGAAAAGCTAAAAATCAAGGGCTTCATGCGAGTTAAGAAACAAAAACTTGCAAGAGAGATAAAATTTCCGTAACTTTGCGGCCTAGAAGTATTGAAAGAACATCGGTCCGCCCATCCAGCGCGTTTTTATGGAAAAAGAGCCTGATGGAATTGGCCACAAACTTAAAAAAATACATGATGCGCAAGAAAACGCTCCTTTCCAGCCTATTCGCCACCCTGTTAGCCGTATTGATGCTGACAGGCTGTTCCGAAACACAAAACATCTCCTACTTCCAGGACTACGGTCCGGGATTTTCCGAGACCGTTTCTCAGTCTAAGCCCATCACTTTCCAGCCTGGCGACAAACTCTCCATCATCGTGACAAGCCGCAACCCGCAGCTTTCCTCACTCTTCACGCTCTCGCAGGGCGTGATGCTCTCCAGCGGAACAACTTCCAACTCGCGTACGGCGAGCAGCAACCAATACACCGTGCTCTACACCATCGACAGCAAGGGCGACATCGACTTCCCCGTGCTGGGCAAGATCCATGTGGGTGGCCTGTCGCGCGAACAGGTCGCCTCGACCATCAAAGAGCAGTTGTTCAAGGAAGACCTGGTCAAGGACGCCGTCGTGTCGGTGGAGTTTGGTGGCATTCACTTCTCCGTGCTGGGCGAAGTGAACAAGCCGGGACAGTATAACTTCGAAAACGACCGCGAGACCATCCTCGACGCCATCAGCCGCGCGGGCGACCTGACCATCTACGGCCAGCGCGACCACGTGACGGTGATCCGTACCGAGGGCGGCGAGCGCAAGGTCTATAATATCAACATGCTCTCGGGTCAGGACATCACAAGCTCGCCAGCCTACTACCTGAAGCAGGGCGACATCATCTACGTGGACCCCAACCCGACGCGCGCTCGCCAGAGCACAGTCAACGGCAACACCTTCCGCTCGTCTGCCTTCTGGGTCTCCATGGCCTCCCTGGCCATGAGTGTGACGATGCTTATCAAGAATTGGTAAACTTACTCTCAAAAAGGAAATGGCAACAAACAATAGCTTAGAAAGCGAAAAGAACTACTCAGCAACAGCCGAGAACAACGAGCTCGAGAATGGCGGATTCAACCTGCGTATGCTCCTGGACATCGTGCTTGGCAACTGGTTTTGGATACTCCTGTCCGTCATACTCTTTGGCGCAGCAGGATGGTACTATCTGAAGATCACGCCCAACACCTACCAACGCACGGCGCTCGTCGTCATCAAGGAGGACAGCCCGCAGCGTGGCAAGTACCCCAACGCGATGTTCGCCAACTTGGGTCAGAACCCCGACCAGAGCAACGTCAACAACGAGATGGCTGCCATCCAGGCTCCCTCCAACGTGCTGGAGACCGTGAAGCGCCTGAACCTCGACATGAACTATACGATGGAGGGCCGCTGGCACAAGAGCATCCTCTACGGACGCTCGCTCCCGGCCAACGTCCGCATGATGGGACTGGGCGACCATGAGTCGGCAGCCATGCAGATGGAGCTGCAGCCCAACGGCGTGGTGAAACTGTCCAACTTTATGCGCAACGGCAAGCCGGTCGGCAGTCCAGAGGTGACCGTGACGGGCCGCACAAGCACCATCATCGGTACGCCGGTGGGCAATGTGCTGGTCACACCGACACAGTACTACGGCTCATTTGTCACCCATACGAAAGATCCAATCCTCGTGACACGCACCGACCTCTACACCAAGACGGAGGGCATGCAAAGAAACTTGTCGGTGGAACTGACGGACAAGATGTCCACCCTGGTCCGCATTTCCTATAAGGACAAAGAGCCCTACCGCGCCGACGACATCATCAACACCCTCATTACGGTCTATAAGGAGAGCTGGGTGAGAGACAAGAACAAGTTGACGATCGCCACGACGAAGTTTATCTACGAGCGCCTGGCTATCATCGAGCGCGAGCTGAGCGGTATCGATAGCGACATCTCCAGCTATAAGAGCAGCAACCTGCTGCCGTCCGTACAGGCTGCCTCGCAGATGTCCATGCAGCAGTCGCAGGAGAGCCAAAAGCAAGTGCTGGCCCTCAACACGCAGCGCTCCATGGCACAATACGTGAAGGGCATGCTGACGCGCGGTGCCAAGTCGCGCAAGCTCCTGCCTACCAACGCCGGACTGGAATCGACGGGCATTGAGCAGCAGATCGCAGAATACAACACGCTCCTGCTCCAGCGCAACTCGCTCATCGCCAACTCCTCGGAGCGCAACCCCATCGTGAGCGACTACGACGAGCAGCTGGCCCAGATCCGCAAGGTCATCCTGGAGGGCATCGACAACCTCTGCAGCACGATCGACCTGCAGTTGAGCCACGCGCAGCAGAACGAGAACCAGGCCACGGCGAAAATCGCCTCCAGCCCGAAGCAGGAGAAGTACCTCACGAGCGTGGGCCGTCAGCAGCAGGTCAAGGAGCAACTCTACCTCTTCCTGCTCCAGAAGCGCGAGGAGAACGAGATGAACCAGGCCTTCACCGCCTACAACATCCGCATCATCACCGCCCCGTTTGGCAACGCCTATCCCATCTCGCCCAACCACCGCAACATCCTGCTCATCGCCCTGGCCCTGGGTCTGATGTTGCCTATCGGACTGTTCTACCTCCGCGAGAGCATGAACACCACCGTACGCGGCCGCAAGGATATCGAGGGTCTCACCATACCGTTTATCGGAGAGATACCTAATACAGGCAAGCGCAAGTGGTGGCAGCGTCGCAACAAGCGTCGTGACAAGTTGCAGATCGTTGTACAGGAGGGCAAGCGCAACGTGATGAACGAGGCCTTCCGCGTGCTCCGTACGAAGCTCGAGTTCCTCATTTCTGAGGACAGAAAGGACAACGTGATGTTCATGACCTCCTTCAACTCGGGTAGTGGTAAGACCTATATCTCGGCCAATATCGCCATGTCGCTGGCCATCAAGCAGAAAAAGGTGCTCATCATCGACTGCGATATCCGTAAGGCCATGGCTTCGGCCCTGATCGGATCGCCGCAGGTCGGTCTGACCCATTACCTCACGGGTAAGGAGACGGACCTTCACGAGCTCATCCATACCTACAAGGGCAATGAGAACCTGAGCATCCTGCCAGTCGGCATTGTGCCGCCGAACCCCACCGAGCTGCTGGGCAACGGCCGCTTGAAGGACTTGCTGGAAGAGGTTCGCAGCCAGTACGACTACGTCCTGCTCGACTGTCCGCCTATCGAGGTCGTCGCCGATACGGAGATCATCTCGAGCTACGTGGACAGAACGATCTTCATCGTGCGCGCCGGACTGCTCGACCGTTCCTTGCTCAAGGAGCTCCAGCGCCTTTACAACGCAGGCAAGTATCGCAACATGGCCCTCATCCTCAACGGCACGGAGACTCGCGTGGGCTACCACCGCTACGGATATGGTTATGGCTACGGTTATGGCTATGGCTACGGTTATGGCTACGGCGAAACCGACGACGACAAGAAGAAGCACAAGAGCAAGAAAAAGTAGTAAGCTACGAGCAGAAGCAAGTAGCTAAATCTATAGACTACAGAGCGGGCGGGGAAAGCATCCTCGCCCGCTTTCTTGATAGATGTTACCATCTGAGAGCGCACACAAGGTTCTAAATTTCAGAACCATCCTTAATTTAATAGAAAACATTTGGTGGGTTCATTTGTTTTGGCTACTTTTGCAGAGCAAATAAAAAATCAATAAATAATTAAAAACAAAAATCAAAATGGCTAACGAGAACGAGAAGAAGTTTCGTGTAGAGAGCGACCTCTTGGGCGAGCTCCAGGTACCCGCCGAGGCTTACTATGGTGTGCAGACTCAGCGCGCCATCAACAATTACAAGATTTCGGGCAAGCACATGTGCGACTATCCCGAGTATGTCAAGGCCATTGCATACGTGAAGCTCGCTGCTGCCGAGGCCAACCACGAGCTGGGTCAGCTTCCTGACGACGTGGCCGACGCTATGTGCCGCGCCTGCCGCGAGATCATCGACGGCAAGTTTCATGAGAACTTCGTCACCGACATGATGCAGGGTGGTGCCGGCACGTCGGTCAACATGAACGCCAACGAGGTGATTGCCAACCGTGCCCTCGAGCTGATGGGCTACGAGAAGGGCGACTACCAGCACTGCTGGCCCAACGACCACTGCAACTGCGGTCAGTCCACCAACGACGTCTATCCCACCACCATCCGCCTCACCTTCATCGAGATGAACAAGCAGCTCGTAGCCGCTCTGGAGCGTCTCGTAGCCTCTTTCCGCAAGAAGGGCGAGGAATTCAAGAACAACATCAAGATGGGCCGCACACAGTTGCAGGACGCCGTCCCCATGACGAGCGGACAGGAGTTTACGGCCTTCGCCAATACCCTTGAGGAGGAGATCGGCAACCTCAACCGCAATGTGGAGCTGATGCTCGAGATCAACATGGGCGCCACGGCCATCGGTACGGGCCTCAACGCCGTCCCGGGCTACGCTGAGCTCTGCACGAAGAAACTGGCCGAGCTGACGGGCGAGAACTTCACCCTCGGCAAGGACCTCGTCGAGGCTACTCCCGACACGGGCGACTACGTGAGCTATAGCGGCGCGCTGAAGCGTCTGGCCGTGAAGCTGTCCAAGATCTGCAACGACCTCCGCCTCATGGCCTCTGGTCCCCGTTGCGGTCTCCACGAGATCAACCTCCCGCCGATGGCTCCGGGCTCCAGCATCATGCCGGGCAAGGTAAACCCCGTCATCCCCGAGGTGACCAACCAGACTTGCTTCAAGGTGATTGGCAACGACACCACCGTGATGATTGCCGCCGAGGCAGGACAGCTCCAGCTCAACGTCATGGAGCCAGTCATCACCCAGTGCATCATCGAGAGCCAGACCTGGCTGGGCCGCGCCATGGACACGCTGCGTGAGCGTTGCGTCGATGGTATCACGGTCAATGCCGAGCACAATGCCGAGACCGTGCGCAACAGCATCGGTATCGTCACCGCTCTCAACCCGTACATCGGCTACAAGAACAGCACGAAGATTGCCAAGGAGGCTCTGGAGACGGGCGCTTCTGTCTATGATCTCGTGCTCAGAGACAAGATCCTGACCAAGGAGAAGCTCGACGCCATCCTCGATCCGAAGCACATGCTCGACCCCGAGGACGTGATCAAGTAAGGGTCAGCGCATCACAATACCATAGACTTTATCTCGCATAAAGTATAGTTAGACTAAATTTAAGGCCTTCTCTGCCGCGCTGGCAGCGAAGGCCTTGTTCGTATCAAGCAATGTGGTTTTCGTTGCTTAGAAGGGCCGCTACGGGCCTCATACGGCGCGGAAGGCGTTGTAGCCTAGCCTGCGGAAGCTATAATAAGGCAAAGCAGGGCAAACTACAAACACCCAAGCCGCAGACAGCACCAGAGGTGAAAAGGCGTCAGCGACGCTTGACCCGCAGAGGACGCTCCTCGTGGCTCTCGACGTTCTTCTTTTTCTTGGAAAGCACCAGCAGGATGACGGCCGAGAGGATGAGCACAATGCCGACGAAGAGGCGAAGGGAGAAGGACTCGCCGAAGATGAGCACGCCGATGAAGACGGCCGTGACAGGCTCCACAGCACCCATGATGGCGGAGGGCGTACTGCCGACTTTCTCGATGGCAATGTTCATGAAGTAGAGGCTGAGCACCGTGGGCAGCAAGGCCAACTGGGCAGCACAGGCCCATTGCTTCGGAGTGGTGAGCACCTGGATCTGCTCGCCCATGATGACGGACAGGACGAGCAGGGAGATCAAGCCGAACAAGACCACCCAGAACGTAAACTGGATGGCGGAGAGCCCTGTGTGGGTCTGGTTGACGCCGATGATGTAGAAGGCGTAGAAGAGCGACGAGAGCAGGACCAGCGCCACGCCCACCGTAGAGAGCGTGGCATTGTCGCCACCACGATAGAGCAGTCCTATGCCCGTGACGGCCAGGAGGATGGAGAAGGTGGTGGACCAGGTGATGCGCTCATGGAAGAACGCCGTCATCAGCACGGCCGTGATGATGGGGTAGCTGAAGAGGATCGTACTGGCGATTCCTGCATCCATGTACTTGAAACTGAGGTAGAGCGTGGCCGAGGACATGGCCATGAATGTGCCCAGAACGGCCATGCGAATGACGGGTCCGAGACGCAGGTGAAAACTCTCCCGCTTCGCCACCATCCATGCAAGAAACAGCAGCGAGGCAATGGCGTAGCGCCAGACGAGGACCGACGTAGGGTTGATCTCGTCCTGGTAGAGGAATAGCGTGCCCAAGGGGTTTGTACCATAGAAAATCGCAGCGATAATACCCGCTGCGAAACCTTTGAACGTGTTGCTCATAATAAAGAAAAAAAGGATGATGAATCGGCGGGCGCATCAGGTGCTGCTACCCGCAGACTCGATTGTTTCAACTCTTGAATGCCTCGGCCTCTGCCATGGCGATGATGTCTTCGCGGTCAGGTTGGCGTGAGGGCTCCTCAGCGTCTGCGGAATGCGAGGACATAGCCTGACGCTCGCCATTCTTCTGTTCTTGGCCGTCATGGGAATTTTGGATGGCCTCCTCGCTATCCTCAGCGCACTTCTCCGTGCGCTTCCTGCGGCGGTCGGCAGGTGCAGGCTGCTCCCTAAAGACTTCCTCCTGGAAGGGCGAGACGTGCTTCCGGTCCTCCTTCGGCTTGTCGCCGACGATGAAACTCTCGGTCTCATCTACCGAAGGCACGAGGCCGACGGGCTCCTCCTCCATCTTCGTCCTGTTCTCCTTCGAGGCAAACACGCGGTCGAGAAACTTCGTGTCCTTGCGGAGCTTGCGGAGCGTGTCCTTCGACGCCTTCTGCTGGCTCTCCTTCTTAGAATAGCCACGCGCGTCGCAACCCTCCACGTCCTCCAGCATCACGACGAAGTGGAAGACGGGGGCTCCCTCCTCGCTGGTCTCGTTGCCCAACAACTTGAAGTTGAGCTGCACCCGGTTCTTCTGACACCATTCGATGAGCTTCGACTTGAAGTTGACCTCCTTGTAGGCGAGTTTGTCGATATTGATCATCTCGCCCAGGATCTGGCGCTCCATGAAGCGCATGCAGGCGTCGTAGCCCTTGTCGAGATAGATAGCACCGACGAGGGCCTCGAAGGCGTTGCCCGCCATGTTGCTGTTGTGGCCGGACTGGTGGCCGCTGGAAAGGATCAACTTGTTGATACCCATCTCCTTGGCCAAGTGGTTGAGGGTCTCGCGCTGCACGAGCTTGGAGCGCGTGGTGGTGAGAAATCCCTCCCGCTTACCAGGGAAGTGACGAAACACGATATCGCCTACTACCGCATCGAGGACGGCATCGCCGAGAAACTCCAGCCGCTCGTTGTTCATGGGCTTTCCCTTCTCGTTGCGCCGCGCGATGCTGCTATGGAGCAGCGCGATCTTGTAGTATTCGATATGATGGGGCCAGATGCCGGTGATCCTATGGAGAGACAAGAAAAGCTCCTTGTCCTTGCGGAAAGGGAGCTTAATCCTGTCAATCAGATTATTCAGCATACTTCTTGAAGATAACGCAGGCGTTGTGTCCGCCGAAGCCGAACGTGTTGCTCAGGGCCGCACGAACGGTACGCTTCTGTGCCTGGTTGAAAGTATAGTTGAGCGCGTAGTCGATCTCCGGGTCCTTGTCCTCCTCGTCGTGGTTGATGGTCGGGGGAACGATGTCCTCGCTCACGGCCTTGACGCAAGCCAGTGCCTCCACGGCTCCGGCAGCTCCGAGCAAGTGGCCCGTCATAGACTTCGTGGAGGAGATATTGAGCTTGTAGGCGTGCTCGCCGAAGACCTCCTTGATGGCCTTGGCCTCGGAGATGTCGCCCACATGGGTGGACGTGCCGTGTACGTTGATATAGTCGATATCCTCCGGCTGCATCTGGGCGTCGGCCAGGGCGGCCTCCATCACCAGTTTCGCACCCAGTCCCTCGGGATGGGAAGCCGTGAGGTGATAAGCGTCGGCACTCTCGCCCTCGCCCACCATCTCGGCGTAGATTCTGGCTCCGCGCGCCTTGGCGTGCTCCAGCTCCTCGATGATGAGGCAGCCGGCACCCTCGCCCATCACGAATCCGTCACGACTGGCCGAGAAAGGACGGCTGGCGTGGGTCGGATCATCATTGCGCGTCGAAAGGGCCTTCATGGCGTTGAAGCCACCCACACCACACTCGCAGATGGCAGCCTCCGCACCACCGGCCACGATCACGTCGGCCTTGCCGAGGCGCAGCAGGTTGAAAGCGTCGGCCAGCGCATTGGTCGAAGAGGCACAGGCGCTGGTGGTGGTGAAGTTGGGTCCGTGGAAGCCGAAGTGGATGCTGATCTGTCCAGCGGCGATGTCGGCGATCATCTTCGGGATGAAGAACGGCGAGAAGCGGGGACCTTTCTCCTTGTTGAGAGCGTAGTAGGAAGCCTCCTCCTCAAACGTCTTGATACCGCCGATACCTACACCATAGATCACGCCGACGCGGTTCTTATCGACCTGGTCGAGGTCGAGACCGCTGTCCTTCACACCCTGCACGGCACTGGCCATGGCCAACTGTGCGTAGCGGTCCATCTTGCGGGCGTCCTTGCGGTCGATCCACTCGTTGGGATTCCAGTTTTTCACCTCACAGGCAAACTGGGTCTTGAAGTTGGTGGCGTCGAACAGCGTAATCGGAGCTGCGCCGCTCACACCCTTGACCATGTTCTCCCAAGTCTCCTCGGGAGTGTTTCCCAGCGGGGTGACAGCGCCGAGACCCGTTACGACAACTCTTTTCAGTTCCATGTATATAGTGTCTTATCGATTGATGAAAACGTATATTGGGCGCCGTGCGGGGCTTACAGTGTCGTAAGTAGCGAATTTGCCCTTAGCCGGGCTATCCACACCTGACATCTGACGCCTGACGCCCGACACCCAATATATGTGTCTGTCCTAATGTAAAAAACGATACCGTAGAGACAGAAGACGCTTACTTAGCGTTGTTCTCGATGTATGCGATGGCGTCGCCTACGGTAGAGATCTTCTCTGCCTGATCGTCGGGGATGGAGATACCAAACTCCTTCTCAAACTCCATGATGAGCTCGACAGTATCGAGAGAGTCGGCACCCAAATCGTTGGTGAAGCTCTTCTCCGGAGTGACCTCCTCTGCATCTACACCCAACTTATCTACGATAATGTTCTTAACCTGTGCTGCAATTTCTGACATGATAATCTTGTTAAAATGTTGTTACTTTGTTTTCTCTTTCAAAATTTCGGGTGCAAAGGAACGGAAAAAATTTCGTTTACACAAATAAATCTTGAAGAAATCCACCCTTTTATGCACACCAATACCCAGATTGTGCAAGAAAACGCCTGCTTTTCGAGAGTATCTTGCGCTAAATCAACCCAATATTACATTCTCATTACATCCGATATGCTGTAGTTTGACAGAGAAATAGAGTGGTTCCATGACCCATTTCCAGATCTTTTACCTTCCCTTCTCCCACCATCGAGCGGTCTTCCGAGCTGCCCACAGACACAGACCGCATTGTGCGTCAACCATTTCGGCAAACAGAGCAGGGAAGGGACATAATAGAGTACGGTAGAATAAAGTAGAGTAGAGGCAATATAATATAATATAATAAGGAGAAACGAAGGGTGCAGACCGCTGGGAGGACAGAAAAGGAGGGGCATCATAACATGTTAACGTTTAACGTTATAATGTAAGGTCGCAGCCATTCCTCTCGCCAAATCAAAAACGTGACAATGTGACAACGTGACAACGTGACAACGAGAAAAAGCGCACGTCAAAACAAAAACGTTATTATGTTATTATGTTATTATGTTATTTTGTTATTACGTTATTACGTTATTACGATGCGGGGCGGGCACCTAACCGGAGACCGCGAACTAGAGAGCCTACAGACTGGGAATAGGAAAGCCCACAGGCAGCGAACTATAGGGACCACCGACTGCGACTTTGGGAATAAGTTAGGATCGAGGCAAGAGGCAAGCAACCATCAGGGTGATAGATAAGTTACCCCGCGGAAGGTGCCCAGTTTTCCACCCTCCCGCGTCCGTTGAAATAGTGACCCGCCAAGGGGTTCTGAGGCCCTAAAATGGCACGCGACCACGTGGGGACCCAGAAAAGCAGGCAAACAAGGCAGAAAACAACGGAAAAGTTTGGCCAAGTGCGATTTTCTTCGTACCTTTGCACCGTTCAGAGGAATGAGGGGCTTGCGGAAGCTCCTCATTTTTATTTATATAAACGTTTATGATAGACAAGAACGTCGTAAAAAGATTAGTTGAGGAATGGCTTGCGGGGAAGGAATACTTCCTCGTAGATGTTCAGGTTGGCACCGACGATCGCATCGTCGTAGAAATAGACCACGCCGACGGCGTGTGGGTGGACGACTGCGCGGATCTGAGCCGCTACATCGAGGACCATCTGAGCCGTGACGAAGAGGACTACGAGCTGGAGGTGGGATCCACCGGACTGGGCCAGCCCTTCAAGGTACCCCAGCAGTATGTGAACAACATCGGCAACGAGGTGGAGGTCCTCACACAGGATGGCAAGAAAGTGAAGGGCACGCTCAAAGCCGTGGAAACCCCGCGTTTCACGGTCTCCGTGCCAGAGAAAGTAAAGGTAGAGGGCAAGAAGCGTCCCGTGATGATGGACGTGGACTACGACTACGACATGAATGAGGTAAAGTACACGAAATACATTATAAGTTTCAAATAAGCTATGGCAGCAAGAAAAAAAGAAGACATGCCGAACATGATCGAGACCTTCAAGGAGTTTAAGGACACCAAGAAGATCGACCGTGCCACCCTCGTTAGCGTGCTGGAGGAGAGCTTCCGCAGCGTGATAGCGAAGATATTCGGCTCCGACGAGAACTTCGACGTCATCGTCAACCCTGACAAGGGCGACTTTGAGATATACCGCAACCGCATCGTCGTGGCCGACGGCGAGGTGAAGGACGAGTACAAGGAGGTGTCGCTCACGGACGCTCAGAAGATCGAGCCCGACTACGAGGTGGGCGAGGAGGTCTCCGAGCGCATCGACTTCGCGAAGTTTGGCCGCCGCGCCATTCTCAACTTGCGCCAGACGCTGGCCGCCAAGGTGCTGGAGCTGGAGCACGACTCGCTCTACAACAAGTACAAGGACCGCGTGGGCCAGGTCATCTCCTCCGAGGTCTATCAGGTCTGGAAGCGCGAGGTGCTGCTCGTGGACGACGAGAACAACGAGCTGCTGCTGCCGAAGACGGAGCAGATACAGAGCGACAACTACCACAAGGGCGACACCATCCGTGCCGTCATCCTGCGCGTGGACAACACCAACAACAATCCGAAGATCATCCTCTCGCGCACGGCGCCCGCCTTCCTGGAGCGTCTGCTGGAGGCCGAGGTGCCCGAGATTGCCGACGGCCTGATCGCCATCAAGAGCGTGGCACGCATGCCGGGCGATCGCGCCAAGATCGCCGTGGAGAGCTACGACGACCGCATCGACCCGGTGGGAGCCTGCGTCGGTGTGCACGGTAGCCGCGTACATGGCATCGTCAAGGAGCTCGGTGGCGAGAACATCGACGTCATCTCCTGGACGGCCAACACCAAACTCTTCATCCAGCGCGCCCTCAGCCCGGCCCGCGTCAGCTCGCTCACCATCGACGAGGAGAACAAGAAGGCCGAGGTCTATCTCAAGCCCGAGGAGGTGAGCCTCGCTATCGGACGCAGCGGTCTCAACATCAAGCTGGCAAGTATGCTCACGGGCTACACCATCGACGTCTTCCGCGAGCTCGACGAGAGCCAGGCCGAGGAGGACATCTACCTCGATGAGTTCTCCGACGAGATCGACCAGTGGGTCATCGAAGCCATCAAGAAGATAGGCCTCGACACGGCCCGCCAGGTGCTCAACGCTCCGCGCGAAATGCTTATCGAGAAGGCCGACCTCGAGGAGGAGACCGTCGATAATGTCATCAAGGTCCTCAGGGCCGAGTTTGAGAGCTAAGATGGAGCCGTCCTGTCCGCGCCGACAAGGCGCATCCTCTCAGGAAGGGCAACACATCAGGAAAGAAGCAAAGAGAAAGGGTGGAGGACGACAGTCTCCACCGATAAAAGGTAATGGCGGGTGATGGTTTTGACCAGCGGCTCATAGGGTGTGGCCGCACTGGTCCGCACCATGTTCGGAACATCTGCGCCACCCTCACATCGTAAATCAATACCAGCACCCCCTACCTCTATTAAGATATTAATGAGTATCAGATTAAACAAAGCAATTAGAGAGCTGAACATCGGGCTCCAGACGGCTGTGGAATTTCTGGAGAAGAAGCCAAATCTGGGCGAAGTGAAGGGCGACCCCAACTTCAAGCTCAGCGATGCGCAGTATGAGGCCCTGGCCACACAGTTTAACAAGGATAAGCAAGTGAAGGCCATCGCCGACAAGAAGTTCCCCAAGAAGTCGAAAGAGGGCGGCAAGAAGAAGCAGTCCCAGGGAGGCGTGAAGCGTGGCGACGACGGCCTGACAAAGATACAGGCCTATACGCCGCTGGGCAAGATCGACCTTGACCAGCTCAACCGCAAGCCGGGACAGAAGACCGACCAGAAGCCGAAGGCAGACCAGCCCAAGGCCAAGCAGGAGCAGCCCGTACGCAAGCAGGAGCCACAGCAGCCCAAGCAGGAGCAGCCGAAGCCCGCACAGAAGGAGGCAGCACCCCAGCACAAGGCAGAACCGAAGGCCGAGAAGCCGGCCGTGAAGGAGCAGCCGAAAGAGACTGCCCACAAGGAGGTGGCCCAGAAGCCCGCTGCCCAGAAGGAGAACGCTCAGAAGGAAAACAAGGAGCAGGCCAAGCCCGCAGCCAAGGCCGTGGAGACGGAACAGAAACCCGCCAAGCCCGCCAAGAGCGAGAAGCCACAGCCCGCAGCGGCAGCCCAGACTGAGACCGCCCAAAAGGAGGGCAAGGAGCAGGAGCCCGCCACGACAGAGGGCGGCGCACCCTTCCAGACGCAGAACGAAAAGAAGCTGCTCAACCAGCCGAAGCTCAACGTGCTCGGCAAACTCGACCTCAGCACCATCAACCAAAACACGCGCCCGAAGAAGAAGAGCAAGGAGGAGCGACGCAAGGAGCGCGAGGAGAAA
>ERZ779797.701-NODE-701-length-13382-cov-2.365198_pt1 | contig 13382 bp, 13 predicted proteins | sample MGYA00511886_ERZ779797 | MGnify/ENA primary metagenome ERZ779797 (study PRJEB29588, sample SAMEA2155055) | human gut metagenome | biome: human gut; feature: human-associated habitat; material: faeces | place: Denmark | collected 2008/2010 ... | reverse complement strand
AGGATACATAAGCATAATTAAAGCCTGAGAGAAAAATTCCTCTCAGGCTTTTGCGTTATTAAAAATACCTTGCGCTGTCTTTTCTGTAAGCGCTCGGACTTTTGCCTGTGTAGGTGTGAAAGCATCTGCTGAAATAAAGCACGTCCGAAAATCCCAGCTTATCCGCTATTTCACCTATGCTCATAAGCGTGGAACAGAGCAGTCTGCAAGCTTCGTCCATTCTTATCGAGTTATGATACTGCTGCATCGTCACTCCCTTTTCTTTCTTGAACAGATGCGCCATATACTTATAACTCAGATAAAACCGCTTTTCGATATTTTCAGAGTTGAAAGGCACACCGATATTGTCCGACAGATAACGGCATATCCTGTCGCTCAGCGTAAGATTGTTTGAAAATCCCTGTGCGCTTACGGCAAGCGAGGATAACAGCAGAAACAACCGCTGATTGATAAACCATTTCTTGTACGCATCGTCCGATTGAGCATATTCGATAAATGTTTTCAGTTCCTTTTCAAAGCGGGCGGAAACATTATGAAGAAATTTCGGCAGGGCAAGAATGCTTTTGGCTGTAGCGTCATAAGCACCGAGCGGAGAAGCGTCCGGATAAAACGGCGAAGCATTACAGTCTGCGTTTATTCTGAAATGCACAAATATCCACTTTGTACCTTTCTGTATTTTTTTCTTACCGAAGTGGTGTACGCCGTTTTTGAGTATCAGCAGTTCGCCGGCGTTTACCTCATAGTCCGTATCACCTTCGGTAACGTAGATACACCCGTCAATTACATATATCAGTACGCAAAAATCCGGCACTCTGTCAGTGTGAATAAAGCTCTCTGATGCGGCAAACAGACCGCATCCGCACAGCTGTGGCAGAGAATTATTAGCAATAATTATCTCGTTCATGAATATTCTCCATATTTTTATCCGTTTTATCTATTTTAATAGCTTGCCGATAAGATTATAATACATATCAGAAAGTAAGTCAAGCGCAAGCTCAGAGAATGGAGAATTGTTATGATAACACAGGAGAATATAAAGGTTACTGCTTATAAGTCGGACGGTTTCATAGGAAAATACCAGAAGCTGATAAGGGATACGGTAATTCCTTACCAGTACAGTGTATTATGCGATGAAGCGCCGGATACGGAAAAGAGCCACGTTGTGAAGAACTTTGAGAATGCCGCAAAGGCGCTTCACGGGGAAGATGTCGGTGACGGCTTTTACGGTATGGTGTTCCAGGACAGCGATGCGGCAAAGTGGATAGAAGCGGCGGCATATTCGCTCGCACTCTATCCCGATGAACAGCTTTCGGCTACAGTAGATGAGCTTATTGACAAAATCGCCGCCGCACAGGACGAGGACGGCTATCTCGATACATATTTCACGATAAAGGACAGGGATAAGCGCTGGCAGAACCTGCTTGAAGGTCACGAACTTTACTGCTCGGGTCATATGATGGAGGCCGCCTGCGCCTATTATGAAGCGACCGGCAAGAAAAAACTCCTTGACGTTATGGAGAAGAATGCGGAGCATATTTATAAGCACTTTATCACTGAGCATAACGAGGGCGTACCCGGTCACCCTGAGATCGAACTTGCTCTTATGAAAATGTATCGTACAACAGGCAACAAGAAGTGGCTTCTGTTAGCCGAGCATTTTATAAATAAGCGTGGAGAAGACCCTCACTTCTATGAAAAGGAAGCGGCAAAGCGTGACTGGTCAGTGTGGGGAAACAATCCTACGGAACACGACTATCAGCAGAGCGGCAAGCCCGTAAGAGCGCAGAGTGACGCTACGGGTCACGCAGTAAGAGCGGTATATCTTTATACCGGTATGGCACAGCTTTCCGCAAAATGCGGCGATAACGCCCTGTATGACGCTTGCAAAAGGCTGTGGGAAAGCATCACACGCAGAAGAATGTACGTTACAGGTGGCATAGGCTCTACCGTCATTGGAGAAGCGTTCAGCGTTGACTATGACCTTCCGCCAGATACCGCCTATGCAGAAACCTGTGCTTCTATCGGTCTTATGTTCTTTGCAAACGCAATGCTCAAAAATGAGCTTATAGGCGAATATGCCGATGTAATGGAAACCGCATTCTATAACACTGTTCTCGGTGGAATGCAGCTTGACGGAAAGCGCTTTTTCTATGTAAATCCTCTTGAAGTTGTACCCGGAATATCCGGAGTATCGCCAACTCATCGCCATGACCTGCCGGTAAGACCGAAATGGTACGCCTGCGCCTGCTGTCCTCCAAACGCAGCAAGGCTTATAACCTCATTCGGCTGCTATGCTTACGGAGAAAACAGCGATATGAGCTTCTGCCATCTGTATGCAGACGGAGAGGTTAAGTTTGAAAACGGTATGGAGCTTATTTGCCGCACAGATTATCCGTATGATATGACCGTAAATTATTCGGTTGTAAAGGGAGGCAGGCTGGCTGTAAGAATACCCGGCTGGAGTGATACCTTCACCCTTGTTCAGAACGGCGAAAAACTTGATATAAAGCAAATCAACGGCTATGTTATACTTGCAGTGAAGGACGGGGACGAGGTACAGCTTACGCTTTCGGATACTCCTCACTTTGTATATCCTTCCGTAAAGATACCTGCTGTAAGCGGTATGGCGGCAATAAGAAGAGGCCCGCTTGTATATTGCTTTGAAGATGCGGATAACGGCAATGTGCTGTCTTTAGCACTTAAACGTGGCGGGAAAATCACGGTATGCGAGCCGGACACGGGTGAGCCTGACGGAATTACAAGGCTGAAAGTCGAGGCGGTAAGGTTTGAAGACAACAATAAGCCCTACAGCTTTGATGAGCCTAAAACGACTGATACTCCTGCCGTAGCCGTTCCTTATTATACATGGGGCAACAGGGGAGAGAACGCAATGAGAGTGTTCATGCCGCTTTATTGATAGTAAAAATGTAAAAAGAAACACCGTATGGAAGTAAAAATCCATACGGTGTGTTTTTATATCCGTTTAGACAGGACAGCTTATCAGTCCATATCCCAGTTATGCCATACGTTCTGTACGTCATCGTTGTCTTCGAGCGTTTCAAGCAGAAGCCCCATCTTCTTTATCTGATCCTCATCAGTAAGAGTGGTGTATGTAGAGGGAACCTGCTCTGCTTCTGCGGAAACTACGGTATAACCCATATCTCTCAGCGCATTTGCAACATTTTCAACTTCCTTGGGATCGGTTGTAATCTCAACACAGCCGTCCTCAAAGCTGAAGTCATCTCCGCCTGCTTCAAGAATGTCTTCCATAGCCTTATCTTCGTCAATGGTGCCTTCTTCGTTATCAAGAACGATAATGCCCTTTAAGCTGAACATGAACGATACACAGCCGCTTGTACCCATATTGCCGCCGAACTTGTCAAAGTAGTGACGGATTTCGCCTGCTGTTCTGTTTCTGTTGTCGGTAAGGCAGTCAACGATAACGGCAACACCGTTAGGACCGTAGCCCTCGTATACGCAGTTTTCGTAATCGTTCTTTTCTCCGCCGCCTACAGCCTTCTTTATAAGTCTGTCGATATTATCGTTGGGGATATTGTTTGACTTTGCCTTCTGTATAAGTGTAGCGAGCTTGGCGTTGTTGTTGGGATCTCCGCCGCCTTCCTTGATGGCAACGATTATCTCACGGCTGATCTTGGTAAATACCTTAGCTCTTGCGCCGTCCTTTTCGCCTTTTTTTCTCTTGATGGTGCTCCATTTTGAGTGTCCTGACATATCACTTTTTCCTTTCTGTTATATCAATTGATCTCTTTGAAACCTTTTCCGAGTACCTCTTTGGCACTTGTGATTATCATAAAAGCCGATTCATCGACTTCTTTTACATAACGTTTGACTTTAACATAGTCATTCTTTCTTACCGCACAGCATATTACCTGTTTTTCGTCACCGCTGTATGCGCCTTTTCCGCTGAGGAATGTAACGCCTTTGCCGGCGGTCATTATCTTCTGAGCGATCTCTTCGGATTTGTCGCTGAATATAAGCAGCATCTTGCCCTCGTAGCTTCCGTATACGATAATATCTATCATTTTGGAAGAAACAAAGATTGCAATGATGGCATACAGCGCAGATTCAATCTTTCCGAAAACACAGGTTGCAAATACAATAACCGCAAAATCCGTGGCAAATGTTATAGCCCCTATGCTGATTTGCGGGAAACGCTTATATATCAGACGGTTCAGAATATCCGTGCCGCCGCCCGTACCCTCACGGGAGTAGCAAAGACCAAGCCCTGCGCCGATAAGCAGTCCGCCGAAAATGGCGGCAAGCATTTCATCGCCCTCGTAGTGAGGGAGATAAGCAAACACATAGTCTGTCGCAACAGTAATGGTCATAATCGAAAGCAGCGTCTTGAACATCAGCCTTCTGCCGAGAAATATAAAGCCTATAACAATAAGCGGAACGTTTACAATGAAGTACAGAACACCCTCGCTCAGTCCTGTGAGATGAGCCACGGCAACGCATATTCCCGATGCGCCGCCCGGTGCTATATCGTTTGGAGCGGTAAAAGTCTTAAGGCCGCATGAAAATATAAAGCCTGAAATAATAATGACCACTATATCGATCAGCGTGCGTTTTGTTGTTGCCTTCATTGTAATCCTTCTCTCGTGAGTTATGTACGCTCGCTTGTATATATCTTTTCAAAAAGCTCTTTAATCCTGTCATTCTGTCCCGTAAGGTACAAATATCCGAAAAGAGCCTCCATTCCTGTTGCTCTGCGGTAATCCTTAGGATTGGATGAGCGTGGAACGTTGTTTCCTGTGGCATTTCTGCCACGCTTGAATATTTCCGTTTCTTCTTCGGTAAGCTCATCTGCTATCACATCGTATGCGTAGGACTGAAATCCTGCATTTACATATTGAACAGCTTTTTTGTGGAGTTTGTCAACAGGCATTGTGCCGAGCTTTACTATCTGCTCACGGACATATACCTCGTAGACGCTGTCACCGAAGAAAGCAAGTGTAAGCCCTCCGAGAGCTTTCGCCTCGGCAGGTGTCATAATTTCATACATCATCTCAGATACCTGAATTCAAAGTCGTAGATAGAAACGGTATCGTCTTCCTGCACGCCCATTTCCTCAAGTTTATCAATAATTCCGCTGAAACGCAGAACTCTCTGGAAATACTGAAGGCTCTCGTAGTCCTCCATATTCACCATAGAAAGCACAGGAACCATAAACGGCGCATCGACAATATATATGCCGTCCTGCTTTGTAATGGTAAACTCTTTCTTTTTGAGTTCCTGCTCGTCAAGCTCTCTTGCCGTAAGCGGTTGCGCCTCGAATCTTATCGGCGGCGGCAGCTTGTCAAGCTCGCCTGCGATATACTCGATAACCTGTGCCGTACCCTTTGTGGTTGCCGCACTGCACTCAAAGCAGGGAAGTCCCTTGTCCTCAATGTACTTTCTGAATTTTGCTATCTGCTCCTCGCTTGCAAGGTCGCACTTGTTCATAACTACTATCTGAGGCCGCTTGGAAATCTCTTCCGAGAAATTCTTAAGCTCGTAGTTTATCTTCTCAAAGTCATCTTCGGGATCTCTGCCCTCAATGCCCGAAACGTCTACAACGTGAACTATAAGTCTGCATCTCTCAACGTGTCTTAAGAACGAATGTCCAAGACCGATTCCCTCGCTTGCACCTTCGATAAGTCCGGGAATATCAGCCATTACAAATGACTTTTCTCCGACCGTAACAACGCCAAGCACGGGTGTTATAGTAGTAAAGTGGTAGTTAGCGATCTTCGGCTTTGCGGCGCTTACAACGCTTATGAATGTCGATTTGCCGACATTCGGAAAACCGACAAGTCCCACATCCGCAAGCAGCTTTAATTCAAGCGTTACGTTGAATTCTTCACCGGGATAACCGGGCTTTGCAAATCTGGGTATCTGACGTGTGGGAGTAGCAAAGTTCATATTGCCCTTGCCGCCTCTGCCGCCCTTTGCAACTACAACAGGCTCATTGTCGGAAATATCCGCAAGTATCCTTCCCGTGTCGCTGTCCTTTACAAGCGTACCTCTCGGTACACGGATAACGGTAGGTTCTGCACTTTTACATGTACAGCGTCTTGCACCGCCGTTTTCGCCGTTTGGCGCAATATATTTTTTCTTGTATCTGAAGTCGATAAGCGTTGACAGGTTATCGTCGGCTACCAAAACTATATCCGAGCCTTTACCTCCGTCACCGCCGTCCGGACCGCCCGCATTCACATATTTTTCTCTGTGAAACGATACGGCGCCGTTGCCGCCGTTGCCGGCTTTTATATAAATCTTTACAATATCAACAAACATTTTTACCTCTCTTTTGCCGACAGGGTAGTCTTATCTGCATATATTCTGCACCGAATCGCACAGAAAATGCAAATTCGTTTAATACACAAAAAAGGCGGGGAATATACCCGCCTTGATTGATTTGAGATTAGTCAGCGTAAACGCTAACCTGCTTGCGATCCTTGCCGAGGCGTTCAAACTTTACCTTGCCGCTTGTAAGAGCGAATAATGTATCGTCAGAACCACGACCTACGTTGTTACCTGCGTGAATGTGTGTGCCTCTCTGACGAACGAGAATGTTGCCTGCGAGAACGTACTGACCGTCTGCACGCTTAACACCGAGTCTCTTGGATTCGCTGTCACGACCGTTCTTTGTAGAACCCATACCTTTTTTATGAGCAAAGTGCTGTAAGCTGATTTTAATCATATCTGTTTTCCTTTCATCGTGTGTAATCAACACTGTTCGGTGCGGACATCTATATGCCCGTATTCTTCTTCAAGAATTGTAAGATGCGTGTAAAAGGATTTTATCATTGTGCAGGCATCGTCCATATAAGGAGCTTTAAGCCTGAACTTTGCGTAGCCTTCATTATCCGGACGAATGTCCATGTCTGCGGCAACACTGAAAAAATCCGTAATCGTATTTACCGTCAGCATAAGCGCACTTGATACGCCTGCACAGATTATATCGTTTCCGCTCTCGGCATAACCCGAATGACCTTTTACAGTAAATCCGATAAATTTTTCACCCTTTACGGCGAATACAGCCTTAATCATAAGACTTAAGCGTTGATAGCTTCGATCTTGATCTTGCTGTAGGGCTGTCTGTGACCCATCTTGCGCTTGCTGCTCTTCTTAGGCTTGTAAGTAAATACTGTAACCTTCTTAGCTTTGCCGTTCTTGATGAGAGAAGCCTTTACGCTTGCACCGTCAACATAAGGAGCGCCTACTACTGCGCCGTCGTCCTTACCAACCATGATAACCTTGTCGATTGTGAACTCGCCTTCAACGTCGAGCTTTTCAACGAAGATCTCATCGCCTTCTTTAACCTGATACTGCTTTCCGCCTGTTTCAATTATTGCGTACATTTTTTCAAACCTTTCTTGCCCTTAGGCATCTTGTAAAATTCTCGCTGCTTGAGGTGAAACCGCTTATTGAAGCCGTTTTCTTTGTTACCCTGCACATGCGGCGATATTATTATATCAAAAAGAAACCGCTTTGTCAAGCGTTTTCTTCCGATTTTTATAAACTGAGCCGAAGCACAGCAGATTTGTGCTTCGATTTAACTTATTATACGTTGAATCTGAACAGTACTACGTCGCCGTCACGCATAACGTAGTCCTTGCCTTCAAGACGGACAAGGCCCTTTTCCTTTGCCGCCGCCATACTGCCGCAAGCCATAAGATCGTCAAACGAAACGATTTCCGCTCTGATAAATCCCTTTTCAAAGTCGGTGTGAATCTTTCCTGCCGCCTGAGGAGCTTTAGTGCCGTTTGTTATAGTCCATGCACGGACCTCCTGAACGCCTGCGGTAAGATAAGATATAAGACCAAGCAGGCTGTAGCCCTGCTTTATTATACGGTTAAGACCGGATTCCTTAAGACCGAGTTCGGACAGGAACATTTCCTTATCCTCAGCCGACATATCCGCAATCTCAGCCTCAATCTGTGCGCAGATAGGAAGTACAACGCTGTTTTCAGCCTTAGCTATTTCACAAACTGCTCTGTACTGTTCGTTCTTTTCGATATCGCCCGTGAAATCGGATTCTGAAAGATTTGCGGCATAGATTACAGGTTTGTTCGACAGCAGGGGAGAAGCTTTTACCATTTCAAGTTCGGATTCGGTATAAGGATACGATCTTGCGGATTTACCTTCTTCAAGGTGAGCCAGCAGCTTTTCGAGGAATTCAACCTCGGAAGCAAGGCTCTTGTCGCCCTTCATCTGCTTCTTTTCTCTGTCAATTCTGCGCTGGATTATTTCTATATCCGAGAAGATAAGCTCAAGGTTAATTGTTTCTATATCTCTTGCCGCACCTATCTTGCCATCAACGTGAATTATATTGTCGTCCTCAAAGCAACGTACAACGTGAACGATAGCATCGACCTCACGGATGTTGGAAAGGAACTTGTTGCCGAGTCCCTCACCCTTTGACGCACCCTTTACAAGACCTGCAATATCGACGAATTCAAGTGTTGCGGGTGTGAATTTTTCGGGGTTGTACATCTTAGCGAGTGCGTCAAGACGTTCATCGGGAACAGATACAATGCCGACGTTCGGTTCTATTGTGCAGAAAGGATAGTTTGCAGATTCTGCTCCTGCGTTTGTAAGTGCATTGAATAAGGTACTTTTGCCTACGTTCGGCAGACCGACCATTCCAAGTTTCATTTATGTGTCAACCTTTCTTTAAGCGGTAACCGCTGTCATAATCCAATACAGTATAACACTAAATCCGATTTTTTTCAAGTGGTAAACGATAATTTGTTGACTTGAAGGTCAAAGTCCTGTATAATATAAGCAGTTTCAAGGAGGTGGTCTTTTGCCCGATATATATAAGCACGGCTACGACAATTTCAAAAAAATTACGGTTTTGTTTATTCTTCAGATAATACTCGGCGTGCTGCCGGTCGTACTTCTGGTGATCTATATAGGCTTTTCGCTGTATTCAAATATTGTACTGGGCTATACATTCATAGTGATAATGGCTATTGCGGCGGCACTGAATTTCACTATAACAAAACGCTATAACGTACTGCTTTCCGGTTTTAAGGGCGAAAAATCGCTCATGAAAACAGTAAAGAAGCTCGGAAACGAGTATACCGTATTTGCAAACGTACCTGTACGGTACAAGAAAAACAGAAGCGAGATAGATTTGTTGGTGCTCTGCGAAAGATACATTATTATAATAGAAGTAAAAAATCACTCCGGCTACATATACGGCAACCATAAAGACGAAAAATGGACACAGAGAAAGATTTACCGCGGCGGTAAAACTACTGAAACAGATATGACAAATCCAATCCGACAGATGCGCCGTCAGCGCGATATCATAAAGTCGATACTCCGTGCAAACGACCTTGACCAGTGGGTGGATACGGTACTTTACTTTTCCGCTCCGACCGTCCATCTCTATCTCGACCTGAACGACAGCGACAATGTGTGTTCCAGTGAAAAAGAACTGCTTGAATTTCTGCGTACCTACCATTCGCCCAAGCCTATTGATCCGGGCAAACTCGAAAAGATCAAACTGCTTTTCAAAGAGATGTGTTCAAATAAATAATACTGTATTCCCGATGCTACCACATCGGGAATTTTTATATTGTATATTTCAAGTAAACGTTTACTGTACTCGTTTTTATTTACAGTAAAATTATTGCAGTAAAATGTCAGTAAATCGTGAAATTTCAAATGTTTGTTGTGCAATATGTACAAAACAAAGCCGATGTCTTATAAAATTTTCACAATTTTTGCGTTTCTACACAAAATACAGCTTGTGAACGATTGACAAATTGGTAAATTTGCGATATAATAAAGCCATCGTAAGACACATGATTAAGTGCTTACGAGGTTTTAGTTTTTTAGTTGTCTCCTTTCTTTTGTTCTACACATTATACATTATTTGATTTGAGAGCGTGAATTTGTCACGCTCAATTTTTTTGTCCTTTTTATTCACATTGCGGATATATTTCTGTGCTATTTTGAAGCAGAACAGCAAAAGTATTGTATGTCCGATAAGAAAAAATCTGTAATTAACGCTTATTTGCTCTGCTTTACCGAAAGAAAGCAGATTTTCATTATAAAATGCAGTGAATCCCGACTGACGTCCAATCCCGCCGTTTCACTAACCGTAGCAAAGAAGTATAGTTATTGAAGGCGGAATTTGAAACGCCGCATCGGCGTAGGCGGAATTTGGAGCGCCGCATCGGCGTAGGCAGAATTTGGAGCGCCGCATGAATATTTTGTGAAAAGTGTGGAATTTGTATTCAAAATATGGTATACTATAATTCAGTGTATAAGGCAACACCGCACAATTAACGGCTATCGCCTTTGCCGCACGCTAAGCTTGCATATTTTCCGCCATCTTGCACAAATTTCGCTTGACAGGCGTCAGCCTGCCTGCACTCAATTTATACAATCTGACGAAAAATCTGACTAAGCAATCGCACGACAATAATTATGCGGTATTGCCTTAAAACCGAGAAAGGAATGAACAGATGAACAATATAATAAACCGCAGGAAAATAGCCGACGGCGTATACTTCAGCAGTATTACCGATAAACGCTATAAGAAGAATTTGATTTCAGTGGCATTTTCAACACAGCTAAGCGAGGAAACGGCAACCGAAAACGTGATAGTTCCGCTCCTGCTTACAAAATGCAATTCAAAGCTTCCGTCATATAAAGCCTTCAACAATAAGATGTCAAGACTGTATGCCTCCGGAATAGGCGGTACTACAGGCAGACAGTATGACTTGCAGACGATCTCGTTCGGTGCATACTATCTTGATGATGTTTACGCTCTGGCTGGCGAAAAAATGACGGAAATAATGACGGATATTTTTATTGACTGCTTAACATCTCCTGTGACTGAAAACGGCGTGTTTGCGGCAAAATTTATCGAGCTTGAAAAGAAGACTGCTATTGACAACATCGAAACGGCCATCAATGATAAGCGTTCCTATGCAATAGAACGTGCGATGAAGACTATCTGCAAGGGCGAGCCTGCAAGCGTATGCTCATACGGCACGGTAGAAAAGGCAAAGCTGATAACTCCCGACAGTGCATATAAGGCTTATCGCCGTATGCTTGAAACAATGCCGTGCGAAATTATCTGCACCGGCTGCAGCGACTTTGATGGAGTAGCGGAGAAGTTCGCCGCCGCATTTGAAAAAGTCGGCAGACACGATATTGAGCACACAGCGATAGCTTTAAGCCCCGTAAAAACTCAGACGGAAGAGGTTACCGAAAGGCTGACGGTAAATCAGAGCAAGCTTGTCCTCGGCTTCAAGTCGCATTCCGATGACGATGCCGCACTTGTACTTTTACAGAAGATTTTCGGCGGTACAACGTCATCAAAGCTGTTCCAGAACGTAAGAGAAAAAATGTCGCTGTGCTATTACTGCTCAGCTGCAAGGAACGACCTCAAGGGCATTATGCTTGTAAACAGCGGCGTTGAAAATGAAAATATCGAAAAGACAAAGAACGCCGTTGTAGATCAGCTTGAAGAAATAAAGAACGGCAACTTTACCGATGAAGATATCAACTTTGCCGAAATGGCTATAAAGAACGATTTCAAGAGTGTAGCCGACAGTGCGGGAAACGTAAGCAACTGGTACTTTGATTGCATCAGAAAGAACGATATAGTAACCCCCGAAGAAAAGCTTGAACGTTACATCGGCGTATCAAAGGAACGTATAATCGCCGCCGCAAAATCTATGGTACTTGACAGCGTCTATGTACTTACAGGCAACGAAAATTGAGAAAAGGAGCTGTCATAATGGAGAAAATCACTAACGCACGAATCAAGGAAGAATATCTCAGAATAAAGCATAAGAGCGGCGCTACTATCCTTTTGTATCCCATGAAGGGCTATTCGACCGCTTATGCGCTGTTTGCTACCAAGTATGGCTCGGTGGATACAACATTCAAGACAAACGAGGACCCCGATTTTGTAACAGTTCCCGAAGGTATTGCGCATTATCTTGAGCACAAGCTGTTTGAGAATGACGAGTGTGACGCATTTGATCTGTACGCAAAGACGGGCGCAAACGCAAACGCATATACCAGCTTTGATAAGACAGCTTACCTGTTCAGCTGTTCGCAGAAATTCGAGGAGAATCTGCGTATATTGCTCGGCTTTGTGCAGGAACCTTATTTTACCGACGCTACCGTTGCAAAGGAGCAGGGGATCATCGGACAGGAAATCAGAATGTACGAGGACGATACCGGTTGGAGAGTATTTTTCAACTGCTTGCAGGCAATGTACGAAAAGAACCCCGTAAGAATTGATATTGCCGGCACTATCGAAAGCATAGCAAAGATAGATAAGGATCTGCTTTACCGTTGCTACAACACGTTCTATAACCTCAATAATATGGTCATCGCCGTTGCAGGTAATTTTGATGTTGACAAAACGCTTGAGATATGCGATGAGCTGCTGAAGCCGTCAGAGGATCACGGACTTAAGGTTATCGTTCCCGATGAACCGCTTACGGTTCACGAAAAGAGAAACGTGCAGAAGCTGTCCTGCGCTATCCCGCTGTTCAATATCGGCTGGAAATTCCCCGCATATTCGGGAAAGAAACAGCTTGAAAAATATATCGTCTATAATATTCTTATGGAGCTTTGCCTCGGCAAGACCTCAGACTTCTATAACAGAATGTACGAAGACGGATTGCTAAACGATGCGTTCAATGTCGGCGTATTCTGCGGCAGAGGATTTTTCAGCGTAATCGCAGACGGTGAATCCACAGATCCCGACAGGGTGCTTTCTGAGATTGAAAAAGAGCTTCATCGCCTGAGAAATGAAGGACTCGATGAGGATGAGTTCATTACTATCCGTAACAAGACTTACGGCGAGCTTGTGGCAGGCTTCAATAATGTCGAATCTGTCGCAAATGCGATGATTTCCCAGGAAATAAATGACGTGGGAATTTATGACGGTATAGAAATTACGGCAAATACCACATTTGCCGATATAAAATCGGCTCTTGACGATTTCGACATTGAGAATAATTCAATTTCGATAATCGAGCCTGCCGATGAGAATTAAGCGAGGAATTTTAACATGAGCGGTTTATTAAACATTCTGACCGAATCGGTGAACGAAGTGCCGAGAATTGAATTTCCAAACCTGTTCGATAAGTCTATTATCGTAAACAGGGTAGCATTCAACCTGTTCGGCGTTGACATCTACTGGTACGGAGTTATTATTGCGGTAGGCGTGATTCTTGCGTTTATTTACGCTATGCATAAGTGCAAGCAGTTCGGGCTTATCCCCGACCACGTTTTCGATGTAGCCTTTGTAGCCATAATTTTCGGCTTTATCGGCGCAAGAGCCTACTACTGTATTTTCATTGATACCGATATAAATTTCTTTGACCTGC